>Ga0209671_1001648_pt1 | contig 19141 bp, 6 predicted proteins | sample WorMetHERISLAND2_2_FD_187401 | JGI IMG/M metagenome (GOLD analysis project Ga0209671, IMG submission 187401) | Marine gutless worms symbiont microbial communities from Max Planck institute for Marine Microbiology, Germany - Olavius geniculatus... | ecosystem: Host-associated > Annelida >...
CAAAAATGCACCATAACACGTACACGTTATTTTTACATCAGAATTCAAAAATTTTCTGGAAAGGGGGCACAGCCCCCTCCCCAGACCCTTTCCTCGTGGGGAGGAGACACTCCTTCCCATACCCCACCCCCAAAGTGTCCCCACTACAACTAGATCCTGGCTACGCCAGCGATCGCATTATATTAATCTCTTTAGTGCTTTGATGCGGTTAATTGGTCGTTTCATTAATTTTCAAAAAGCCATTTTGGTTCAAAACAAACTTGTTGTAGGCTTAACACTAAAAATATGCCCGGTTATAAAAAACAAAGATCGAAAATATTAATATGATTATTAGACTAAAGACATTAAAAGTCTTTGTTTGGCAAAACAGTAAATATGTTTTAGTGTGCATAATTCGACGTCGCTCTATGTTTGACTTAAAATACAGACGGGATTAAAAAATGAACATCAGAATACTTACGATCTATCGGCGTCACAGCTGGACAGTTACGGCACAAATCCTGGATCGCTTTAACCCATTGCACAGTATTCGTATCTGCAATAGCACAGGGTATGCAATAATTTTACCCTCAAGTTGCTACTATTATTATTTCTATGCTGAACAGGACTGAAAGGAAAAAACAGTGTTGAAAACTACTGAGATGACCAGAGTTCCCATGCCTCATAAAACTGCATTTTGCATGCCATCGGCTAACGGGCTTGCAACGTGCAGAAATTTATTTTTTAAACAAACACATATCCGAATATAACAAGTAAACGTATCTGCTTGTTACATTTTGATATATTTTTGTTGTTTTTAAATAAATGTTTTTTCACGCTGTAGATCAGCGTGAAGTGGCCAGCATGCCTATACATACATTCATATAATGTCGCATTAAAGTAGCCTATGCTATTATGCTATAATACTTAAAGGCTGTGAAACAATTAGGCCATTGGCCGTCTTTGGCCGCTGTACTGTGTGCATTGGATTTATTCTACAACTACAACTACAACTATAGGCAGTTATTGTTGTTATTGTTGGTTGTAATTTGTAAATGGCAAAATTAGCGCGCCTTAACTCGAACACTGCATTGAGTGGAAGATTCCTTTTCCCTGGCTATTGCCTATTATTGTACGGTACATGCACATCCAGCGCCAGTAGGCCCATAACAGTCAGCTGTCAAGTGTGACAATGTCTTGTGTATAAGCAATAGGCCTACAGGTATACGAGAAAGCTAGGCCAATATATAGTATACTGTATGATTCATCTGCGAAACTTGTTGGCCCATAGTCAGGCAATATAATTTATCATTGGTTACGTGCCGTAACTGACGTCGCAGAACAGGAAGTAAAAACAAGAATAATTTTGTGTTCCGTGTCTTAAAAATGCGTCAAAGTCCTAAATTTTAAGTTTTTTTAGAAACGAGGACGTCCAAAAATTAAGCATAAGTGCTGTAAAAATTTATTTTTAAAGTCTTAAATTTGGTTGTTTTTTTGTCTGAAGCAATACATGTACTCGTACTTTTTATCATGTACTGGTAACTCCCCATAAGTTACATTGGAACCACCGCACACACTGTCAGTAATACCTTGTTTACACGATGAAGCAAACATAAAGCAAACGTATTCAACATACACTGTACACGTGCAGCACGTGTGCTCTAAGTTTGCTTCATGTTTGCTTCATCGTGTAAACGGGGCCTAAATAAGCGATAATTAATGAAAAGCATGGCCGTGCGTACGAGACTGGCAGTGGAAGACGAGAGTGTGAGAGTTGGCAAATTCGACGGTGAAGCCATGCTGATGTCGATGCGACGCGGGCACCGCCGGTGGCTTCAGCGGCTGCAGATAGTTGACCATGTGGACGCTCGTCAGGTCGTAGTACTCGCCGTGCCTGGCGCTCGAACGGCTGCTGTATTTGACCAGTGCATGCGACGATTGCTTCAACTCCACGTAACAGTTGCGACAGATCTGTTCCCACATCGGCAGGCAACTGTAGTCAGAAGCTCATCTGTTGATATTTTAAAAAGAAATCCAGATAAGTTTCGGTGTAAGGAAATGCTTTGCTTTACCTTCTTCTTCTTCAGCCTTTGACGTTCGTCCAGACTGAGCTGTTGCCTGTTCACTGGTTTATTATTACTACAAAGTACAAAGCATTGAAGGCAACCATAACCTAAACTGGAAATAGAAGTAGGCCTATCGAAAATAAATGTTGGAATATGATGTTCAGCTTATGATATGAATCTCAGTTAGGCTACAGGCAGACGCCGGTGTCTCGATACCATATGATTCGATTAAAGTGTCGATTTCTACAGCTGGTCATCAGCAAAACGATCTTTATGAACACGTTTATTCGCCACATTAGCAAGATCTTAAAAAGATTATAATTCTAGCAGACAATTAGGCTACAGCGCTTAGCTTGAGCTACTGTACGACGTAGGTGCACATAAATTAAGCACAATTTTCTTAAACGCAACAGACACAACGTACGCAACGCAACGGATGTAACGCAACTGACCTACATGTAGATGACGCAACGAACGCTTCTATAGCCTATTTGCGTTTTGGCTATTGCGTTAGCTGCGTTTTGACGTAGTTTATAATGTAATAATAATAATAATATTGAAATTTATAAGCCGCGCAAAGTCGGCGAGCTGAATCTGAGGCACCTGCAGTCGCTAGACGGGTAGTGATGGCTATAAACAGAGTAGGTAGGTTTTGAGCATGGGAGGTTTTCTTGTGTTCATTTCATTACGTTCGCTACGTACTTTCTTGTGTGCGTTGTGTACGTTGCGTACGTTGCGTTGCGGTTTACTTACGCCGAACGGACGAGACTTGAGCTTCAGTTTGCCGGACAAGACGACATCGTTTGACAGCGTGTTCGCGTTGGACAACTTCATGGCGCAATCTCAACTGTGAGACAATTAGTGGCATTAAACGTTTATTCTTCAACGCTGACAGAAACAATAACAAAGCACGAAAAAAACTATAACAGAAAGCCCCGCTGTCGGTAGGGTGGGCCGACCGTGCCGCCTAAATATGAAAGACCAGCGTCCGATTTCCGGTCGCGGAAAGAAAGCGATTTCCCAGAGTGACTACAGTTTCATACACAATATGATGACGCTACAATTAACGCTAAAATACAATACGGTAATTCGGTGCACGTGAGTGGTAACTGCAGACAGCAACTTTGCATTCACAACTGCGGCCAAACCGCTGCAGATAGAGAAATACATGGTTATTATTGACAGCCTGATAGGAACTAGTCATCGCCCTATCCAACGGTGGCATCAGCGATCCCATACGCATACTCAACAAATGGATGACGAGGCATGAACATTAAAATCATCCATAGTCTTTTTCAGTCTATTAACTATGGGCCTAATCGTAACTGTAAAACAAGAGAGTTAAAATCTTGTTAACAGTTCATACTCATTCACATTTATGTTTGTATATTCGTCTGTGGATCAGTTGACGATTGTGGCCTAATATAATGCAGCATTATAAAATAATACTATCGCAAACATTACCGACTCGAGTTTGCTGCATTCGGTCTATACAAAATCCGAGTTAGCTGCGACAAAACGTCCTACGCCAACAGCTTGAATAGCTGTTACACTGTCTGTGTGCACAGACTGCACAAGTCGTGCGTGAAACCCAAAGCCATAGCCGAACCAGTGTGATTTCAGTTTCAACTTTGTACTGCTTCGAAATTTTAATTTTCGTTTTGCTGTTACAGCTTTAACGTGGATTTTTTTCGTTTCCGCTTAGTGTCGTTTTGAGAATTCGTCACATTTTCGTCTGATGGCGCATTATTTGCACCGAAGAACTGCACGGCAGAAATTAGATTAAGCTTAGTTTAACACGACGTAAACTAACAGTGTGATATTATATGTTCACATCGACGTCATTTTCAGTGTAAAGGAGTGTACAGAGCGGCAGAAATAAGCCAAACTGAAATCTCCGTTCTGACAGTTGCATCTAAAAAGTGTACAATTAAAGCGACAGACTTTAGGTGCACATAAATGCAAGTTCAGTTGCGTTGTACGGACTGTACAAAGCGAACGAACTGAAAGTTCAGTTTCAGTTCGATACAGTTCATTTCGTATGTCGCTTTGTTCAAGCCTCAAACTACACTGCGCCATATTGCTGTCGCTCAGTCGTTCATTCACACCGACAGGCAAGAAACACAAACTGCTGTTGGACAATCCTGCTTAAGCGGAAATTCCTGCCGCTCCCGTGACGATGAGAAAAAAATTTCGTCGTCACTCCGGCCTAGTTCGGTAGTCTGTTAGTGTAGGCCTTAAATATAGCGAATTCGATCTGTCACGTTGATTAACTGATTTAAACCGTAAGCTTAAAGGTCAAAAGGTTAAAAGATTTGTATAGCTCTCTATGGAAAACCCATCGCAGAGCTACGGAGCGTAACCTGCCATATGTGATCACACAGTGTTATCTGTCATCGGACACAGGTAAACGAGCCCCACCTTAACCTCAGCTATTTGATTCATCTACCGCAACCAGACGAAAGGCTGGATTAAGCTCGGTGTTAGTTACTTAGCGAGATAGTTGAACTGTCTGCAGACACTCATCCATCCAAGTAGTAACCCAACCGGAAGTAAAACCCACGATCGCTTGATGGTAAGTACAACCTCCTAACGTAACGTACTCCACCAAACCACATGCTGTGCAACATGCTGTATGTAGGACTTGCCGCGTGTTGTGCAACTTGTGGATGTATTGCGGATTTGTTGCAAATTTGACGTAAGCTTATACATTTCGTTATGCACTGTACAACATGCATATTGGACAAAGGTTCGTTCACAAAAAGTAAAGGAAACGGTCGTTTTTTTCAGGCCAACGGGCATATGCTAGTTCGTGCATTGTTGTTATATATCAACACGTAGGTCTACATAATAACAACAATGGTCAAAAAACATCGCATTTTTCAAACACGTTCATTTATAATAAATAGTACATAAACACTTAGACAGTCAGAATATTAGCATCTATCAGAATAAAGTCTTTGCGATGTCTTGGTAAAAATGTGTGTAGACATTTGCAACGAGCAGAATGACATAATGATCTCACTGCAGTTGCAGCCTGGAATTAAACTCGCCATAAACAGCCCTCCAAGACTTATCATAATCATCGTCCAGTTTCTGTCGACGTCTCAAAACTGAACTGGTTAACAGAGCCCAACTAATATGCCAGCACGTTCTTAATTGATAGCTCATGAGACGCGCGACATCCATAGCAGTTCCTTTTCGCAAATTGTCTTAACCTATCTCCAGCCATTTCGTCGCAATTCACCTTTGAACTGGCACATCAGCCAAAAATTGAAAAAATTCTTAAACCCCTTATTTGTTTTAAACCCCTTGTTTATTCAAGGTCATCGATGTTAATATTGCTAAAAAAGCTTGTCACAGGTGCTTGTTGTGATAAGCAGTATGTTTATGCCTATCTGCAACTGTTTTCACGCTAGACGAGCCAATATCGGTAAATAACCACTTTTAAAGGGGTACCCCTCTCTGACGCTCGCGTGCGCAGGCCTTCTTGAATTTAGGGGGTCGGTACTTAGACTGCTAAAATACGCGTTTGATGCTGAAAATTTCATGCGCAGGTTGTCTTGGCCTACCTCCAGCCATTCCGGTGCAATTCACTACTAAATGTGTGTTGCAGCGCGAAATCGCGAAAAATTTACTAAAACCCTTATTTTGGGGGTTTAAGGTCGTTCAAGGTCATCAATATTGATACGCCTAAAACCTTGTCCCAAATGCTTTTTATGTTAAGCAGCATGTCTATGCTTATCTGCAACCGTTTTCACGCTGAGCGAGCCATTAGCAATAAAATACGAACTTTCAGGGGATACCTTTATTGACGCTCTCGTTCAAGGCGAACCCGCTTATCCAGGGGCACGAAATTTTGTCACAAAAAATTAGAGTCCTTGCGGCAGCCCATAATAAAGATCTCGTGATCCTAGCTTTCGGCGTTCTGATGCATTGAGCGGTCTCTTCAATATGCGGTGACGTAAAATAAAACGAACGCATAGAGGCCAAATTAAAATGCGATCATACATTTCAAAGATCTGGAGATCCGGTCCCCTGCAACAAATTTGTACCGAGTATGTTTTCTTCCATGACGTAATCAATTGTGCTAAGTTACACTAAAATTCATTGAGGGGTTTCGATTTTGTGGCATGTCAAATTTTGGCCTATCCCGTAATTAGTGCTTCATTAATGCGAAAATTTCATCATTATGTAGCCTACTTAATGCGCAACTTTTGGAACAAGAAGATTTGATTTTTATAACCAGCTTACAATAATGAACACATTTCAAACAAGTTTTTGTAGTGAGAAAATTGAGGACCTCAATTCAATTTTTGTTCACTTGTCGAAGCTTCATACTGCGGACTAATAAGAATGAACAAAATAACTTTTAGTAAGAGGTCTACTGAACCGAATCGAAAATGAGAACTTAAACTGCGGCGGCTTTCAACAAGTCAGTGTGTGGGCGATGATGGCGGAACTTTTGGCACGTGGTCGAAGTAATAAAGTCGTCGTTCAGATGTTGAATTAAAGCTTCTTTGTACATTAGATCGGACTTCGGTTTCATTCGCGACGGTTCGTCCATCACTCGACCTGCTTCAGACATTATCACACACGCACACACGTATTCTCAGTTTAGCGTCAGCATTTGCGTACACATCAATCAAAAGAACGCGTCGCGAACAATCCAAAGCAGTAATTATTATGTATAGATTTATTACGGTACCGTATACATTGTATTATGCGAGTCTAACGACACACGATATACTGAAGACCTCGTTGAGACAAACTTATTTCACGACTGTGATCGACGGCCCGTTCCACGTGATAATGGATGCTGTTCACAGACGTTCATCCGTTCATTCAAAGTTCAATTAGAAACAGACAATACGCTGTTACACTATAAAAACGGGCGAAACTCGATGAAACGATACGAAAAAAGTCTGAGCTTATACAAATTATTACGTAAGCCGCATTTCGGTCGTCATGCTCGCTTGAGTGGAGTGAGATCATGAGCAGTTATAAGTTATAACACTCTAGAAACTGCAGTGAGAGGCAACGGAAATAATATCTGTTATAACTTATTACTATTACTACAGTAGTATTAGTAGGCATGCAGCATTGCTAAAAGCATCAGCGATGCTAGCCATTACGACAATATTGTTACCGTCGCGTGGTCTGTAAGAGTGTGACAGCTAAACGGACGAATATACCGACATAAATCGTCGAGAAAAGAACTCGGCTCTTGCTAAATGCTGGTGTCGGTTAATTAAAATGTAGCCAAAAGAAACGTTTTATACTTTACATCTAATCGCACAGCTTGATAGACAACAGTAGTGTTCCGGTATAACCTGTTATCATCATCATTCGGCAGAAGCGTAAGATCGTCACCGGACGCGTGACCATGAACACAGACACCGTCTGGAACGGCACTCGCACTTGCACTCGTAATCGGACTCACCGGCAAGTGTGCGTCCGTCTGGCCAGTAGCGGCGAGTACAGGCGGGTCTTTGGAGACGGTCGGTCTGCCGCTAGTCCTAGATGGGTTCTAACTGGGTGCTGGTCAAGTCCTGACAGATTCTTTCAGATCATAGCTAGGTCTGATTCTGGATGTGATCGGGTCGTGGTCAGGTCCTGGGCCAGGTCCTGACAGGTCTTAGCAGGTCATGCAAAATACTGGCCGGGTCCTGGCCTGGTTGTGATCAGATCCTGTCAGGCCTAGGTCCTGACAGGTCAGTGACCGGGTCGTGGCAAGTCTGCCGCGGGTCCTGGCCGAGTACTGACCGGCTCCTGTTAGGTCAGTGGTCGGTCTGGCGCTGGTGTTACCGAGCGTCATCAGGACATTGTGTCGACGGGCGGCGGCAGCGGCAGCAGCACGCTGACGGCGAAGCTTGTTATCCGCCAGACGGACAATGTCAGACGGACTCACCTTGCTCCAACCGTCACGACTCGACAGCAACCTGAAAGACGAGAAGGATGGATCAGGAGAAGCATCCGAGGAGCGAACAGACGAAGATAAGCACGGCGAAGGAGGATCAGATGAGACTGGATCGACAGAGCACGAGCGTAAATTCAGCGACAGAGTCACGTGATGTCTGGGCGTGTCCGGCAACGACGTCGACTCTGAGCCCGACGACGACGTCATCATCATTGTTACGCGATCGACAGCAAGTGCTTCCTCGCATCCAGTCAATCGGTGAGCCTGGTACCAGTGACGTTATCGTCGCGTGATCATCAGCAGGTGCTCTTAGTCGCAGTCGGTTCAGCAGTGAAACTCTGAGCCCGACGTCCGCGGACTGTGAGCAGCCGACGTGCGCCCGTAGTAGGTTCGTGGTGCTGAAGTGTCCGTGTGGGTTCCGCAGATCGCTAATGTGGCGCCGTTGGTGGCAACTGCTCTGTCAACATCCCGGTGTCGGTACGTGCAGGCTGGCGTCATGCCGTTGATGTGGATCGGACTGCAAGGACTGAATGCACAGGGGTCAACCAACGCCACTCCTCGCCGACGAGCATGGCGCTTTGACGACGCCGCCAGGGCCGATGACGTCATAGGTCACGTGGTAGACAGGTGCGCCTTGGTAGTAAATGCGCCGGTGAGCTGACAGATAAGCAGTAGCTTGCCGATCCTGAAAAATACGTGCCATTTTTAATTTTTGAATAACTCCATAAAACATTGGCCGATTTTGATAATTTTTGGCGTGCCACGTCGGAAAGAAACTTGACACAAATGTTTATAGTTTCGTCTGTTTCATTTTGATATTGTCCCTACACTACTTTGTGAAATGCAGAAGTTGTAGCTTGGCTGTTTACAACAAAGGTTTGCAATTAGCGCATACAATGGCTTAGAAAATTACCGAGACCATGAAATCATTGAAAGTCTGTTACTTATTTAACATTAATTGTATTTGCTTTAAAACCGTACGTGGACGAACTGAAATAACGCATCAACAGCGAGTGGGCCGCTCTGAGTAGCGCAGTTATTAAACGTGCTGTTGGCGAGTGGTGTCAACGTCTACGATCTTGCGTTCGTGCAGAAGGAGGACATTTTGAGTACATGATGTGATAAAAATAATATGATGTTACACGTGTAACTTTTTGAAAGAAAGTAATTGCTAGTCGTGTTTGTCGCTATTCAGTTCATCATTTCTGAGTCGGCGCGTGCGTTACCCAGCATAAATTTGTTGTTGTAAATGGCCAAACTATACACTTCTGCATTTCACATGGTAGTGTAGTGAAAGTGTTAGGGTGAAATTGGCATATTATAGTCATTTTCTTCAAGTTTTTTCTTGATGTTGCATGCTAAAAATTATTATAATCGGCCGTTGTTTCACGAAACTATTCAAAAAAATAAAAGTGGCACGTTTTTCATGGCCCGCGGTGTTGTTAAACAGTAGGCCTTTAAACGTCTGTCGTAACAAAAATATTGTATTTAAATAAACTCAAATTGAAACTGTAACACAATATTTAATGGCATAATATAAAAATTCACCAATCCGTAGCAGCAGTTCTGTGCCATTTGATTTTAAAGTAAAGGTTGTAATTTAGGCCTAAGAAATTCCGATAGTGTATTATGTCACATTATGATAACAAAGTCTTACCGCTATTTAATCCGTTTGATTTCGGGCAGGGCTACATTGCGAAGACTGCTGGCTGATCAGCACAACCCTAACTGCGTATCGTACACTCTACAGCGACGACGTCTATAGGTATAACTTGGCATGTGCGATGACAGAATTTATTGGTCATTAAATTATATTACTTGAATTATTAATTGAGATCGTTACACGTTTGTCATATTGATAAATGGACGCAAGGGTTGAGCCGATCTCCATCAGTCTTCGATGACAACTGTTGCTGATTTGTCCAGATTAACTTTGTTAATACCATGGTAGTTTGACGTCATTTACAGGCTGAACCAAAAAAGATGCCACTTTACTTTTGTCTATATCTTCACCAACTATTAATCAATTTTTGAAATTCTTTTTCTGACACACTCTGCAGACAATTTTCAATAATGCGATTATTATATCCAACCACACCGTAAATGCGTCTCTACACCACTTTGTAAAATATAACTGAAACATAAATTTATAGCGATAATAACAAACATTTGGGTAAATGAAAAAAAACACTTCAGACCAACATTGTGAAGGTTTAACACAGTCTAGTGAAATGTTTTTTTCAGTTACGTAAATGTTTGTTATTATCGTTAGTTTTTTCTTACATTGATATCTCACAAGGTAGAGTACAGACACATTTACGGCGTGATGAAATGTATAGCTTAATAATCACTTTATGCCTATTGCAAATTGTTTGCAGAATGCGTTAGTATAAAAAGTGAAAATCGGTTAATAATTGGCGAAGATATGGACAAAAGCAAAGTGGCACATTTTATGGCCCACGGTGTACATGAACAAACAGATAGAACACTGAACAACCCAATCTAATCGATTGATTTATTAGCCACACTCCACTTCTCTCAAAATCCGTACCGTTAGGTCGCCGTAAACATCATTTCCAGCTCTCCAACTGAGCTTATAACGTTTTAAAATGTTTTTTGTTAATAATCGTCTTTTCAACGTTTATGCAGCTTTTGAGTGCTTATCTTGCGTTTTTGCATTTACGTTTGTTTCATACACTAACTAACTTACTTACTAGCAATCGATATTTGGTTGAGGAAAAGCAGAAGTAATTTAAGGTAAACTTATTCGTTAGTTGTAGTTTTCTCAATTTGTCGATTGACCGTAAACAAATTAGTGAAACAAGAAAATGGAAATAACACATTATCTTACTGTCTTCGTTGATCGACGTAGCCTATTATGCCCTTGCAATACAAATTTGCCGTTCATAGGCTTAATCATGCAACCGATTTACCAATTTGTAAACTTTCATGTTTTCAGCAGTAACGTAGTCATTGAGACCAAAGGCCTAGTCACAGTCAAATGCTTGAAGATTGATGTTATCATGGTCACCGTTGACTGGCATCTAGTAGCATGCATTGCAGACTTTGTCGCATCTAATCATAATAGGCCTATTATGGCGGAAATGTTTAAACAATGAGTGACCACTACACTGTAAAGCATAAAAAACACACTAAAATTTAGCCTATCGATCACAACTTGAAAGCAGATTATCGGATTGTGATAATTTTTGGTACAACTATTTCTGAGACAACTTGTCATCAAATGATTATTTAAGTTTGCACCTCACTCAACATAAGCTTATGCTTCAGCACTACCTTGGGAAATCAAAACACATGAAATCAGCGTTGAAATGAACAAATAACGTCAAAAATTACCCGTGACATTATTGATAGTAACTTGGAAAAAGATAATGAGATTCTAATAGTTTTTGGTACAAAGAATGCATCTCCCTACCTGTGCTTACACAAAATGGCCGACATTTCGAATATTTACTGTCAGCAGTTGCACAACTGAACAATTGGATAAACTGTTAACCAAAGTGCTAAAATTTAGACAAAATGTGCCAAATGTGCGTTATTTGAATCAAATAATGATATTGCATTAAATAGAAATGTAATATTTTGCTTGTTTTGTTTTCCGCAGGTAGTGCAGAAACAGAGGTTCGGTGAGACGGTAACATAAATAATCATTTGATGGCCAGTTATGTCTGCAATATTCGTACCAAAAATTATTAAAATGTGATCATATGTTTTCAAGTTACAATCGATATATTTTAGTGTGTTTTTATGCCAGGGTAGTACGTTGAAACATTTGATGCCGCATGAAAAGTCTTAATTTTGATAAAGTCTTTGTTTGCTTCACAAAAATAAGGGGCCTACCGGTAACACGAGGATGAGGATGCGAGTGAAAATCTTGCATGGCCAAGACGAATTGACGGTCATGTACCTAGAGGTCGACAAGACATAAACAAAGAAGACGTGATTACGATAGACACGCAACTACGAAGGTCATACGAAACCAAAACATGTTTGCGCTGATTGTTGAAATTCAGCCTCAAATGCTGCAAACGGGGGGCCCTTCATGTGTATTATGCAATGCAGTAGCGTAACCAAAGGGGAGCGGTAAGAGCAGAGTGAGGTAAGACGCTTGAAGTTTTTTGTTTGAAAAATGCGCCTTAGTATATGCATTTTTGTCTTACAGTACATTACAATTAAATTTGCAATAATTGTATTTAAGAGCAAAAGAAAGAGTAAGTCATGCGTAAAATTTACGATGTGATTGTGATCGTTTAACTCTTGAATTAGCAGCAGCTGTGTTCACTTTTAGGCGGTATCGGTCTTCGGTCATGCCGCATATTTCTTAAGTTATACAGTAGCGTGGTCCGTCTGTCTGTGCGTCTGTCCGCAGAGTGTATTGTGCAAAAACGGCCGAAGGAATCGAGATACCATTTGGCTTGAGGACTTGCAGAGACCCTAGAAGGCCTATAGCAATGTTAAAATTGGTGCAAACTCTCTGTGGATTAGGAACGGCCCCCGTGCGACAAAAACCTGGCTACGCCATTGTTAGGCCTATTATGTCTGATGTGCGTCACACTGTGAACATAGTCTAGACTGTTCTGCTACTGTTTGTGTCTGTAAACACTTTCGTTCTGATTCTATTCTTGCTCGTGACGTTCGCAGACGTACGTGTCCCGTCTGTGTGGCCATTATTCACTCTGCGTGGCCATTATTCACGTCAATTGCTTGACTTATCGCTTACTTCTGACCGCCCGTCGCAACGCGCCTACTGTAAGAGTATTGCACAAAATTAATTCCAATGCAGCAACATAAATGTGTAAAATTTGATTACATTAAAGTCTACGTTGATCACAGCACTGTACCGGACAGCACGATGCTTATACAATCTGCTCATCGTATGTAACTGTTGCGCAACTGTTGTGCAACAGTTGTGCAACAGTTTGTGCAACAGTTGAACATATTGGCACCCTCATAGCTGAAAAAATCTGTCGCCGAACCGGAAGTGCTAATATTTCTGCACGCTAGAAGACAGCGTTGAAAGTCGGACGACAAATCCGCTATTGACGACCACGGCGACGCTGCTCGCAGCAAATGTGACCATTCGCTAACCACCAGGGCTTGCCATTTGAAGATGAGAGGCGATTGAAAAATCGATCGCGCCGCACAGAGTAAGCGATCAATAAGCGATCGATTATGACGGGGATATAATATTATACTATCACTGTAGAGTGTAGAAACTAAAATCAGGGGCGTCCATCCCTCGTCAGCGCGAGGAAGCAACCACGCCAAGTCGCGCAACAACCCCTCCCCTTTTTTCTATCCCTTTTCCTTTTCCCGTTTATCCTCTCCTTCCGTTTTTACGTTTTTCCTTCTCTTTTTAAAAGATATAGCAAATGTTGTGTAAAAGCACTTTGCGATTTTTGAGCTCCGAAAACTCTCATTTTATGACAACATTAGCCTAATTGAGTCGTTTTTGTGCAATACACAAATTCCCCAAATTAAGTGGCCAACTTCTTTCCAGGAACTATCGTGAATTGATTGGACGCCCCTGGCTAAGACTAAGGCCCACCAATGTCACTCTTCACGCTCAGTGGGCGTTTACACAAATCCACGAATTAAAAAGAACGGAGAGTAACGTAACAAAGCAGCAATACTTAAACACTTTTAACCTGATGATCATAAAATGGTAGAAACAAATATTTCTTAGAATTTTAGTATTGTCTACCTCTGCTGAAGTTTGCTTCTTAATTGCCAAACGACGGCATATCGTAATTTACGTCAATTCGGCGGCCAAAAATCACTGAACGTGGCCAGCGAGTGGCGGACGTTTAGGCTATCAGTCGCCTCAAACGGCAAGCCCTGCTGACCACAAGTTTGCGACAACGACGTACCGACATCGCACATTGCAATGTCGATGTTTTACTGCAGTGGTCCGTCGTTATCGTAGTAACCTTGCGACACTATTCTTAAGCTCGTCGTGGTATAAAGCTGGCGGGTTTACCTCCGGAATTTCAATGATGTCTGATATATAATTTTGTTGTATAGTGTACTTATTTTGTTTTGGCGGCATTTTTTCTATTTTCGACTTCCGGGCGTCATTCTTACTGACTTTTTGTCGAGTTTTTTCACACTGGGTAAACTTCAAATACGGCGTTGAATTTTGTTGTTGTTGTTTGCTATATCGATAGCTCAGGATTTATTTAATTAATTCCGGCTTTGGCGGCTATTTCTGGTTGTTATCTTTTGCCGTTTTAGCCTACATTTCCAGCTACGGTAGTCCGTCGTTATGATAGTAATCTTGCGAGATCTGCATTGTCGATTCTGTAAGTCTCGAATTGTGTTAAAGACGTGATAAAATGCCCGCTCAAGACTAAGTACTGCCCGCGGGTATCATGCAGACAAAAATGCACAAAGCCAATGTTAATTTGACCTTTGACCTATATATAACCTTGATATTCAATAAGAATACTTGCCTGCAATGCGTAGGCCTACATGTCCGCAGAACAGTAGCCTATTAATCCTAGTTTCATCAGCAACACGATTTACTAGTTGTAACAATAGTAAAAATGTCCTTGTGTTAGCCGAGCTCCTTGTAGGTTAAGACATGCGAACAGAGCAATAAACTAAGTTATTACGAACGGACGGAGAACGTAACATGGACATCTCAAGTTTACGCTGCTGCGGCTGCGGCTGCAAGGCAAAGGAAGATGGACGAGTGTCTTCAATCATTGCTCGGAACACCGATCATAACAGCCGGCCTATGTCTTACGCCTACCTCCCCAGTCTCACACACAGGTATAGACCGCGCGCTATTTCGGCGCCGCCGTCGTCTCAGGTATGTGCCGGTCTCGTACGGTTGCTGTTTGGCGCGCGGTAAAATACGCACCAAAATGCCAAAGCCGTCCGGACGGCGAACGGACATTCGCCAGTACGGACATCCGCCCACACGGATAATTGCTCGTATGAACTATGGCCTGTTACTGCCAAATTATCCCACGACATTTTCAATTGTAAGTTAGAGAAGAATCACCAAATTTCAATAATTTTGTACGAATATTCCTGATACAACTGCATCAAGTGACTGTTTAAATTCCCCCAGTCAAATTCTAAAGCGGCAAGACCGTGCATGCGTAGGCCTAGACATTGAAGTCGGCAGTGTACGGACTAATGCCCTCTATGACGCTCATTGCCGCTAATTGCCGTACGGGCGTTCATCCGCCCCTACGGTAGCAGGCCATAGTTCATACGGGAAATGACCGGGCGGGCGGATGTTCGTACGGCCGAATGCCCGACATCCGTCCGGACATAGGTACGTACGTCTGGAAGCCAGGTGCTACGTGATGGAACTCACGCCAGCAGCTGATGTAGCAGAGCTTTCCATGCACGCCGTTACATTATGTAACGTTCTCCTCCGTATCTAGTTCAGGCTTGCTGACTTGGCCCCTAGGCCTACGCCGTGACGGTTACGGCGGCGAGCCTGGCGTTGAAACTGAACTTGGCCGAAGGTATGTTGTTCAGTAACGTAGGTACACACCGCAGGCTTCGCGCAGGTGATGGTGTAGCAAGCGGTAGGCCAATGCAGGGTGATATTATGTTTTTATCGATCTTGGTATGTCTGTATCGGGCCTGTGGCCTTGAAGTGTACTGAATGTCATGAAAATAACCCGGTGAGCGTTCGTTGTATTGTGTGACGTTCCTGATGCTGTTAACTGGATGCACTCTTTATCATCGACGATGACGGCGTTTCAGTGGGCTGCGTGGTTGAAGCTGCGACGTGGGTTAAATAGCCTATCGAAGCATGACGCTTTAGCGCCGTATTCATGTCCGTGAAAAACGACAATGCTGCAAGCACTGTCTTACAAAGTACGTGTATAATTCGATCTATCCGATACAATAATGTACAGAAATAAACCTCTTATGTTTCCTGTGACTGCTATTATGACTGTTGTCTTACTTTTCAGTGCGAAATAAAATGATGAATAACTTGATGAACTGGGGACGCTGAAATCGCGAGACCTGACTTGGCGACTCGCGAGACATGACAACGCGGCACTAGATCAAACGGAAGTGCTTGAGCACGTATGAGCAGATTAGTCCTAGATTTGAACATCCGTGGGCCAAAAAAGTCAAACGTGCTTAACGACAAACGCGGACCAAGTTCTGTTTATTCTTATTCGACAGCGGCGTTTGCAGCCGCCTGCAGTTTCTGCGTGCAGTCAGCAATTCTCATTTAAGACAGCGCATATAAATGAGCGTACAAAGCGACAGAACTTAACTAAAACGCGCTGAGTGCACCTTGTTTACACGTTGTTTGACTAACTCTCTTAGTTTCTTAACTCACTCACGCCGCTGCTGTTCGTGTACGTGGACACACGAAGGAGTTGCATGAGATGAGGAGCTGTAGAAGGATCAGTCGCTGTAGTGTAAAAGTGGACTTTTAGTCGAAATTTAACAGCGCACGATGGTGATAATGGCATACGACGGATACCTACAGTTGTGTGACGTTACCGAGAGTCACTACCTCGCACTGTACGAGTCCGTTAGTTAGTTCAACTAAATCAAAATGTTCAGAGCCGTCTGAACTTGCAATGGCATGACGAGTTGCCGCAAGAAGTAGTCGGAGGTCCATATCGTCAGTTTCCACAAGCGTCTGCGCGCTTGCGTTACCGCAAACAGCAAGCACTTTTAGCTTTTACACTGTAAAAATGTCTAAAATATCTATAGACTTAGTGATCGATATTTCCGTTTTAACGACACATTACCAGTGTTTTTTTGCATTTCAAACGTGTCATAGGCTATGTTTAGCTGTACGCCTTGAAATCGGTTGTAGTCTGATTATTTGTTTGCGCAGCTAAAACCGTCTTTTATATGTAAGGCTGTAGTTTTGATCAACGAAAGTGGATACAATAAAGTTAGCAGCTGCAACGACAAACTGCTTCAAGAATAACTTTTGAAAATTCTATAATAAAATATCGGACTATGCCGAAAATGGTTATATTTTTTGTTGAACGAGGTGTTTTTTTATTGCCGAAGACTGCACACAGCCCACTGTGACGCTGAAAATGCAATAACAAGATGCATTCATGAACTGTTATCCCGCTGTGGTAGGCATAGCAACAGAGCGAGGACATTCGCTGGGTTGCCTCGCCAGCTAAGTGTATAGGCTACCTGCTAGAGATGGGAGATCCATCATAATAACTCCATCGTTTTCATCCGTTTCGATTTTGCTAGCACTCGCTTTTGTTCAGTAATCAGGGCTAATAAGTAATAAACTTACGATTTTTTGATGATCAAAGAAAATACTCGCAAGATGGTTTACTGCCGCAGCGAACACTGCGCGATGTTTTTATTTGCGTTTGCAACCGTGCTTACGAATAACGTCACATGCTACGCTGGTGATACAGAAGTAGCGGGCGATGTGTTCTTTGTAATTCGGGATATTTTCCGAGGACTATACGTCTTTGATACACCCGGTGGAGGTTCCAAGTAAGGAAAAACCTATTAAGCTAATTATAGGCTGATTAAGGTAATGTCGTGTCTCGACTTAAACGTTTATCGAACTGAATAATGGTGTGCCAACCTGTACGAATTGGTCTTGCGCGTGGTCTTGTCTTGATGCGCAGTTGTAGTAGGCCTACCGTATCAGACCAGCGCTGATAAAAACCCTGATTCAGGCTACATTTTTGTCATTTGTGTAATTTTTACGCGCGACAGCATGTAATGCTATTGACCTATTGCGTCTTAGCTATCGCACAGGCGTCCATCCGTCTGTCTGTTTGTCTGTCCGTCCGTCACACCCTTGAGCCCTATCAAAACTATGCAAGCTAGGATCACAAAATCTTCATTATAAACTGCCCAAGGACTCTAGTCTTAGTGACAAAATTTCATGCCTCTGGGTAAGGGTTCCCCTCAAACAAGGGCGTCAAAGAAGGGTACCCCCTAAAAGACGTTGTTTTGCCGCTATTGGCTCTAATAGTGTGAAAACGGTTGCAGATAGATACAGACTTGCTGCACATCATAACAAGCACTGGTGACGGGCTTTTTAGTCCGCCCGAAAACGACAGTTTTCGGAAGGACTTCTGTTTTGCTGTGGTTTTTTAGTCCGTCCGTAAGCGATAGCTTGCGGAAGCGGACTTAAGTTTTGCTGTGGTTTCTTTTTGTTCCCCTCGCGTAATCTCCGAGCTCCGTCGGCCGATCGGCGCGAAATTTTACACGATGCTCCTAAGTATGTTCGATTTTATAATCCCGGGCCGAAATTTTGGGGGAGCCTCCCCAAAAAATTTTTAGGGGCCAAAAACATGCAAAATTTGGCCCGATTTCGGTCGACTTCAAAGTTTGGTGGCCAATTTCTTTGGAATGGATGAAGATATTCAAAATCGGTGAGTTACTCGTTCGACACCGATTCCTCCCGCGTTAGGCGAAACAAGTCCGGTGAAGTTCGGTCCAGTGACCTTGGAGATCTAAATGTGGAATTAAACCCACCGAAAGCGCATTTTTCGGAAAACCATATTTCGGCCCCTAGGGGGTGCTGCGCCCCCAAATTTTTACACGCGCTAGAGAATGACCAAGTCTTACTAGCGTACCTCCCACCTGGGACGGGGGCCCCCCTTACAACTTTTTCAAAGGGGGTGAAAAATGGGCTTAAAATGGAATAAATGAGCCATTATAACTTCGGAGTTAGGGGGTGTAGCCCGACGAAACTTTGGCACTTGACGTGCCTCTAAGTGGGGGTGTTAACGCAAGTACAACTTTTGGGGGCACCGCCCCCCTTAGAATTTGGGAGGGCAAAAGACGTCCAAAATTTAGTACGTTTTACGAGAACTTTCGAGTTTGAGCGCAAACATCTCTAAACTGGATAGAGATATCGATAAGCAGTAAACGGCGTTATCAAATACGGTTAATTCCGCGTTGAACAAAAAAAATTGTGTAAACTTCGGTCTTCTACGAACCAAGTTATAATGGCTCATTTTGACCTACCCTAAGTCGCATTACCTGGAAGACCATATTTCGGCCACTAGGGTGTGCTGCGCCCCCAAATTTTTACAGGCGCTAGAGAATGACCAAGTCTTACTAGCGCACCCCCCACCTGGAACGGGGGCCCCCCTTACAACTTTTTTCAAAGGGGGGTCAAAAATTGGCTTAAAATGGAATAAATGAGCCATTATAACTTCGGAGT
>Ga0209671_1001649_pt1 | contig 19137 bp, 14 predicted proteins | sample WorMetHERISLAND2_2_FD_187401 | JGI IMG/M metagenome (GOLD analysis project Ga0209671, IMG submission 187401) | Marine gutless worms symbiont microbial communities from Max Planck institute for Marine Microbiology, Germany - Olavius geniculatus... | ecosystem: Host-associated > Annelida >...
CGAATTCAGATGACTTCAAAATTCGACGGCGCATATCTCCGGAAGGGACGAAGATATTTAGAATCGGACAGGTTCATTTTCTACCGTGATTTCTCTCGCATTGGACAAAAAAAGTTTGGTGAACTTTGGTCCACTAACTACGGAATATAGAGATCGAATCATACCGAAATCGACTTTTTCGGAAAAACATATTTCGGCCCCTAGGAAATGCTGCGCCCCAAAATTTTTACATGCGCTAGAGAATTACCAAGTCCCGCTATAGCGCACCCCATTACGGGAGACGGGGGTCTCCCTTACAATTGTTTTAAAGGGGGTCATGAATTGGCCTAAAATTTAGTAAATGCGTGCCTATAACTTTGGCCTTAGTGGGAGTAGCTTCATGAAACTTTTGCCACGTGACGTGCCGCAAGGTGGGGGTTATAACGGGAATACAACTTTGGGGGGCACCGCCCACTTAAAATTTGGGAAGGCAAAAATGTCCAATATTCAGCGCGATTTAGGATAACTTTTGACTTTGACTGCGAATATCTCAAGAACCGGTTGATATATCGAAAACAAGAAACAAACTTCATTGAGAGCAATCCCTACTGCATTGAACAAAAAATGGGTGAACTTCAGTCTACTAACAAAAAAGTTATAGGTACCGATGTAGACCCACCTTAAGTCGACAACACGCATTCTGCGTATGCTAATGCACTTGAGTTCGGGCCACGTGACTTTGCTACCGGGTGAATTTCAGCCCATAAACTTTTTCCGCTATCGGACTTACGGCGCCGGGTGGCCTCATGTTGGGCTATGTTCCATATTGCTGGTTTTGGCTGTTTTCATAGACCTCTTACCGACTGAATGAATTAATTACCACACTGATCATTTTGTGTTCGTTTGATTGTTTGCTTTTTTAGTATTTTAGGCGCAGCTCATCATTGTGAAGCGCTGCCGTTGATAGTGGGCGCTACAGAAAAATATTTTAGTGTTGTAACTGTATAATTGTGATTGACTGATCAGTTTGAATGATGGGCACATTACGATGCACCATAGCTTAGACACTTATATCTTTCTGCTGCTGGGTTTTAATTATTCACAGCACGTAATCATGGTAGGCCTAATCATGGCTTGGAAGTCTGGTTTATTGGAGTTAGCTTTTAGAACTGACAGTCTCCATCAATCAGCCCGTGTTATTATTATGCGGCAGAGGCGTAGCCAGAAATGTGAATTGGGGGCCTCAACCTACCTTCCTCCTTCTTCCCATCCCCTTTCTTTCCCCCCTTTCTCTCTCTTTTTCCCCTCCTTACCTCTCCTCTTCCTGTCCCTTTTTTCTGTCCCCTCCCTTTCCTTAGAAGTACGACTTCAAAAGTAGGGAGCTTCAGGGAGCGCTGTAAGCTCTTCCAGCGGGGTCTGGGGTGGAGCCCTAGCCGAAATCGAATTTAGTGCATTGTAGCTTTAAAACATAAGATCTAGTGGCAACAGTTTTAATTATTTTCCTGATGATCAACTGATCAAATTGGCACATTTATTGCAGTTTAAACATGTGTTTTTGTCTCGTCTGGGAGATTGGGGGAGGCTGAGCTTTAGGGGGGGGTAGGCCCATAAGCCCCCTTGGCTGCGCCACTGTCAACAGTTTTAATAAGCCGCTGCATTACGGGTCTTGCCTGTCTTTCTGTTTGTTTGTCACGTACTGACTCCTAACTTTAAAACAAAAAAAGATCCTAGAAAAGCCAATAAATGAGTGTGTAAGATCACTAGACGTTAAAAACCTGAAGAAAATAACGCGTATCTCGCACTAACACGGCGCGTTTGGTTTGCTCTCGGTAATTGCCATTTGCTTGTTCGGAAGTTGCTCCCTAGTTTTACCTATACAGAATGGTATTTTTATTGTAATTTTTATTTTACTTGTGCATTCTATCTTTATATATTTAGTATTGCCTGTTTTGTCTCCGGCTTTCATTTCATTTCTGTTGCTCTGTGTACGCACCTTTAGTCACCAGTTTAACTGTAAACGGATTGGTGTAACTTGTAACCAGCAACTGGCTTTAATCCAGCACTTGTTCTGCTATATTTTAAACTGGATTGGTTGGTTGGTTGGTGGATTGACTGACAGAGTGACTGACTTGTATAAAAGATGAATTGATTGGTACAGGACTTTGACCGCGTGGCGTCTCGTCGAGTGCAGCAGATGCTGGATGAGGTTGATATCGTCATGTATGAACCGCCGCTCAGCAGGCATCAGTCGACACAGCTCGCCTGTGAATGCCGCGACTGGACGTCCGCTTTCCCGCACTTACGGTATGCACGCAATAGGCATTATGCACCAGCTTGAGTTGTTATGCGACCGCCATAGTAGGCGGCATTATGGGCATTGCCTGTTGGTCTGTCTGACCGTCCTGTCCGTCTCCGACCATCTTGTTTGTCTCGAGCGTCAATTGGCTCTTAACCGGAAACAAGAGATGGGCTGGAGGCCAGCATATTCAACGCCACAGCCACTGATCTTCGAGGCTAAGGGCACTAAGTAAGTAAGTAAATAAAGTTAGTATGACAGTTTTGTACTATGCATCAGAAGCCAGCTCAGACTTATTCAAATGGTAATGAACCATACAAATGCCCATACAAACATAGTTTCAATGTCTCAGACTAGGTACTTCAAAACTAGTGACTAGAGTTTAAGGTGTCGAGGCCAAAGCAAAGCCAAGGCCACAATTTTTTGTCATTGAGCTCTCCTCAAGGTTGAGGACAGTAATTTCTTGAGGACTCCATTTTTGCTTGTGGGTAACATAATGTGGAAAAACCACAATCGGCATGAACATTCCTCAGGAGTAACTGTTGTCCTAATTTTCTACTCAGAAGGTCAAAAATCAGGACTAGCGTTTAGTGCTGCACAGATCAATGTGGACGTCCCAGTAATATAATTGAATAATTATAAATTATAAAGTGAATATTTCGCAGTTTTTCTCTGTGTGTGTATTGTTGTATCAGGGTGGTTGGACATCAGATGGTGGCTCAAACTGATAAAGGTTTTCAACTTTACCCCACTCCATTCTCCACACATGAGCCGTCCAGCACTCGACACAGCATCGAGAAGTAATTCGTGTCACACTTGTTATTAGGCTGTTGTTGTTCTTGCTGTTATTTTCCAAGTTGACCTAGTAAAGCCAGTCTGCCGTTTTTATGTGCGTTTGTTCATCTGCTAAAGGCTTTTTGTGGATTGTTGGATTCTAATGAATATTAATGTATCCCATAGGTAAAGATTAATGAGTGCTACATGATGGTGTGCCACATGACCTGATCCAAGGTCACTGTCAAGGTCACTAGACCTTTACCGTTAGAAATTGTTCCATTTTTACATGGCGTCAGCATAGCTTGCTATGCAGAAGCTCTGTCTTAGCTATGGTAGAGGTGCCTGTCTGTCTGTGTGTCTGTTTGTCACGCTCTGTAATTCTATGAAAACGGTGGTATCAGCAAAGTTTCACTGTTGGCTCCTAGAAAGACTCTAGTCAAAGGGTCTCCTCTGCCATTTATAATGAGAGCTGGCAAATGAGTACTGATTCGCAAACTAGGGGACAGTATCTATTTTTTTGGGTAGGATTTTTGACATTTAGTTTGGTTTTTGTGACACGTGACTTTGAACTTCACTGGTATGCAGCATTGCGAAATCAATATACACTGTGTCTTTAAAAAACATCCCCGACATTTTCGACTGTAACTTGAAATTTAATTATCAGATTTTGATAATTTTTTCTCACGACTATTCCTGATACAACTTGCCACCAAATGACCATTCAGTTGTCCACCTCACTGAACGTTTGTTTCTGCACTACCTGGGGAAAAGTAGCAAAATATCACTTTTTTATCCAATGCGATATGATTGCTTAATTAACATAACGCGTAAAAACACATTTTGTTCACATTTCTGACACTTTGGTTGACATTTCATCCACTTGTCCATTTTTTAACTGCCTGCAGTAAAATTGCTTGAAGTGTTGGCCCACTATGCGAACACAGGCAAGGAAATGCTTTCTCCATTTATTGACAGCAGTATCGATAATGTTCTGCTTCAGACCAATCCAGGCTGTAGCAGTCGTTTTTTGATTTCACAGCATTTCTAAACTTTATCTGGTAGACACACTGTTGCATGACAGTCAACCCTTGTGATAGACCACCTGTTGGGGCCCACAGATTAGGATAGATGGAATTTATTGACGTTTTTTTTCATTCATTTTAACACGTATTATGCTTGGTTTGATTTCCCCAGGTAGTGCAAAAACAGACGTTGGGTGAGGTGGAAACTAAAACACTTATTTAATAGCCAGTTTTTGTCAGAAATATTTCCGCCAAAATCTATTAAAATCTGCTAACCTTTCTTCAAGTTACGATCGATAATGTCGAGGATGTTTTTTTTAGGTTTTCTGTTTATTTCAACACGTATTTCGCTTGATCTAATTTCCATAACGTTGGGTGAGGTGGGCAACTGAATGGTCATTTGATGGCAAGTTGTGTCAGGAATATTCGTATCAAAAATTATTAAAATCTGATAATGGTTTTAAAGTTACTGTCAAAAATGTTGGGGATGTTTTTTTTGAGACATGGCGTAAAGGAGTGGACCGCAGTCCCGTATAGGGCTAATTTATTTGTACTTCTTTCTCTCTGACGTCTATTTATCTGTCTGTCCAGTTTGGGCTCGAAAACAAAAAGTGTAGGAAAGCCAGAATTTGAATGAACGTTCCTAAGTGCAGGAGTAAGTGATGTGCCATTTTTCAACTCGAAAACTTGAGGGACGTCAAAAGCCTCTGGAAATTATGCATTTTTTGCGTGAATACTAACTTATGGCTCACACGCTTGAATGGCTTCAGCGCCTGCTACACACTAGACTCAGTGCACTTTAGGTGCATACGATCCTCAGCAACCAGACAGGCGGCTGCATACATGTTGAAACAAGACGTTCATATTTGTTTATTAATGTGTTTGTATATAGGTTAGCGGTGTCAGGTCATCAGATGCCGTCTGTCATGGTGACTCTGCCTATTAGTCGGTCATCTCGCACTAACACTCCTACCAATGACTTGTCTCACCTTGACGAAGAAATCATTGCACAAAACGGAGACGTTGAGGAGATATTTGCCATCGACACCACCGGGTCAGCACTAGCAGTAGCATCGATAGTAGTAATAGTTGGTAGTGATCAGAGCTTGCAAACTTTTGCCAAGATCGATGAAGACAACAGAGTCTTTGATGGCAATAAAGGCAGAGCGATGTAACTGAACGGAACTGACAACGGTTTAGTTTTTGATGAACATTGGTCATTGGTTGATGCGTACGTGAGCATAGTCACGTAGGCCACAGGCGCTATTAGATTGTGCTTACTGTAATGCATTACTGCTTGCCCATTGGTCAGTTCATTAAAAATTAAACGTTTCAGTACAGTTTAGTTCAGTTACATCGTTCTGTGTGCGTCTTACTGTTACTGTTACTGTTAATGCTGCTTCTGTGTAGACTAGTGATATCGGGCACACAGGTGCTAGGTATATGATATAGCAGTATAGGTAACACAGGCTAGAGAGTTATTTTGCATCAGGAGCATCACTGCAAAGGGCAGGTAAAGTCGTTTGGGGTCGTTGGTGAATAGGGCGTGGCTGTAGTAATCTTTCAGCTATCTGTAACAGCTTTGCTGCATTTTGCAGTGTTATGACCCCAAAATCTCTTCGTAGTATGCAATGACTGGAACTGCTGTCTTGTACAATGTTATGCAAAGACATCACAGAAGCGTTCATGTTAGTAAAATAATTATCTTCATTATTTACCGGCATGTCTGAGTCTTGAGAGCTTGTGTTCATCTATGTTGAAATGATTATGATAATCAGAACCTGTCTGAATTAATTCTTTGTTAGCAGTCAGTAAATCAGTCAATCATCAGAACATATTTATATAATGCGATGAATCAGAGGCATATATTTATTAATTTGAGATATGAGGTAAAACTAAAGTGAAACTGAAACTGAGTGTGGTTTTTTTCACAGCGATGATGATGTGCGGTATCATCAGCGTTCAGACAGTCATGTCGAACGGGGTTTTCCACCAGTTACTCCGGCTGCCTGTCTGCGTGACAGCATACTGTCGGCCGTATTCGATGATCTCATGTCAAAGGTAATATTTCTATATTCGTGATTAGGTATCGTTAAACATAAGTTACCTTAGTTGAGATGCATCTAACTAGTTGTAAGGAGTACAACTCAGCCTTTTATTCCTCGGCTGGTGGTTAAGGTGGAGCGAGTTCACCTCTGTCGAGTGGCAGCAACACTGTGTGATCTCATATGGCAGGTGACGCTCCGTAGCTCTGCGATGTGTTTTCATGAAGAGCTACAGACACATTTAACTTTTCTAGAGTGACGTATGTATGCTGTTTTAAATAATATCTATTTTCCAGGTGGATTTAAATTAGTCACTTTGTGTTGAATTTCCCATTTGCTTGAATCTTAGTTTATAGAATGCACTGACAGCGTTAGTTGGGCGATGGTGCTACGTAATGTAAAAGATCTTACTCAGACAGTTTCCAAAGTTTTTTTTTGCTACTTTACCCCTTATCTCTGATCGAGTAAGTGAGTAAACTGTTGCATGAAACACTGGAGAAAAGGGGAATTATACTTATTTGTAGTGCACAATGTGTGATTGTGTCATGCATGTTTTTAACATTGTAGATTTTGCCTTCTATGATGCCAATTGCCGTCAAAGCTTTTCAATCTCAGGGAGGTGGGTATTCATTTCTGTTGATTTACTGCAAAAACTTGTTTCGTGAATCCAAGTATTTCGGCAAAACGTCAGTGTTTAACTCCGTTGGTTGAGTGACAGGAAGGGCCATGCGATACAGCCAGAAAACATCGGTGCCATACATAACGGAGGTGGTGGCAGTTTGGCGTTGTGGCTAAGGCTTGGTTTTGGTTGATGAAGTTGCTCTACACCAGGCTTGGTTGCTGCTAGGATTGGTGACTGGCTGTGGACAGGCCGGCCTGGTATATAACCAACACCCAAACCAACACAGCTGTATATCCTTCCAGGGCGCATAAATTTCAAGAGTACTGACCTGGGTCAAGGCTGGGTGTTCACTTGTGTTGAGTGACAGCCTGAGAGGTAACACTATGTTATCCGGTATGGCAGGTGACGCTCCATCACTCTGGAGATAGGTTGCCATTAAGAGCTCATGTATACACATTTTTTATTTGTTAGCCTTCAAATCAGTAATAGTAATACTAGCAGCAGCTGCTGCATCTAAAATATGTGCATTTGATGTGTTTTGCAGGGGCGCTAAGTTCATGCGTGCAGTTTGATGGATTAGGGGGTGACAGGTCTAGTTGGAAGCAGCAGGCTCTATGGCTAATGCAACCAACCAGCTTTCGTGATGGTTCTCATCCGAGCGTGCTGTCACCCCTCTCTCCATTGGTATCGCCCGCTTCGCAGTCACATTCTAGCGACAAGGTAGTCTGCTTTTTGGTCTGCTCGGAAACGATAGTTTTTGGAGCGGACTTATATTTTACTGCAGATGTTTTTTTTATTTGTTTGTTTGCTACGGAATCTCTGAGCTCTGCCACTGATCGGCGCGTAATTTTGCACCATCTTCTGCACTAGACTGAATTTTGGAAATTAGGTGCAAAATTTTGGAGGCCTTCCCCCCAGAAATTTTGAGAACCAAAAACATGCAAAATTTGGCCCCATTTCAGACAACTTTAGACTTTGATGACAAATATCTCCGGAATGGATGAAGATATTCAAAATCGGTCAAATATTTGATCTACAGCGATTTCGTCCACATTTGGCGAAAAAAGTTTGGTGAACTTTGGTCCACTAATTATCTAAGGGTGGAATCATACCCACCCAAATCAACTTTTTCAGAAGACCATATTTCAGCCCGTAGGGGGTGCTGTGCCTCCAAATTTTTACACACGCTGTAGAATGACCAAGTCTTATTAACGCACCCCCCACCGGAGATTTGGTTTTCCTTACAATTTTTTTTCAAACAGGGTCCAAGATTGGCTTAAAGTGTAGTGTATGAGACTCTGTAACTTTGCAGCTAAGGGGAGTAGTCTCACAAAACTTTACCACATGATGTGCCTTTAGGTGGGGGTGATAATGCGGGTATAGCTTTTGAAGGGCACTGCCCCCTTAAAATTTGTGAAGGCAAAAACTTTCAGAAATCAGCACAATTTAGGACAGCTTACGATTTTAACCGGGAATATCTCTGAAATGGAGCGAGATGTCAAAAATTGTAATAGCATTTGATCAACAACAGCCCTTTCTCTGTTGAATGCGAAAAAAAATCGTGAAATTCTGTCCACAAACAAAAAAGTTCTATTGTCTTATTCCGACCCACTCAAAGTCAGCACTGCGCGCAATTTCGGACAATTTTAGAATTGACCGCCATTATCTGTGTAATGGATTGAGGTATCCAAAATTGTTATAGCAAGGGATCAACTATAACTCCTCTCCTGTTGGGCCAAAAAATTTAGTGAACTTTGGTTCACAAACAAAAAAGTTCCGTTGTCTCATTTCAACCTACCCTAGGTCGACAGTGCACGTTCTGCATATGCTAATGCATTTGACTTCTGGCTATGTGACTTTGCTTCTGCAGGAATTTTACCCCCTGAAATTTCCTCACAATTGGACTTTGCACCGTTGGGCTTTGCTCCAAATTTCTAGTTTTGTTAAAGTTATATGTAAATATGCATGTAGTGGCTTAACAAAAGTAAGGCCAAACAGATCAGTATATTATGATTCAGCTTTTCGTCATAGCTGCATCATAATATATTGATGTTCTGAAAATTCTTTCACTGATGGAGGCCTACCCACGGCAATTAGGTAAGTTGTCAGAAGTCTTGTTACATCAAAAATGCGTCGCTATACTGCCTTGTGAAACATAGCCTTCTTTGTAATAGGTGAGTTACAGATTAGCTTTCATTTAGAGGTGATTGTGTATATGTCAGGCTTCACACGGATGTGTCTAGTGATAGAATTTTGACAGTTCGTTAATGAAAGTTAGTTACTTACGTTTTGTAAGCCACCCAGTGAACATGTTAGTATTTTGCCATTTTGTCGACACTCGTTTGGGTCAGTGCTATCAAATGGTTAGTACTTGGATGGGTGACTGCCTGCGTACAGGTATAAAGCCAACACCAAGGTCAACTCAGCCTTCCATCCCTCTGGGGTAGGTAAATCGAGTACCGCTATGTCTGACTAGGGTTAAGGTAGGGCGTGTTCATCTGTGTCGTGTGCCATGTAACACTGTGCGATCCCATATGGCAGGTGACGCTCCGTTGTTGTTGATTGTGATACTATGTGTATTTCAGTATTTCACTGCGTGTGGTCGGAACTCATTGTCGGTTTATTGTCTCGGTGTCTCTGCTTTTGCTGCAGCATGTTTCGTTATTTGTATTGCTTATATTTTTTGTATGTCTTTAGTTTACGTGTAGGTTTAATCTTTCTTTCCCTCTCTGTCTTTATTCCTCTGCTTGTTTTGTTGGTGTTGTTATAATGTCCCATGTTGTTATATGTAGTCCGAAGCTGTGGTCACTCCGACGCCTCAGTCCAGTTCAACAAGTTCACTGCCTCTCAGCAGCGTTCTCACTGTGCGCAGTAAAGCTCTCTTTTCCAGGGATCGCACTTTCATGACTCAGTACGTATTATCCACTACTTAGCAATCGTTTTGGCATGACAAATTTTTTATGTTTTTGTCTACTTTCATTTTCAGTTGAAAATGTTTTGGTATTTTCATTTTCGGTTTTGTTCTTGGTTGTAAGTCACAGCAGAAATGCTTTGAGTCGTTAAATTAAAGCAGCGGTCACTGACTGGTTGGAATTAGTTGCCACGTTCTTGACTGACAGTGGTTAGAGGACTTAGGTGCGATGGATGCCATATTACACACGTATCTCTGCAGCTGCAACTCCCAGATATGTTGCAAGTACCATAGCCACAAGTACAAGTACAAGTACAAGTACCAAGTACTACATTTTTCTTTTCAGAGCACTAATGTATGGAGCACATTAGAGGCTTTTTTGGTATTGGTGCGCTATATAAATTTACGTTTTACTTACTTATTCATTTTACTTACTTTAAAACGGTACTCGTAAGAAAATAATTGCATCCAATGCTGTAACCTACAGCAGCACTGATTGTGTCTCATCAGAATGCACAATTCTACCATGTGATAGACTTTTGAAGGCCAGCTCAGACATTTCTACCTCTTGTTCTACTAGTACACTGGGCACCTTGCCCGAAATCTAAGGAAAACTGCATCTTGCGGGATACATTGGGCTACATCTTGATGCCATTCTTCTCTGTCTGCCACCAGTTCTTTGGCTTCTTACCAGCTAGTGTCTATGTCTTTCAGATCTCGTCTGATAACGTCCATCCAGTTTTTTCTTGGCTTTCTTTTGTAGCGCATCAGTTTCCTCTGGCAAGCTATTCTGGATTCAGGCATACTTAAGTTTATTCACAGTTAAAGGTCCGTGGTCACCAAAATTAACATACACATTTTATCCATTTTCCTGAAAGTGCAAAATTTTATGATAACTTTGACAGTAATATTGGCGCCCAGCGTTTTGTCAACACGGAAAAATTTACCTTTGAAGTCGACGATCTACGAAAACGACGTAGAAAACGCTCCGCCATGATGACCTGAGGTGACGTTATGAGTTTAGCCTATAGACGTCATGAATAGTAATTCATGACGTCTATAGGCTATGGCCTAGCCTAGAGTGATGACGTCGTCGGCTAGCCATTAATATTCACGATCTATATGGGCTAGGGTCATGACGTCACTGCGGGCACTGATAGATTAGAATATTTTGCATAACGTAACGTAATGCCGCATTTTGTTTGTATTCACGCATTAATTTCATATATTTATGAAGCTCAAATCGACATATTAATGATATTATATATGCGAGGTTAAATGTCTGATTTAAATCTACAGAAATTGCACGAGTGAGTTTGACTGTGGCCATGGACCTTTAAAGCGGATAGGTCAATAGCTTTCTTACTTACTTTTTTGCTTACTTGTTTACAGAGATACATTACCAGAGGAGTCTGAGTTCCAGCTGGAGGCCTACGAGGCGGGCGTGCGACCACCCAGTGTGATGACAGAGTACCCACTGGCAGCAGCCACACCACACAGTGCAAGTGTGTCAAGGACTCGTAGGGCGAGTATAGCATCTCGACCTGCCAAGCCGGCAATACTCGACCGCATGAAAACTTCCATACTGGTATGTCTTATGTCAACTACTGGTAGAACTTACTCAGAGCAACTGCTTTTGTGCTGTTACTTCTATAAGGCAGTTTTCAAAACTTTAATATTTGAGATTATGACGTTAATATTCATACAATACAAAATTTGGTTAAGCTGCTTATCACTGGCCCAAGTGGCTCGTAAAAGATTGGTTAAAAAGATTAATTTCTGAACAATTTACGAACACCTGATTGAGGGAATTTTTTCAGAGGATGGGCTATTCTGATGAATAGCAGATGCTATTGTTTAATTTTTATAGCATGCTTTCAGGTCTCAACAAATGTTGCTATAAGGCGACTGTCTCTGTCAGTAAAAAAGGTAGAAAGGTGCTGTATAACTCTTAATATGAAACTCATGACAGAGCTACGGAGCGTCACCTGTCATGTGGGATTTCACAGCATTAGCTGCCACTCAACACAGGTGAACACACCCCTAACCTTAATCCCAGCCAGACAAACTGGTACTCGATTTACCTGCCTTAGAGGGATGGAAGGCTGAGTTGATCTTGGTTTTGTTTATATACCTCAATGGTTTACCTCTCCACCATCATTCACCCATCCAAGTAGTAACCGCTTGATAGTGACCCATCTGGGCGTTAATGCAAACCTACAACCTCGCGATCGTTAGTCTAACACCCTAAGCTAGTCTGTCACATTTGCGAGTTTTGTTACAGCTGTTGGATAAAATGAGATGCCAGTTTGCACTGGAAACTAGGTGCATTGCTGTTGATGAGTACGATGTGTAGTTAGGCAGATGGCCGCATACGCGTCAGCACAGGGTGCAGTGGCATCTTTGCTTGTTATACAAATCTGCAGGATGATGATCGGGGACGTAAGCTAAACCTTACGGTGCTCCGTGGTCACAAATTGTCGGCAAATGCGACGTTAGAGTCACGTCCTGCACCCGCTAGTAATCTGCCTGTTAGTTTAACGCAACCTGCCAGTCATCACACTGTCACTCCTCTCACTACGATGGACGCCACCGCCTCCAACCCATCCGGAGTTGTTCCGCATGCAATGCCCTTACCTCGGTCTTTGCTTCCGCCCATCTCTCACAAAAGAGACGTTTCGTCGGCAAACATCAACCGGCCGCTTCCCGTAAGTGTTTTCCATAAACATTACGAACAAATTGTTTCGTGGTTCCAATTCTTGTTTTGAATTTTAAAAAAATGTTTTATAGTGATTTCAGTTAAATTTTTTTTTGGATGTGAGTATGTGTTAATTTGTTGTGTCTGTTCTGGTTCTGATTTTTGTTTTAACGGTGAAAAATTTTTCTTACGTGTTTTTGTTTGTCTCTTATTGTTCTTCTGTACTGTTTTTGTTACTGTTCTATAGCTTCTGATGTACAAAAATGGCGGTTTTTTCTCATAGATGCTTATTCCTGTGTTTCTACACGGGAAAGTTAATAAGATTAGTTATGACACTGACAGTTACTAAAGATTTGCCTCAGACACTTTTTTCAGACTTTGTCAAATCTTTCATCGTTAGCAAAGTTTAAGTACTCTTATCTCGATCTGAGCACTGGAGTCGCAATTGATGTTTTGTCTTGGTCGCAGTTAGACAAAAAATAACCAAAGTGGAAAAAAATGAGAAAACCCTGCCAGTGTACATTGCAGGATTATTGTTCTGTTGTATTGTTTATTTGCAGTTTTCTGATTTTAACTTTAATTTTCAGTTTAGAAACTTTTGACCATTTTCATAATTTTGCGTTTGTTTCCCTATGTTTCTTGGCTTATATTTTCTGCAGAGTTTGTATTTATTTCGTAAACTGTTTTCTACAAATTTGTGGTTCATCTGTACGTTGGAATCGTCATGCAGGTTCAATCTGGCAATGTGTCGGAATCCTCACCAAAGAAAACCAATGTTCAACGTCAGGTGGGGAAAAATGCACAGTGCAGTTGTCAAGGTAGAGTAGAAATGATAAGATCTTTGCCAGGAATGAGTAACATTACATTTGGCTGGAACGGCCGGTTGCCTAGTGGTGGGCAGAGATCTTTTTTGGAAGTCACGTATTCCGACGATAGTCCATCTAACAGCCAGTTTGACTTAAAGTCTGAGTTGCCGCTGGAAAGATGTCCGATTTGTCGTGCTAAATTGAGCTGCAATGTTGAGAAAATACGAACTTCTTGTGAAGGGCGTGTTACACGAGAGCAATGCAACAGTTGGCCAGCTAATACTAGTCTTACCATAGTCTGTGATTCAAAGCCGTGCCACACTCCTATTAGAATCAGAAAGTATACTGAACCACAGTACATTACAACTGGTTACTATAAGTCTTCTCGCTGCTTTGTGAAGAAACATAGGACGGCTCATAAAGAGCATGTTACACAAGAAGCAAGCAATAAATGGCCAGCTAATACTAGTCTTACACTAGTCTGTGATTCAAGGCCATGTCACACTCACACAGTTGTGCCTGTCAGAAGGTTTACTACTGAACCTCTGTTTGCTCCAGACAAGACTGCAGTAATTGAAGTTAATGAAGAAACCGAAACTGGTTACTCGTCACAGTAGCATTCAGAGATGACTGCCAAGCAGGCACTGCGTTAGAGTTTCCAGCATAGTGAGTTTACATGTTAAGGCACGAATCACTGATACTTAAGATGATAGAAGACAGAATGTTGGAAAATAAATGCAACACTAAGTGGCATTTTCAGTACAATGGTGGCTTAAAGCAGTCTTTGGCTGGAAAGGTTCATACGGGAACGGGATGCAGTTGAACAGCTGGGCAGGAAACGTCGAGGCTGTTTGTGGAAGCAAGTTTTGTGAGTAGTTTACGTTGTCGTGTCTGATGCATGTTTGTCAAGTTCGAATAACTTCCGATCATAAGTGCTTTGCCACTGCTTACATTTTCAGTATGATGTTGCATCAACTTGTTCAGTGCTGGCGACTGGCCCACTATAGCTAACTTCCACTGTAGCTAAAGTTGACTAGCGAGAGTGGGCAGAAAAAAAGTAATTGCTGAAAACTAAGTAAAACAATGAAGCAAACCATCTCCATTGTGTAGGATAGTGTGATTAAGATGATGATATATTTGGGATGTAAGGCTAGGATTAGAGTTAGCTATGGTGGGCTTTTAGCAGCAGTAGACCAAGTAGCTACAGTGTATTCTTCCAATACGGCCAGTTTATTGCTGCTGCCTGCAATAAGTGTGGCTTGGTAGTCTAACGGTAACGTGTCGGACTTGTAATCCTGAGGTAACTTAGAGGCGCAGGTTCGACTCCGCACCGGGACACTGCCGGGTATTGTTCACACACATGTGCCTCTGTCACCAAGCAGTATAATTTGGTACTGGCTTCACCGCTGGAACGTAAACAGGCACACTGCACGATACACTGGCCCCGTATCAGTGGTCTCACAGTGTAAAAACTGGTGTCTGGCTGAGGGCCTTAGGAAATGGAGATAGCGCCGCCCTATGGGCCGTAAGGCTCGGGAAGGACTGTACGTTTTTTTCTGCAATAAGTGGCTTACTGAACTGAGCACTAATCGTAGAAATTGTTGCCAATATCAGTGAGTTTCCACCCACAAATGTTGTTTTTATTGCATGCCGTGCAGAACTAGCATTGACGTAGTGTATATGAAACTGCATGTGCATGTGCATGTAACGTATCTTATTCTTGTCTCGTTCGTTCTGTGTTGGTTTTAGTGTTACTGCAGTTCTAAGTGTCGTTCCAGCATGCTGTGTTGTTATTATTTGCCACTTATTGCATTGTTGCTGAAACAAGTTCAACTGCATGTTAAACCACTGTTTGGAACGGTTCATCTGAGTGGACTGCAGATTATTTTACACTTGTTGATGGGCAATAATGTACACTGTGTCCCAAAAAGAACGTCTCACTTCGTGATTGTCTATGTTTTCGCCGAAAATTTACCGTTTTTCGAAATTCTTTCACTGGTGCATTCTGTGGACAATTAGCAATAAAGTGATTATGGAATATCACGCCACACGTTAACTGTGTTGCTACACTACCTTGTGAAACATAAATGCAAGAAAAACAAACAGTAATAGACAGCAAGTGTGTTGGTGAACAAAATACATTTCTCAACAAAAATCCCGTGAATGATCTGTATGATGCTAACTTTGTTAGATCCTTTTCTTTGAATTTTTGCATATTGAACGATATGCTTGTTTCTGGCCTTTGTGGTATAGAAAGCCTACCATTTCATCCACAGTGATCACGTTTTCTTCAGTACGTGTATGCTTCAGTTTAGCGGTCTCATGCTTTTGGTTGGTGCTGCATGTTTCTCAAATCAGTGTTAATAACATTCCCACTCTTTCCCTGTTGCAGTTTATCTTCAAAAATTCTGCCAGTATTCTCCGAAAACTGTATTTTTTGAACCGGTACAAGTTCTTTGATTAATCAGAGCCTCATCTCCATTACTAAATGGCACATTACATCACCGGTATATCGTCGGTGCATTAAAAATTATTATTTACGACAATATCATCTGCTTTTGTTTACAAACATCAGAAATGTAGGCTTATGTAAAATTAAACATAATTTAATTTTTGTATGAAAATTAGTAAAAATTGTTTCAGAAGATGATTTTTTTGCCTATGCATTATAGTGATTTGGTGATTTTTGAAAATTTATGTTTCACATGGTAATGTAGCAACACGGTTAAAGTGTGGTGGGATATTTGACAAGTACTTCATTGCTAATTGGTCATAGTACGTGCCAGTGAAAAAATTTTGAAAAGTGGTTAATATTTGGCGGAGATATGAAAAATGACAAAGTGTGATGTTTTTTAGGACATGGTGTAGTAATGCTATAATATTCTCAGTCGTGCTTGAATGAATTCGTCAAATTGGCGACTTTGTTTTTTCTTTGTTTTTACAGTTACTAATTCTTAGGTCAGATTCTCGAAAGTAAGCTTTTGATAACTCTTGGAGTAACTTTTACATTCCAGTCTGTGGTTTGAGGGTAACCATTCACCTGCCTATAGCTGTGTTGATTACCAGCCATTGTACTAACTCTCTGGCAAATGCTGTTTTATGATAGGTTGTTCATGATTAAATTATTAACCAATATAGGTTGTATAATTGCTACAATATTTTTTTCTTATTAGCATTTTTATGGTATGCCTTGAAACCGTCGATAGGCCTAATACTTTTGTGGTTTATCAGAGCCCCCAGTTCAACATTCATTTAATTTAACACATGCTGGGATTCAAACTGCTGCATCTTGGAGTTTTCACTTTACCTTAAAACTCACTTTAACAGTAAACATTTTGATTTTTGACTGTATACTGTAAACTTTGTTTTAATGTCTGCTATTTTTTTCTCGATGTGACACGCTTGTGCTACAGATGAGAGACGATCTAGCAGCATGTGGCTCGGTGGCATAATGGTAGGGTGCTGGACTTATGATAGTGAGGTCGTGGGTTTGACTCACAATCGTGTCGCTATCCAGTGGTTGCTGCTTGTATGAGCGACTGTTTGCGACAGGTACAGGTAAGCCATCCAGGTGTAATGGGTGTATTACCAACACCAAATGTAATTTAGCCTTGAATTTCTCTGGGGTAGGTAAATCGATACCAGCCTGTGCCTGTCTGGCTTGAGTTAAGGTGGGGCACGTTTGTGGATGGCAGGTGTTTGATTTCATATGGCAGGTGATGCTTCGTAGCTCTACGATGGGTTTCCCATGCAGAGCTATACACAATTTTTAGCCTTTAACCTTGTGATATGATTGACTGTATGCTGTGTTGTTGCTATGCAGTCGTACAGAACTATTCCATCGGGCCGTGAGTTTCGACTACTTCCCGGGCGGGACCGGGAACGATCTCTCATTCTCGACACACGTCCAAACACTACTCATACTGTTTACCGGGTACGTGCTATCTTCACGCATTTGTATCTCGTCAGAAGTAGCATGTTTTCTCAGCATACCAAATTGCAAGTTTTATTTGCAGTTGATTTCTGTGTATTTTTGGCCGTTGCAAGTCGGTTATCAGTATCATATGCAACACATTTTGCTTGTTAATAGTTTTAATAACAAGAACGAGAGAGATTTTGCATAGACACTAGGGAGCTAGCTAAACGAAGTCCATTGCATGGGAGCTTATCCCGTTAGCAATTACACCTAATCAAGCTATAATACTAGCGAAGGTGGCCATTAGTTAACACCAGCACCTTTAACCAACGGGATCAGTATACTAGTTGTCACGGTAACAGGGCCTCCTGCTGTTACACATAACTGGCCATTTATGCCCCAGCGGTAGCTGTAACTGTTGTTGTACATTTTTCTTACCCATGGAGGGATGGCCAAGCTGAGTTGGGCCAGATGGCTTGGTTCAACATGAAGGCAGCATACCAGCAAATGGTCACCCATCTCAGTACTAACCCAGCTCAGCGTGAAGTAACTTCAATGATGTGGCCAAGAATGTTTAGTCTCTATGTCATCAGCTTAATTGTAGCTTTCCTTAAACTTTATTTAATGTCATTTTTAACATTTATATTGACATGATCATAATTATATTGTTGCCATTATGTTCCAGGCTGACATGTCGTTAGGTAGCTCGCGTCGTCACATGGTGATTGGTTCCCGACAAGCCGTCAATGCATTCGAAGGTATTTATTTTATTTAGTTGTTACTTTTTTGTCTACATTTTGTGGTGAAAATAATCTGTCAGTTAGACCCGTAAGCGACTCACCAGCCATTTTCTTGCTCGCTTGTAGACAAATCTCGCTCGCTTTTCTCGCTCAGCGAGAAATGCGAGAAATTGCAAGGTTCCATCAAAAAATTTCAAGTTGATGCTTAAAGTTCTGCAAAATAAAACAGGGGATTACTTTTTTGTTGCACCCTGCATAATTAGTTCTTTCATAATTTCCTAAATAATAAAGCAGATTATGATCTTTATTAAATCACGATGGAAGTTGATTCCATAGTTGGCTTCCTTTAAATTTAAGTGTGTGATACCCAAGGTAAAGGCGATTGAAGTCTCCCTAAACATCGGGGGTCGAAAAGTAGAAACTTTAACTGCTGAAATTTACGATTAATGCTGACAATGTTAGATGCATGTTGACTTTGTCTATTTCCAGCCATTTCGGCGCAATTCACTTTTTAAATGTTCTCCGCAGCATAAAGCGCAAAAATCACTAATAAACCCCTTGTTCTAAGTTTTAAGGTTGTTCAAGGTCGCTGATTTTGGTTTCGATCAAAAGGACTTATGGGACTTTTTATAACTGATTAATAGTAAATCTTGGCCCATCTTGCACCGTTTTTGAGATCCTGAAACTCGAGTCAAATTTGTGGCAGCAGACAGTGAAGATTTGGTGATCCTAGCTTGCACCATTTTGATACAGTCGCAGAGTACGATGGACGGACAGACAGAGCGACAGACACACACAGCAAGACAGACGCCTGGACGACAGCTAAGATGCGTGAAGCATTACATACTGTCGTGCGTGAAAAATTATGTGCCGTTTTAAATTTCGCTTGCTTCGAATCGCTCGTATGTATTGTCGCTCGCTCACGGGAAAAATCTTGCTCGCTCTCGCTCTCGCTTACAGGTCTATTGTCAGTAGTTTGTGGCAAAGGTTTGAACAATCTCAGTGTTTTCTGATAGTTATAACTTATAGTGAAATTGGTAGTTGTAGTAGTACTGCAATGAAGTCTCTGCATGATGGCAGTATCGGTACCAACAACGGATTTTTTTTGCGCAACATGATTAATTTTCTTCGTCGCATTGTCATTGTAGTTGTAGCTGTAGTTACTGAACTTGTATTGATGATAAATGTACAAAACATCAGTTTATACACTTGTTAACGGCAACATTTAAGGACTTGCACATCGAAAACAGCAAAAATTACAAAAGGTGATATTGCCCGCATCACACTGACTGTGTGTCAATGTGCTGCTGAATAATATCACCTTT
>Ga0209671_1001650_pt1 | contig 19136 bp, 12 predicted proteins | sample WorMetHERISLAND2_2_FD_187401 | JGI IMG/M metagenome (GOLD analysis project Ga0209671, IMG submission 187401) | Marine gutless worms symbiont microbial communities from Max Planck institute for Marine Microbiology, Germany - Olavius geniculatus... | ecosystem: Host-associated > Annelida >...
CCTTCTCTATTGACTAGATGCATCTTAAAACAGGTGACAATTTTGCACGAAAATGCACTATTATTTGCATAAAAATTTTTTAAAAAATTTTGGGAGGGAGTGGGGCATAGCCTTCTCTCCAGACCCCTTTCCCTACCAATCCGTCCCCGTTATTCCAAATTTCTAAATCCCTACTGCGCATATTTGAGGCATCGGTACAGAATACTCTTTGAACCTAGGAGGTCAAAACTCAGATGGTTAAAATGTACGTTCTATGTTTTAAAAAAAGTTGTGTACACAGGTCGTCCGGATCTATCTGCAGTAATTTCAGCTTAATTTTTGTCTTGAAATGTGCACTGCAGCCAAAAATTACAAAAAAAAACACAAATCCTTTTATTTTGGAGGTTCAGTGTCATTCAGGGTCATTAATGGTGACACCACTATAAGCTCGTCACTAGTGCTTGTTATGATAAACAGCATGTATGTACCTATTTGCAACTGTTTTCATGCTACACGAGCCAATAGCAATAAAATAACCGCTTTATAGAGGCTACCCCTCTTTGACGCCCGCGTGCACTGACTTTTTTAAACCTAAGGGGTTGGGACTTAGACTGCTTAAAGCTATGTTTAATGCTAAACATTTTATACGCAGGTTGTCTGGGTCTATCTGCAGCCATTTCGACGCAATTAACTCTTAAAATGTGTGTCGCAATCCAAAATCAGAAAAATCATGAAAACCCTTAATTTTGGTGGTTCATGGTCGTTTAAAGTCATCAATGTTAACAGTTCTAAAAGCTCGTTACCAGTGCTTGTTATGATAAACAGAATGTTTGTGCCTATCTCCAACCGTTTTACCCTAGATGAGCCGATAGCGGTAAAACGAAAACTTTTCAGGGGGTACCCCTTTTCACGTCCTCGTTTGCTGGGAAGTCCCTCACCCAGAAACTCGAAATTTCGTTTTAAAAAACTAGCGTTCTTAAGGCAGCCCACAGTAAAGATCTTATTATCTTAGAGTGCACCGTTTTAAGAGGACTGCAGAGTGTGACAGACGGACAGACGGACGAACAGAGGGGCAGACGCCCAAGCCATGGCTAAGACGCGCAAAGCATTCTGCTGTAGAGCGTAATAATTTGCTTCAGTGCTTTACTGTTCTCTTACGGAAAATGCTAATTTTTCATAAAGGAGCATGGGCCAGGACTATAAACAAAACGCCCAGCTGTCACTAGGGTGAAGCCAACCGTAATGGTTGTCACTGACCTTGAAGGTCATCCAAGGTCGATGATTTTTATGTCATCTGAAAGGCGTATGCCACTTCCTATTAGTGATTAATAATAACCGTGGCCCTAGCTCGCACCGTTTTCAATACATGACCAATTATAGCTTGAAACATTCCATTCCATAGTGCGTTGTGACCCTTCATGGTCATTCAAAGTCTTTGATTTATATGTCATTTGAAAGCCACTGTGCAACTTTTTATTAGTGATTAATAGCAACCTATAGATCCTATCTTCCACTGTTTAGCCACAAGACATCGGCGGCGGACGACCGACGGACGGACAGACTGACGACAACCACGACAACAGCTTAGCGGTCGGCCCAAAAAATCGGACTAGGACGTACCTCTGTTGCCGGTGGAACCTCGGTAGCCGTAGAGTCCGGGCGGCCCAGGTGGCCCGGGTAGTCCCGGGAGTCCTGATGAGTTTCCTGCAGACGCCGGACCTGGTGGCCCGGGTGAGCCGGGTGGACCGGCTGGACCTTGCGGTCCAGGAATGCCCGAGGAACCTCTATGACCGCTGGCTCCAGTAGCACCAGTTGCACCGGTGTCACCTGGCGGGCCCGGCGGACCACGCGCTCCTGTATAACACACCAACAGCAACCAAGGTCATTGGGTAACAGTGGCGTAGCAAGAGGTTGTGCAGATTGTGCAGTGCACAAGGGCCCCTCCCTGGCATTCAAAGGACGCAACCCCTGGGCCGCATTTTTTACGCCTCTGTAAACACGTGAAACTGCTACAAATCATAAAATAATAAAATGCTCACATCAGACATGACGTATTTTTGTACTCTGTAGCGCGGCGTATGTTCATTTTGTCATACGCCTAATTAGTCCACCTAGAACCCGGCGGGCTTATATTTACCGCAAACGTTTTTTGTTCAAAGCGATACCTCCGAGCTCCGTCGACCGATCGCCGTGAAATTTTGCTACTTTATCGTAATTTGATTGGGGTTTATAATGTAGGTCCAAACATTTAGAGGCCCCAAAAGCGGCCAAAACATGCAAAATTTGGCGCGATTTCGGACATTTTCAAACCTTGACCGCAAATATCCTCGGAATAAATAAAAACATCAAAAATAAAAAAAACTTAGTTTTCCACAGCGATTCCTTTCGCGTTTAGCAAAAAAAGGCCGGTGAACTTTCGCCCACTAACTACAAAGTTTGGGATGTGAGTGGGGACACGCCCCAAATCGATATTTTCGGAAAATCATAATACGGCTCCTGCTGCGCTCTGAAATTTTTATGCGCGCTATAGACTGAATGACAACGTTTTGCTAACGCGCACCCCACCGGGGATGGGAGTCTCCCAACAATTTTTTTACGAATGGGGGTCAAAATTGGCTCAATAATTAGCGTATTCGCGTCTACAACTTTGGCAGTAGAAGGCGCAACCTTACAAAACTTTGCCACGTGACTTGCCGCCGGGCGGGACTGACAACGCGGTTACAATTTTTAGGGGGAGGGACAAACACCCCCAAAGATTGGAAAGGACAAAACGTTCAAATTTGGCGCGATTTTAGACAACTTTCGACTACCGTCGGGAATATCTCTGAAATTAATGGAGATAACTCTGACAACCGGTAAACGACATTATCAACTACGATCCCTCTTGCGTCAGTCAAAAAACCGGTGATCTTTGGTCCACTAAGAATGACGGTCAGAGTGTGGATGTTGACCCACGCAATGTCAACACCGCCCGTTCGGCGTATGCTAATGCATTTGAGTTCGGGCCACATGAATTTGCTACGAGGGGAATGTCAAGTCCCTAAATTTTCCTCTCAATACTTTTATGGCGCCGAATCTGAGGCACTTGGCTGAGCCGCTAGGGGGAGCAGTAGGCCCGCTGAAAGCAGTGAGTTTTAACTTTTAAGGAGGCGACGGAAAGTGTCTGCAGAGGTAGAACTACGGATGCTAGAGGGTAGTGAGTTCCAAACGTCATGAAATACTTCATAAAATATTAACCGATTTTAAAAAATAATTCTTCCACTGTCGGAATCAGCAAAAAAAATTTAATAACATTAACACTAAAGATTTCACCACACCTCATAGGTGTCGTTACACTACCTTGTGAAATGTCAGACACTGCACTCAAACTGGCGACGACAATGACCAATTGCATGATCAATGCTGATTGAGCCTGACATGTGGCTTACAAACAGCTTTTACTTAAATCTTGTCGATTACGCTGTTTGAGAGGCCCTTTAGCAGATGGTTTATAAACGTTGACAGTTCACGACAATTAACCAGCTGAAGCACTAAGTGGGGCAAACTATCGCAGCGTTTGGTTGATCGCGCCATTGGCCAGTGACGTCGCCGGCTTGAGTATGTCGTCCAGCAGCAGGGCGGACACATACAACATGTGATATAAAAACTGCGAAATGTGACATTTACTTTGAACAATAACTGAGGCAGTCAACAGATTGTTTTTGGTTCTTAATTTTTCAAAAATGTTATTACAGATATCGCCTTGTTTTTAATTGTTGCTCTAAGACACTGATATTTCGCTATGTAGTGTAGCGACACACTTGATGTGTGGTGGGATTTATAGTGATAGTGCTACTACAATTTTTTTTTCTGATTCCGACAGTGAAAACATTTTGAAAATCGGTTAATATTTGATAAACTTATTAGCGTAAAAATTTTTTGTGCCATTTTTTGGCCTACCCTGTACATCTAGGCTAACACAATTCAATGCCACTGGACCCCACAAGTGTATCTACCAAGCGGCATCTCAATTTGTCGGGTTTAAACAGAAAGCACGAATGTGTCAGACAGACGACAGACGGTAGACCACACTACGAAGAAATGTGCAGAAACATGCGGAATCACTTTTTGGTTGCTGGTCGAAAATTATTGTAAACGTTAAATTATAGCACGTTTAGTCGTTCATCATCATAGTCATCAGCGTGACGATCACCTTCCTTGTTATTGTGATAAACACAATGACTTCGTTGAAGTAAAATCGAAAGGCAGTGTTGTTTTTGATAGCCTACGCCATTTCATGATATGTGCATGATATGATATTTTAGGTCACGGCTAAATTCTTGAATTTTCTTGTGTTGTCACATTTGGTCATTTTAGATTGTATGCCGTTCGTAGGCTATTTCTACCAAACTTCATTGTACACAGTATTGCAAATACATTTGCTGAAATTCCATACTGGTACTTTGACACTTTATGCATAACGAAATGTATTTATTTCGTCTTAATGCAACGTCAACAATAAAAAACTGAAGCTCTTCGGAAACAATCCGGTTTTATCGGTTTGCCTTTTTACCGACCTGTCTGTGCGCTAATTTGTTGCAGTACCAATGTGAACAGTAACAGAGCCGATGACGCGGTAGTCGACATGACGTTCTTGTTGTTTCACTTAGACCTAAGTAGGCCTAATGTCGTCACTGGATCTGCAGACAACAGTTCGTATAAGATGCTAACAAACAAACAACAAAAATAACCTTACAGTACGAATGTATGATGTACAGTAATTGGCATTAGTGGTTCGTCGAGTCAAACTGTTTGCAAGTAGTAGGTGCTGAGCTATAGGCCTAACGTCCAATGGCGTGGACGGCTGAGCTCCTGTTTTACAGTTGGTGGAAATGACATTTTAGTGGTTCGTTAATTTTATTATTACCGTATCGTATCTTGTCATTGATTGTAGCGTCGATATATTAGCGTCACCATAGTGAGTATGGAACTGTAGTAATACTCTGAGAAAAGCTTCCTTTTTGCGACCTGGCCTTCGGATATAAGCGATACGGTCGGTTTATCCTAGGGACAGCTGGGCGTCTTGTTAAAGTTTAATTCATCAATTGCTAATATGTACACGGTATACGTACATGACGGTTAACGTCGCTGTCCTCTGTCGGATTTGGTGTTAGTATTAGAGGCAACTATAATGCAGCTTTGAATGGCGTGATGTCGACGGCTGAAGTATCGTCAATGACCGTCAAAAGCTTGCGTGTACTTGCAGTGCGGTGAATCATCTGACAATGGGAAAAATGTAGATTTAAAGCTTCTCGTTACAGGCTTTAACAAAAATGTTGAAAAGCAATATTTTAAGTGCAGGCATGGTAGGATTGAATAAAAACATTGAATCGTAATTTAATTACTCATTTGTAAACAGTTAAACACTATATATAGCATAACCTGTCACTTAGGCCTAAATTAGTCTAAATGTAAGGCATAATCGTACAAAGTTAACATTTTAACGATAAAAAGGTATATTTTACGGAACGGGTTTGCGATCAGCAAAATTAATGTGGGATAGCATCGCGCACTGTGCGCTGCCACGGTAGGGCGTTTTCGTTTACCCTGAGTCGAGCAATGTCACTCGTTGACAATAGTAGCACGCAATAAGTAAGCAAATCAACGTAACTTTCTGCAAAGCACCACACCTCTACGTAACGCATAATGTTGCGTGTCTCCGAAAAAATGATAATTATAGGCCTTAAAATGTTTGCCGCCACAGACTGATGAGCGATGAACCATCATAGATCGTGAGATTCACTAGGGGACTTAATCTGTGAAGTGGCAGTTTAGTAGCCGATAGTTACTACGTCTCACGAGCCATTAAGATGCCAGCCAGTCCATCCACTGCCAGATACGGACGTGGAATTTGGTTTTAAAACGTTTTTCCATATCGTAAGTTCACAAAAGAAGACCTACGTGTCATTTTTTAGTTTTTTTGTTAATGTGTAACGTATAGGTAAAAAATGTTTCAGAAAAAAATATTTTTTAAAACGTTAAAAACGCAAGACAAAAGACGTGGCAGAAATAAAAACAAACGTTTAGAAACGTTAGAAACGTTGATAAACAAAATAATGTTTATGCGAACATGGAGTGTCTCTAATGCATTTCGATAGCTTACAGTATGTCCGTATAAATATAATCACTGAGCTGTTTAAAGTAGTAAAAATTTTTAAAAAATTTAAATTGTACAGCAGCAGTGTTATTGTGATAGTTATTATAACTAAACAATTAAAATCGTAAGTCATTTGACCATTCGATTCGCGGTGGGCCACTTCCAATGGGTGGTCCATTGTGACCATATGTGTCTATCTTGCACCGTTATGGCATGTACAAAACATAAGTTTTTACACTTGTTATCGGCAACATTTAAGGACTTGCACATTGAAAACAGCAAAAATTACAAAAGGTGATATTACCCGCATCACACTGACTGTGTGTTAATGTGCTGCTGAATAATATCGTTTTGCTACAGTTGATCTTTTACGGAGATATCTGGCCATAAATATTTTACAATCACGATCTTGACCATATGCGGCCACGTGACATTCAAATGGCAACAAGGATCGTTTGTGGTGGAATTCCGTCCCCCCAAAAAACCTCCCATTAGACGCAAAGATCTTGGAGATATCTCTTACAAAATCCGAATTATAGCCATTTTGTCTCAAATTTTGTTGCCATTGCAAAAGGGTCGGTCGGGGTAAAAATTTTGTTGGCAGTATTCGATGGCCAAACCCCGAAAACCCTTTATAAACGCAAAGATCTCGCAGATATCTTTAGCAGATGCCGAGTTATAGCACATTTTGTCCCAAATTTTGTTGCCATGGCAACCAGGGAATGTCCGGGGTAAATTTGAATGACATTGTTAGACTGGCCATCTCCGTAAGCCATACATAGAACCAAAAATTACGACTCTATTTTATACACAGCCGGAGTTATGACCGTTTAAAGAATTGTTTAATTTTTTCCATAGGCGCCATTGTACTTTTTTCAAAATTTTTAAATAAATAAGTTAAATATTAAATTTTAATTTTCTAACTTCAAAAAGCACATCTTTGCCTGATACCGCATCGTTTGAGCCATCACGCGCAAAAATCCGCCGAAGGGCCTGACCTGTAGGTGAGTTGAAAAAAAGGTATATAATAGCTAGAAAATTTTTTGCGTATATTTCACCTATTTGCCAAGAAGGCCCCCCTTGGGCAGATTTACATGAAATTTTGCATGAGAGGTCACCTAGCCGACGTAATGAACCGTGCCAAATTTTATTTCAATCTTTAATTTTGTGGGGGTGGAATTTTTGGCTTTCACGTAGGAAAGAGAAGTCGCTGGTTTGAACTACCGCTCAGCCTGTAATATGGCGCCTGAAAGGTATAGACACTGGTGGACGCACGAACGCTGAGGTGATTTTATACTCTGTCCAATGTTGTGCATTGCACTGGACAGACAAAAACGCAGCCCTGATATGTTCAACTTCTTGCCTAAAACTTAACAGCTAGAACTAGACAAAGAGAGCAAATTTTATTTAATTTTTAGTCAACTGTGTGATTATAAAACCAAACGTCACTGGACCAAGTAAGTAAACTAACATTATAGCCTATTAATTCGTTTCAGTGGCTTTTAAAGTGCTTCCCGACGTGCTTGGTAAAATTTTCAAATTAAAGTGAACGTTTTTACTAAAAATAAAAATAAAAAACAATGAAAAAGTAAAAAACGTTAAAAACGTGCCAAGAATAAAAAATGTAAAAAACGTTTTACATCTATGCTGTGTGAGTCTTATTGATAATTGAGTCAGTAAAAATCATACTTAGTTTCGACTTTCAACTGCAATTTGCCTATTACACCACGATAGGGATCATTTACTGTGATACTGGTCAGAAGTATCTTTTTCGTTTACCAACACATGTGATATTGTTGTTGTCCATCAATGTTAGTTTTTTTTAAAATTTTGTGCATTCTTGCTACACAAGGCAGTGTAGTAACGCAGTTAAAGTGCTGCTGGATATTTAATAAAAACTTTATTTCAAATTGTTCACAAAACATGGCCGCAGAAATGAAAATCGGTCAATATTTGGCGAAGACACGAGCAACAACAAAATGGGATTTTTTAAGACAGTGTAAACTTTTTTGTAACGAGACAAACATAAATAGTAACTAAAAGAAAAATTATATCAAATTGTTAATTGTTAGAGTTTGCTCACCAACATGACGAAAAGTAAATGACGAAGTCCTCGACGTATATACTTAGCAACAATACAGCGGTAATGTCGTTGTTCCTCCAGACTGCATGATTGCAACTACAACAATAGACTAGCCAACCTGCTGGCAGTTGAACTGCACCTACACGTGCGTGAGAAAACCTACAGCTAGAGGAATGCCACAGCATCATTTAGCGTTCCATCTCAGCGCGCGTCCATTGTCAGAATTGCGTGATATTGCATTAATTGTAGAGCCTGCCAGTGCCGTAAACCGGCAGTTCGCTGAATACTGCGTCGTGACAACGTCTGTACCGCGCACTTGCGACCCAAAGCGAAGGGGTATACAAAGCATGCAAGCATGTACGTCTAGAATATAAAGACTCTAAACTGACACGCGTTCATAAACGTATAATGTTTGAAGCTTCTAAATTTAATGGGAAACAAGGAAAATTCTTTTCTCCAAAATAATTCCCTATTTTGGGGTCACCAAATGGAGCTCATCGGTGAGCCAAAGCTATGGGCTATCTCAACCTGCTTTATACAGAAAAGTAATAACAATTAAATTAGTCTGAATACAGAGGTATACGTTTCAAAATTTTCGCGTTTTTTACCAGAAATCGTTTCCCAAAGTTCCCCCATTTTTCGACATTTTGAACAAACATTTTAAAACATTCTCCCCCGAAATTTATTTCTTCCCAAAATGCAATTCGTGCGGAATTTTGTAGGCCGTCTATCCCTTAATGTAACGCGTTGCTTCATTGACCGGTACGTCCAAGGAGCATTGGGTCACAGCCCCCCCCCCAAATTTTGTCTCAATATCACTGATTTTGTGCACAATATTTGCTGTGGCTGCAAACCTATTTATAGTGTGCTGACAAGTATTATTCTACACAAACATGTTAAAGCAAACCCTCTCATAGCCAATGGTGCACGGATAGTCTGGATATCTTTAGGGATAGCCGGGCTACAAGCCTCAAATATGCCCCCGAAAAGTCGATTTTTTGGCCATTTTTGACGCTATGACGCCCTCCAGTGGACTGAGTTGGAGACTGAACGTGTCTATATCAGTGTCATATGATAGCGAACACTTCGATGATCGATGTTTGTCCGGTGCACTTTTTCGCTAGGACGTACGGTTTGCGCACTAGATCCCAAAAAGTGTCTTTCTCGGAGAGTGTTAGCGAAAACGGACCCAGTCGAATGGCCAATGCATGGGATGCATGCAGCAACTGCTGCTCTGCTGTACAATAGCGAGTGGCCGAGCCCAGTGTGCTGTTATTGTGCCGCCGTCTTCTCTCGGTTTCGGCAGGCGTTTCGCCGTCCGTTCCTGGCTCTGTGCTGGTCTTTTGCCGCTCGTGCCCCGCCCGACTGAGGGTCTCGCCACCCATCCGTGGCCTCATGCCTGGTTCCATACATGTCAATGCCATGTCACGGTGTCACTCAGCCATGGACACCGGCCTCCGCGAAATAGCCTACTCTGATGATTATCAAAAGCGCTCGGCGTAATCGGCATCACATCATATGCAATCTCACATATGGCGGCTTTAATTGCATACTGTATCGATATAAAAGATCATCATATAACAATGTTGAATTATAAATGCAGTTCTTGCTGGAAAATGACAATATACGCACCTTTTGATACAAAATCGCATGTAGAAAAAAATTTATGGTCGGGTTAAAGGGGGGGCATCACACCATGCCCCCCCTTAAATACGCCACTGTATATGCATTTTTCTTGATAGACTATTATGGCACCACACAGGCATACACGTTTTGGCGTGACAAAAGCGGCAGAGTTTTAATCCCTGAAACATGCATACAAAATTATATAAAGGGTAGGCCCGTATAAAATTTATGTGAAAACCGGCATGCACAACCTAAAATCGTTGGTACTTTGTAGCAGTGTAAAGATGAGCTGAAACAAAAAAAATTAACCGGAATGTCATGCGGAAAACGTGCAAGGCCTTTATCAGACTTTTTGGACACTACACACATACCGGAAGGGGGCCAGGGCATGGCCGAATTCCCCCAGGATTCCCTCAGTTGCTGCCTATATAAAAATGCATGAATGAATGTGACAAACAAAACCAGTCTATTTTTGCATGCTGATAATATTGTGATAGGTGTGTGATATGTCAAATGTTTTGAAACTGCGTGTAAAAATGTACATATTACATATTAGTACATTTAAATATTAGTTTTATTTTTTCTAATTTGTACAAATCTTCATCGCCACCAAACTATACTAAATTAGACAATAATGCTTCGACTTAACTTCAATACTCTTAAATAAAATTTCAAAAATGTGATAAGGTCGAGGAACCTGGGATGCAGATTGCAATCCATATCACAACCAACTTGATCGCCTGCTATTTCAGCCTTGCACCAGTCCACACTGCAAAAATTTGAAGACACTCTGTTGTTAACTTTTTTGCGTAATCATGCAGAAAATAGGAAAAAACATGGCAGAAGTAACTACAGGAACGACATGACTAGAGCTTGCTACTGGTCACATGGTAACTCAACTAACAGCACCAAACCACACACTGAGAATTCATGACTTAAGCCTACCATTTTAAAATTCATAAAAATTCACTAATTCAACCAATTTTTTAAAAAATATTGGTCAAAATTTGTTAAAAGTCATTTTCTGCACATTTTTAGTAAGGAACTTTTAAAATTTGTAACAATTCGTGAATTTAGAAATTGGAAAATTCATATAACTGAATTCTCAACCAATGCATCAAACCAACAATACAAATATGAAAGAAGACCAAACAAAAAATGAACAAGTTTTGTGTCAGACTAGTCGCATTTTGCGAGATAAAAGTCTGTGATCTCCACTAGACAATTCATCCAAGCTTGACGGAGAAGACTGATTCTGAATATCCTCATCTGTCACTCCCAGCTGATCTGACTTTCCAAGCATTACAAAGTCCAGACCCTGACACAAACACAGCAAACACTACACTACCACGACCAGAGCTCCAGAAATTAATTATCAATCACACCATTAATTGTTATAAAAGAACACAATAAATAACAAACTTTTGATCATAAAAATTTTGATAAATGTCGCATCAATAAAACATTATGAAATGAATACAATGACATCATGACAAGCATCTGAAATCATCTCAATCATCTGCTTTTACACAAGTCTGTCTAAAAATTGAATGCTCAATAAAATGATGTGTCTCAATGCATCCGTTACATCTTATAGGTCAATAACTGAATAATGTGATAAGCACAAAAATGCATTTTTACGCGCGAAAGCAGAATGCTTCGCGCGTCTTTGCCATCGTCTGGGCGTCTGTCTGTCCGTCTGTCACACTCGTGAATTGTATCAAAACGGTGCAAGTTAGGATCACGAAATCTTCACTTTGGGTTGCTCCAAGGTCTCTAGTTTATCGTGACAAAATTTCATGCCACTGGGTGCAGGGGTTCCCCTCGAACGAAGGCGTCGAAAAGGGGTACCCCCTAAAAAAGACGTCATTTTGCCGTTATTGGCTCGAATACTGTGAAAACGGTTGCAGATAGGTGCATACATGCTGCGTATCATAACAAGCACTGGTGACAGGCTTTTTGGATTTATTAACATCGATGACCTTGAACGACCTTGAACCCCTCAAAAAGAGGTTTTTAGTGAATTTTTCGCAATGTTTGGATGCAGCGCACATTTCAACATTGAATTGCAACGAAATGGCTGGCGATAGACCAAGACAATCCGCATATGAAATTTTCAGCATTTAAGATTTTAGCAGTCCAAGTCCCGACCCCCTACGTTCAAGGAGGCCCGCGCAGGCGGGCGTCAAAGACAGCTACCCCCTAAAAAGTGGTTATTTTACCGCAATTATCTCGTGTAGCGTGAACACGGTTGCTGATAGGCACAGACATGCTGCTTATCATAACAAGTACTGGTGACAGGGTTTTTGGATTAATCAACATCGATAACCTTCAATGACCTTGAACCCTAAAAATATTGATTTAACGTGATTTTTTGGCGATTTTTGGCTGCAAAATAGTAAATTACGACGAAATGGATGGAGATAGACTAAGATTACCTGCAAACAGGAACTGCTATAGGCTTTCGCGCATTTCGTGAGCTTTGCTCAAATTACTTGTTCTTTCTTTAGCAGTTATCACTGTTAGCTTTTGAGTGAAGTTAATGATTAATTAACTTTTAATTATTATTAATTATTATTTTAATTATTAATTTAATTATTATTATTACTCAGTAGGCCTACTCACACATACTTCACTCTCTCAGATTTTGTTCAATCGGCACATTTTCAGGAGTTACTGCAGGTTAGGCCAATAGCGAAAAGTAAATTTTTCAATATTCTCATGGCAGTAGGGCCTACTTTTAGAGGCCGGATGCCCTTCCTATTGCTAAAGCATCATCATCAGAGCATTCAAGAAAGACAACAAGTGCTTCTGGTGGGAGACAGCATGCAGTCATGGTAATTCAAAAACACTGTTGAGCTAGCTTGCCCACAACTAACATTGTCAAATCCCTAAAAAGCAGTACTACTGCTAAGCAAACTATTAATAATAATGCTAAATCATGACTACCGCTAACAGTACTAAATTCATTTCTTTTCGTTTTAACAGCCTTGTTTTCCTATGTTGTAGCACTACAAGTTAGAAAAGGCCCTCTACAAAGTAAGATATTCAGCAGCAGGCAATAGCAATGGCTGCCTAATGAGATAACAGAATACAAATTATACAACCTTCCAGCAGTCAGGCAAGCTGTCAATCCGAGTATCACGAAGATCTAGCTTACTTAGCCGACTAAAACCTTCAACAAGCTTGTCAGGCAACTGTCGGATACGGTTCTTCTGCAAACTCAGCGTAGTAAGACTAGCCAGCTTCGCCAAGCACTCTGGTACCACAGTCAATCGGTTTGAGTCCAGGTTCACGACCGTGAGATGCTTCAGTGTTTCGAACCTGTCCGGCAGTTCAGTGAGGCAGTTCTCTGCCAGGTGGAGCCACTGCAGGGAGACGAGATCAGCAAATGTTGCAGGCAGAAACATCAACCGGTTAGAGCGAACGCTAAGTTTCTGAAGCCGGGTGAGTTTGCTGATGTCACTTGGAAGTGTATCGAGTTGAAGGTCAATCAACCACAGCTGGGTCAGTGACGTCAGGTTACCGATGGCTGGTGGCAACACCGCTACCCACACACACATACATATAAGCTTGGTTTCTGCTAGATCACTTTTCTCAAGTTACTCCAAATTACACAAGTAACACACTGAAAACTCAATAGGTCATCTGAATGGCAAAAGACTGCATCAAATCAGTGCACTGCCCAAAAGTGACAACTTAGTTACAAGTTAGCCACTTAATCACTAAAAACTGACATCTAAAACACCTTCAGGCACATAATGAAATATTTGTATAATATATTTTTTCTCGGTATTAACTGCCTGTCCTCGTGTAGTACTAGACGTGGCAGCAGTGGCAGCGTAAGTACCGAGAGGATTATAGCTGATGTTGAGGAAAGTAAGACGAACTAGTTGGAACAGCGAAGATGGCAGAATGGTGAGTTGGTTATGATCAAGGGACAGCTCCTGCAACTGGTCCAGCTCTCCTATCTCCTCCGGTGGCATTATCAGTCGGTTGTTGTTTAGTTGCAAGTGGAGCAGATCCTTCGCCCAGGATAGCTGCATGGGCACGACGGTGATGTTGAGATGACTCAGATTTAGTGATAGAGAATGTTCTTCACAAGCATGCTCAACCACCTGATCCACCGATGACTTCATATCTCCAGCACTAGACTGACACAACAACATCACTGACAACAGATACATAATTTCTAGTTAAAACATTAAAACAGTCTTTAACATTTAATTTATCAACTACAGCGGGTGGCCAAAAGTGTGTCATAATGTGACGACGATGCCAGAAAGTCGTGAAGCACACCGCAAGTAAAATAAGTAAAATGTTAAACTTGAGCGCATCTCTAGCTAATCTAAATCTATGGTCATGTAGTTTTATCTATGTAAAATGTGTTGCGTCATTCGTGACACCATTTTAACCGAAAATTTTGACAAACGAAGTGATTGCAGTGCGATCGATACGGCAGGCAATGAACTGACAAGGGAGCAAAGGAAAATTATTATAAAATTCAGCAATAGTAATTCTAATTCTAATTCTGTCGCAATGGTGACAGCCGAGTGACTGACGACCTCGGCCTTAGCTTCACGGATCGTCAGTCGACCAACTAGCGCCTCAGGCCTATTAAGTAGACTGTCATAGGCAGCCGTTGGCAATTTTTGCAGTTACATGCACCGCCGTCGAACTTACTAGCTATATTACGGTCCCGTGAATTTTCGTCGGCCCCTCGCTATGGCCGCCCTTCGCTATAGCGGCCCATTACGAGTGTTGATGCTGCAGCATATCCTAGTCCCGGCAGAAGCAAAAACACGGTTTCTAGTACTGGATTATTACCGCACAGCTTGCAAATATTTACTAAACAGACTTAGTCAAAACTCACGTTCGATACATTCAGAAAAAATACCTATAACAACACTTTAATTTACATTAGAAACGGATATACGAATTAATCATACCACGCCAGCCAGTCTGACATTTTCATTAAATAAGCAAACTGCCACAGCGAAGAAATGCTGCTATGCAGGACTTGCTGTGCATAATATGGATGTTGTTTTCCATGCTTTAATATTGTCAAAAGTGAGATATGCAATGTGTGTTTACCGTGGTCATTTTACAGTTACTCAAAAAAACAAACTTAATGCTTTTTACGTCGAATGCGCAGATATCGTTTTACTAGCGAGATAATGACATTGAGGCTATTTTGTCAAATAGGCCTATGGATTTCAAGCACAGTGAATAGAGTAATTGCAGAAGATGATAGAGAGTGAACACACTTTGTTTTTAGGCCTACTCTATTCACTGTGGATTTCAAGATGCAAGATGCGCAGTGACACACATTGCATTAACTCACTGTTACCTTGTAACGACTAACGAAACAAATGTAATAGGCCATAGGGACAGAGAACGTCACTTCGAATCCTACCACGTGGGCACTTTAGTTTCTTTCGAATTGTCATGCGATGTGTGTACAACTATAAGTAAAATTGTTTTCTCTTATTACTGTTATCCTGTTTATTTTCAGTATTGGTTTTTTACTACGGTATGTTTAGTAAACTTTTTCTTTATTTACTTTATTTTTAAATCTTTTTCTTTGGATTTTATTTCATTGTCATTGTACTGGTATTTAGTTCAATTACTTCTGCATATACGTTTGTTATATGTTTGGTTTATTAAATAAATAAATAAAAATTTACTTGCATTGTTCAGCTTTTATTGCGTAGGCCTATTTGTAGGCCTATTCATATTTAGCATGTTCCAAATTCTAAATCGTATTGTAAATTACTCACAAATATTTTAGCCGACCATAGGCCTACTTCGCCTATTGTTAATTTCGTCCGTCCGTCCGTCCGTCTGTCGTCTGTCGTCCGTCTGTAACGAAATGTACTGTGGTTAAACATTAGGTCGTAAAGAGTCTGCGATGGTATCGTTGGATAGGACATTTGTAACAGAGTTTTTAGCCGACCGTACTTAGACACAGTGTAGCTTACAGTACCAGTTGTCATCTGTCTTTCTGTCCGTCATCTGTCGTCGTCTGTAACATATGTATTGTGGCTAAACGGTACGTCGTAAAAAATTCCACGAGAAATTAGTCCTGTGTCTTAAACTTACACATGCAAAATTTCAGCGATAGTGTAATTATAAGGGAAACGTTTAATCAAATTTGGCGTAAAATGGAGGGGATAGACATAAATGTGCGTTTTCAGCAGAAAACTGGCTATGTTTTGGAAACGGTGAGATATAGTGTCGAGATGTCTGTTAATCACTAATAGGAAATGGCATACATGTATTGGATTTCAAATAACATAAAAATCATTGACCTTGGATGACCTTGAAAGTCACTGGCAACCAGTACGGTCGGCTATCTTAGCGACAGCTAGACTGCAAATAAGTAAGTAATTACGTATACATTTTTGTCGCCGGCAACAAAATGTTCGAAACACCGTAATCAGACAGTTTTAGACGCATGCTGTGAGTGTGTGCCAAGAGTACTGTCAGAGCAATCCTAGCGACAGCTGGACCTTTGTTAAAAGTACTTGACTTAGTGTTTATGACGTTATCGGAATTTTTTTCGATGAATAAAGCTGATAATAACTGTCCTCGTACAGTAACGTGGCCAGAAATCTGAATTGGAAGGAACCTTGACTCCCTTCCTCTTTTCTTCGATCTTCTCCTCTTTTCCTTTTTCCCACGCTCGTTTAACGAGGGGCCCGGGATGTCACTGGCGGAAAAATTTGGAAATAAAGGTGCTCGTCTAGGTGAGCATTGAATCATTTCAGACAGCAAAATCTACGAACCAGACTTTTTGGAGGGCACCCTTTCTCCCTTGCCTACCCTTCCCCCCTTGGCTACGCTACTGTCTTTGTTCAATGTCCATACACTGATGGAGGTTACGTTGTTAGTCGCTAAACAGTCAACAATTCAACAGGCTCATCTTCTTATGTCCATGTATCATACAGAACTAAAAGAAGAAAGATACACGATAGGCATTAACCAGTGCCAATTAAATTTTAGGCTGACCGTACTAACGGCCAAGCCTATACGAGTATACGAGTATAGCAGGCTAATGTTTGTCGTTTTGACTGTTATCTGTCTGTAACGCATGTATTGTGGCGAAACGGTACATCGTACCGAAAACTGTTCCGAGACGTTTCGAGACCCCCCATTTCCCCCAAACGGGGGTACAGACTGTATACCCCCAAATACTTGGATTGCGAATTGCCACCAAACCGTTTCAATTAGCGGCGTGGTTACTATTGACAGCAGCCATAGCCTAAGAACTGTCCAACGCTCTGTCAACTATACAATCACCACCTGTTCTTCCAAAATAGGGGTGCTTATACCCCAACCGAAAAAAAATTTGCATGGCCCATTACGACCAAACCCTATCAGCAGAATGGTTAGGCCTACTATTAACAGGCTTTAGACATCTACCGATGTCCTATCTAATTCATTCATTGCCGATCTTTTTCTTCTCTACCAAACAGCGATAGTGCCTCATAAATTGCCAGATAGTACGGTCAGCCGTCTTAGCCATAGCTCGGCTTGTAGTCTAATATACGATATGTGGAATTATTACCTCCAGTGTTGCATAAATCGTATTATTAACAGTGCCACACTTTTAAAAGTGAGATACTCCACCAATTCCGGTGAAAGGGAAACGCGACCCTTCCGTGAGGACAAGGGCGTCTGCACCATATAAACCTTGGAGCAAATGATCTAAGAAAAAATAGGGGAGGCTTGTTGGAAAATTACGGGAGAAAAGTTGATATTCATGGCATGCTACACCTCAAGTTGCAAGACGCTGTTCTTATGATTTACGATAGGCCTATCTTACAACCAGAAATGTTCCGTGACGCGCAAAATACGCCAAGTTTGTTTTTTCCAGGGTTCTGCCCCGGACCCCGCTGGGTAGCTCTCATGACGCTCCCCTACACCCCGTGGTAATTGGTGCCTAGGGCACTTCACCTTAATTGAATTTTGGGGTGTTTACACAATCCAGCAAACGTCCCGCAAACTTCCAGCAAATAATGCTGGACGTTTGCTGGACGTTTGCTAAAAGTTTGCTGGAAGTTTGCTGGACGTTTGCTGCCATATGTTATAATGGAGCTGGACGTTTGCTGGAAGTATGCTAGATCGTGTATGCTTCGTGTATGCTTCCTCGTTTAAACGGGGTGTAAGTCATGACGATTTCATCGCAGCAAAAAATAGTAGGTCTAGAACTGTGAAAGTTACCAATTAATCTCGCAAATAATCATTAAAAAAATTAACGAGGTTTCGATTGCAATGTGTTGTGCGGCTCGCAAAGTTTATTAAAGCAGCAGCACTTTGGTCGCTGCATCGACCTTTTTGTCATCGTCATCACGTAAATATAAACAGCCATAAAACGAACTCGTCATTTAAGCTAGCCTATGTTAGCCAATGAAACGTCATATTGCACGTTTGACTATAGCGCAGTCGTGGACGAGAACAGACATAAATGTCGTTGGTGACCGTGACGTTGATGGTGAACAAGAATAATTGATTTCTATTTGAACAATGACGTAAACAAGACCAAAATCCCAAAACCAAGGCCAAAGTATAGACACCCTTGAAATTTGATTTGACCTCAAAATACTTACTGTCAGTAAACCAACTGTTTGACATTATTAATGAACGCATTTGTTAGTAAAAAACATCACGTCATGTGGCCCAGCAAGTTTTGAGCAGATTGTGATCTTTTGTATACGAGTTGCCTGGCGATGATAAAACTGCAAAATGAGATTAAAAGCAAAATCGGTTTACGATCTCGAGATCATGTCTTTTAACTGCATATGGGACAAAAACAAAACAAAGGATAGACAAATTATGACGGGCGTATAGGTAGTGTACTATAGTCAACGACTTTACTACGAAAAGGTTGATGACAATGATATTGTTGATGGTGAACAATAGGCTAGCAGTTCAACGTACGCTCAACCTGCAGATTTTTCGGCGGTAATTCTCTCAACGAAGCTTCTAATGATACATAATTTATGATGATGCTGTGCATACTACAAACATAGATAATCTTTTTTAGAATTCTGTATTTCAAAATGGGAAATAATGACCACTCTTGGCATCGACGGGCAACCTTTAAGACAATACAATACAATACAATGGAAAATTTGCACTCGAAAACTGACAAACACACTGTCAGATTAATCTAGCACATAAACTAAGAAGAACTGAAATGTTTAAAAGAAAAATGAAATGAGAGATAGTGAGAATAGAAATAGTCTTAAATGTAAAACTGACAAAATTCGAAAAATGAATGAAGTAAAGACAACTAAAATAAGAAAA
>Ga0209671_1001652_pt1 | contig 19134 bp, 13 predicted proteins | sample WorMetHERISLAND2_2_FD_187401 | JGI IMG/M metagenome (GOLD analysis project Ga0209671, IMG submission 187401) | Marine gutless worms symbiont microbial communities from Max Planck institute for Marine Microbiology, Germany - Olavius geniculatus... | ecosystem: Host-associated > Annelida >...
GGTTAGAGGGGTACTGTTGGAGCAGGTGATTGTTATTTGCTAAAATACGGCTAAACAGTTAAATCATCAGCTTCTTCAAACATTTCGGTAACAGTAGGAATGTCATCGCTGCAGTAGCCAAGCCGTCGACATCGCCGCAGAAACGCTTCAAGCTTCGTGCGGTCTGCGGCTGAACAGAATCCAGACCATGCCGGGGAACAGTACAGAAGTCGGCTGATCACGATCGACCTGAACACGTCGTGCATAGATGACGCCGGCAAGCCGTGACTGCGTGATACTCGTAGTGCGTACAGTAGCCTCGAACATGCTGTCAGTAGACCGCTGACATGGTCGACTGCGGTCAATCGATCGTTAATAACGACCCCAAGCACTGTTTTGTCTTTTCGTCTGTTTGATAGATTACTCGAAATGTTACAAACCAAGATAAATATTTTTGGAGGTGTGGGAAATAACAAGTGATTGGATATTGTTGGCGATCGTGATCACAATAATTGGGATTCTAAAATTTTCAAAAGAATGCACCAGTCGGCAGCCGGTAGCGCGTTAACTGTAAATAACCTTGAACATGCTTGATTATGTATGCTAGTAGAACGAGCAGTAAAAGTGTTTGAAATGGCGTCTGAAAAACAGAGTGTGTGTTGCATTTAAGATTGTTCAAAAGTTTCAAGTACAGTAGATGGATCGACGTTCAAAAAGCACGCACGTTTTCCGTAAATGGACATTCTAATACGTTGAACCTGCAGCCGATCACGCTTTGCAGGTCGGAGATGTCTGCAGGCGGTTGTCGATGCTGGAGACATGTCAGCAGAGATCAGTTAGGAAAGCATCCAAGTGATAGATTTTGATGGCGACACTTCACTTGTCGGCCTACACTTGGACGCACAGCACGAACCGAATCCGGTCAGTGAAGTCGAGTCAATTATTAATGTCCAGAACATGGCGCCGGAAATGGGTCAGTTCTCGGTCGCACTTGCCGCAGTTTGTCACGAATCGCGCAGCTGAGTTGAGAACACGTTGCAGCTTGGCTGTCGTCTTCTTTGGCGAGCCAGACCGACAAAATAGTCGACGTAGTAGCAAGCGACCAAGGCGTGCAACAGTGTAGCGAAGGAGTCGTCATCTAGCGAGCGTCGGATACGGCGCAGTTGTCGCAGCTGGAAAAAGCACTTTGCATTTGCACTGAGTGATGTGACGTGATTGTCTAGCGACGAATTTAGAGTGAGCAGTCTCTAAGCACACGAACGACGTCGGATAACTTAATTGATGTGGGCTGCGCGCCGAGCGTCAGAGGAGGACCACCCACGCCAGGAATCTTCTGTCTTGGTGATGGTGATGGTGATATAAACATGGTCGGCATGGCAGAAACAATGAGTAGCCTACGTGTGGTCTGCAAACCGCGTACGAGGTCGTTATTATGAATAATGCAAGATTGAGTGCCGCATAGGCATTATGTGATACATGACGCGAACGTGGTCGTACTGGGATAACATACGAATACCAACAAGGTAACAAATCCATGCATAGGCCCACGATTAGCTAATCATCTTACGACATTTTTATAGGCCCTCCATTAGCTTCATTATCATTATCGTCATCATAAATCGTCGTCGTCGTTATTATCACCATGCTGTCGTTGACCTGAAAATGAAGGTATAATGCAGAGCCGGATTCAGACAAGTAGACAATGGAAACCCTGTCAATAGTTAAGGCTCTTTTCTTTGGAATACTAACAAAAATTCCAGCTGTCGCTAGGGTGGGCCGACCGTACTGCCTACATCAGAAGGCCAGTGTCCGACTTCCGGTCACGAAAAAAAGCGATTTTCCAGAGTGAGTACCCACTATGGTGACACGGCTATATCGAACGGTACAATAAACTCTAGGATATTCAATACGGTAGGCCCCTAATTCGCTGCACGTGGGTGATGGCTGCAGGCAAAAACGTTGCATTCAAAATTGCTGCCAAACCGCTGCAGATAGAGACATGGTTACTACTGACAGCCAGATACTTGATCTATTTGCCCTATCCAACGGTACCATCGCTGACGCCGATCCCACGACGTGGGTTTGTCCACAATATAGACGTCTACTGCACTATTGGCATAGCACTACAGTGCATCATTTAATGATCTTTCAAAATCATCCAAGGTCGTTGATTTTTGTGTCGTCTGAAATAGCTTATGCAGCTTCCAGCTGCTTCCTATAGTGATTAATAGCAACCTCGGCCATTTCTCATTGTTTCTAAAATACGGCGACTTATCGGTTAAAAACGCCCATTTTCTTACTCCACATTTGTTTAACCCCAAATTTGGAAATGTTACCCTTGCACTAGATAGCTGAAATTTTGCAAGTAAAAAGCCGTCACATTAGGCTAAATAATCGTGTAATAAGTCGTCCGGTAAGCCCTGCCGTTTAGTCACAATACATGCGTTACGGACGGGTGAGACGACAGGCAGACGACACATCGTACCACTCAACCTAACGGTCGGCCAAACAATAAAAAGCCACAACAAGACAATAATTTTGATGCTACGGCCACAGCAAGTGAAAAATTGAATGTGCATTATTTATCAGTGCAAGGCCATGGCAGGGTGCTCTCGTTAAATAAATTCTACGTCATTGTAAAGTCAACTTTTGATGCAGTATGGTCGGGCAGCAGGTCCTGCTAGTAAGTAGATTGAGGCACATTTGTCAAGTTGACATGTACACTTTGATGTCACGAATTGAACAGAAATACGCGTCAGATTTTCAATTAGGCCTAAGTCGCACAGTCGCACTGTAAATATTTGCCTGCGTCCGAAAGCGCATGTTTATTGTAACTTGATGTAGTGGGTGTGGTTGTTTACAATCTGGTGGATAAAATGTCGTTTGTTGTTTGTTTCTTTTCATTTACGCACATTGTGCATCGAATTTGTTGCGAAGTGAACTAAAGTGTTGCTGACTTATGCGACTATTTACAAAGGCGTAGATTTTCGGTTGCAGCATAGATTGTAAGGTCGGAACATCACAGCTCTGGGCCACGGGTAGCCATGTCACACAGCGTCATATTCAGTATCTGTTAACTGTTCGTGTTTGTTTGCGTAGACTTCTAATCGTATGTTAGGCTTACATGCTACATACATATTTATGCAATATAGGCTTAATTATATGTATCAGCTTCTTGATTTCATTCAATGACAACAACAGTTACACGCCAAAAATTATCAGACAGTAAACAAAATACAGCAACATTTATAGTACCAAACAGAAATTAATGGATTAAGTGCACACTGAAAGAATTTAAGCGACATACACCCAGCATGGTTCGCAATTTAGCGGTCTGCAAAATACCCATGGTCTGCGACTGCTGTCTGCTAGATTTTGGTCTGCAAAATACTTGTTCGTTGCTCGGTCCGCGGTCCGTCGATTTGTCGGTCTGGATACCCATGGCCACAGCTCTGTGGTACATAATGTATAGTCTGGTCACGTCACACGCCTGGACTAATATATCACTGTTGCTGTGCTTTTCTAACTTGTTACTAAATGTTTATGATGTTACTTGACATTTGTTTTTTTGTAGATTTCATGTTTTTTTAACATGTCATATCTTGGGATGAGTGCTGCATTTCTGACTGTCTTGCCAGTTCTGTTGACTTTGCCACTTTCTGCTGCTGAGGATGGTCTCAGTAAGTTATTAGTTGGTTATGCATATACCTGTAAGCTATAGTATAAACATGTAAAGTTAAAATATATTGGAACTAACTGTTGCTGGTATAATGCTGTTTGGGGATTTTTGTATTTTAGCACACAGTGCTTTATATTTTTTTCATTTTGTTACTGTCACATTTGGTTGATTTAACACACATGACTTTTGTATTTGAAGCCTCTTTTGCATTAAAAGTTTGCTACTACTTTGTGTAGTAGAAGGTTGTAGGTCTGTTACAGAGTACATGTGGAATACAGTTGGTGATGCCTCTGTTATTTTGTCGCAACGTAACTATGGTAGTTACTTTTGGTAGTTGTTGGTTACAGAACTAATAAAGTTAACTGATTACTTAGCCAGTTATTTTTTGTATGAGTAAGAATTATGTTTCATATTTACTTTTAAAAGCAGTCCTTTCTCTGAGCTGCATGTAGTAAATATATAAAACAATAACATAATAAATTGTTTCTCTGTGTGGTAAAAGTGAGAAGTGATGATTCACTCACAATGTGTTATAGGACTGTTGCCGGCAGTGATTCAGGTTGTAGTCGGGGAGCCGCTCAGAGTGACGTGTATAATTCCCGACCACTTGGCAGGTGTATATGACTCATCAAAGCTTGCATTTGACTTTGACAAAGGAGACAACGTCTTGCACCTGGTTGATGACGAGCTAGTTGAGAGAGTCAATAGGACGGTGGCTGTGTTGAATTACCCAGCAATGTCAATTGACTGGGACAAAGCACTTGTAGGATGCTATGTTAATGCAAGCAACTCTCCAGCCATCAGTCGTCGGATGCATGTTTATAGTGAGCCTTTCTCTGTTTTTTGACATCTCTAGGCTTTTGACATGCTTTGGTCATGAAACTGGCCTGCAGACTTTGAATTATCATAACATTATATAGCTGGCCTACTGTCCGTTTGACTGAAACAACAGGTATTTCTTAAAACTGTTGTTAATTAAAATGTTTAAGCATCTTGTGACTAAAATTTGCTTGGCACAACTGATGCCAGTAACATAGTGTTCAGTCCAATAGCTAGACCCTTTAGAACAGGGTGCTGCAGTTTTCTCTAACTAACTGGAATGTATAAACTATGCGAGTCCTTTACTGTGGACAAACAACTTTAAGAATATTAACTTGTGTACTGCAGTAAAACTATGGCATGACTACCTTGTGAAAAAAACTACTTTTTGTAATGAAAAGGTAGAAAGTAACTCTCAAAAATCTACCTACATAAAATTAAAAAAAATTCTACTTAAGTAGAGTGATGAATTGTTACTGTCCAACGCTGTTATTGACTGAAAATGTCCTGCAGTTTCACACTGCTTGTAGAGTAGGCCTACTCGTCGTCTGAACTGGGTTGTCATTATTATCATATATAATTATACATATGAGAATTTGATATGGAATTAGCATCAGTAGTAAGATTGTACGGTTTGACTGAATCTGTTAATGGTGCATAAAACGGTGGTAATCGTTAGCAGTAGATTTTACATTGCTGGTTTATTCAAGTTTGGGGTGTATGAGAATAACAAAATGTAAAAGATGCTGTGAATTAAAGTTAGGAATGTTGATAATGGTGATATACTGATGATAATGTTGTGTTATATTTTTTTAGCTGTATTTGTTGTTGTATTTGCCATAGATCACCTGGCTGATGTTAATATTACTGATTGCGAAGTGAGCAACTGGTTGACATTCTGGTTCCGTTGGGTGTACAACAGTGACACGCAGGATGATCAGAGTACTTACGAAGCCTGGTACAGAAACAGGTATTTGTTGCGTGAAATTTCTATACCATTTTATAAACAACGTGCTATCTTGCTTGGTTTCGTGCTGACTGTTATTGTCAAGCCTACGTCACAGGTTTCTGTCTGCTACCGGAAAACTGTCTGAAGAGGTAAATAGGACTGCCCTATGGCTACCCTATGGTACTAAAAGGGATGTCTTATAACACCGCTATTTTCCCCAAATTGGGATACTGACTGCATCCCAAATACTTGCATAGCGAATTGTGGCCAAACCACTTTAGTTAGCAGCATGGTTACTATTGACAGCCTATCCGATGGTACCATTGCTGACCTTGTATGGACACCTGTTTTCTCAAAACAGTAGTCCAAACCCTCAAAATTTGCATGGCACATTACGGCCAAACTTATTAGTGCATTGGACACTATTGACAGCTACAGATATTTGCAAATGCCCTATCTCTCTCCTCCTCCTCCCCAAACTTGTCCTGAACTGACCCCCTCATTCACATTTGCTAGCTTTCGGACACTGGTGTATGGTCAGCCTTTCCTAGTGATAGCTGGATTTCTTCTTTGCTTTTTAGCATGGAATTTGTTAAAATTTTTATCACATTTATATCATTGGTTGCTGTGCTAATTTTTCTGTGCATTATTATTTTTAAAAAATCTAATTGAATGTTGTGCATGATTTTTTTAGCACACAGCTGCAGTTTGCAAAGTGTAATAAGTCACCAGATGCCGAAGATTACTGTGCGGTCAGGGATCCTTTCAGAATATCCAGTGATGGACTTCTTGTTATCAAAGTTAATGGATCAAATGCAGTGGCCAGTACAACCACTACTGATCATGTTATTCATCTGCATGATATAGGTCAGTGTGTTCTAATTACACGTTTTTGATCAGCTTTCTTTTTGTCTCATAATTTAATTTTGTGCTTGACCTTATGGTCATATTTGTGTAGTAGACTAGGCGGGCTTCAAATCGTGATTTACCCAAAATTAAGCTATCGGCACAGCTCCATCAAAGTGTTCTTACCAAACTGGCAGGTGCCAGGCACATCTACAGACAGAATGACACTGTGACAGAAGTGATTTTATAATCTGTCCCATGCTGTGCTATAGCAATGGGACAGATAATTAGCAAGCATCATTTATTTGCAGAGAGTTTGCCATGTAAACAAACATTAGCCTCCAATGACAGAGCTGATTTGTGCTGTGTGACTCCAGGTTGTAATAAGCAGGATTTTCTTTGGTTCAAGTTTTTACTGTCAGTTTCTGGTGCAAAGAACTTGAGTCATTTTCTATAGGCCTAAGCTCGTGAATGGAGGAATGCGATACTGAATTAATTCTGTGATAATGCTTGTTATGTTTAACTGAAGAAATGGTTGTGCTGAATTGTGTGCAGTGCGACCAGCTCGAGTGCAGGGATTGACAGTGAGAACTCGAAGTGACAACAGCAGAGTAAGCACCGTAGCGTTTAGACCTCCAGCAAAACGAAGCATGACGTACAACATTGTTATCACATGCGATCAAGATGGATTCCAACTGGTCAGCTGACCTTTCTGCATTTTGTTATTATTATATATTAAGGGTGATGTGTGTATATGGATTGTACTATGTCAAACTTTTGTATCTGATTTTTCAGCTTTTTTGCTAAGTTTGCTTTCTGACAGATGTACTATTACTTTTTATTTTTAAGTTTTATCAGCCCAAGCTTTCGAGCAACTAGTGTTATTTTTCATGTATGACGTAAGTGGCATTTTAGAGTAGTAGCTCTTTAACTTGGTTGGTGTACGTGATTTATAGTACTTAATTACCTCCACCAAGGAGGTTATGTTTTTGCCAGAATTTATTTGTTTGTCTGTCTGTCTGTCTGTCAGTGTGTTAGCAAGATAACTCAAAAAGTTATGGACGGATCTTTCTGAACTTTTCAGGGAATGTCGGGAATGGCAAAAACTACGTGATTCAATTTTGGGGGTGATCCAGAAATTTGAGCTAGTGCTCACGAGACACGCAGTTAACATGCTTGTGTGTTAGCAGGTAAGGGAAACCGCTGCCAATATGCCAGATATGGTAATGCCATCTGGCAAACAACATGGCATTGGCGGAGGTCTGCAGTCTCTGACTGCTTTTCTAGTTTCGTATGATATTACTTTAAATTTCATGCTGTATGTACGTATTTAATTCAACAGCAGTGCTATGACAAGATACATCTGACATTCAATGTTGATATGTTACAGTCACGACAGATTACACCGGTACAGTGGTCACATATTGACACAAGTATCACACAGAGCTTCACTTGTTTACCTGCGTACACTAACTGTACATTTAGTGTCAGTGCAATGCCAAGTCAACGGCATGGCTTCATATCTCCTTGGAGCAACTATACACTTCTCACTGCGCAACAGGGTATGGACAACAAGAGGACAATGGGCGACTTCACTTTTTGACTTAGACTTTCGCTGAGACTTTCGCTGAGCTTAAACTTCGGTCTAAGTACCTACTTAAGTCAAAAAGTGAAGTGATTTCGCTGAGCGAAAACATGGCGACTAACACAGATACTTTAGTAAATTAAAACAGTCTGGTTCCAAAAATAAACGCCGTAATGGCTACACAATGACGTAAGACGTTACGTAATTACGTCATTTGCGTGCACGGCGCAATTAAACAAGCAAGTCCAAGCGTAAGTGGTTGATTTATTTCCTGTTACATTTACCGGTTTTCCACCATTTTTAATCGTTTAGTTGAACTTTGGTCTAAGTACCAACTTTAGCGTTCAGCTTTAGCTTTGGCTCAGCGAAAAGGCTCAGCGAAAGTCTAAGTCAAAAAGTGAAGTCGCCCAATATGCGATATGTTAATTGTGCCATTCAAAGCAGTGTTTCTGGTAGCGTTGCGAAACTATTTCCCATAACTAGTCATCAACGGTTTGTAGTCGGTTAAAAACTGAACATTGGTTTTCTTATAAAATGTAGTAACTTTCGCTGCTGTTCTTCAGCCAGTGAAGTAGACTGTGTATTTGAAACATATTTTGTTAGCATTGTCGTAAACTTAGCATTATTCTGTTTTCTTTTTTGTGGTTATAGACAGCGAAGCTGAATATGTTATATCTTAACTGTGCCATTTGAAGCAATGTTTCTGCCACTCATTGCAAACTAATGAAGTCGATGTTGATCTTGTAACATTTTTCTTAATAGAAACATGTAATTAGTTTTCATCTCATTTTGCGGTTAAAGGTATTTTTACAGTGGATTTGCAAAAAGACTTAAGTCATTTAGTGATACAGTCAGACAGTGACTGTTTTAATGGTTTCCTTTTCTGATGATTATTGCTGTAGTCACTGTATTTATTACTAGAATAACTGTTATTCTTCTACAGTTTTGTTTTTTATTAGCCGACCGTACTTGAGTTGTGGTCGAGCTATTGGTGTGGTTGTTGTTCATCCATCCTTGTTCATTTGTTTGTCATCTGTCACGGATGTTTTGTGGCTAAAGGGTGCAACATAAGGCCTCGGTTGCTATGGATCACTAATAGGAAGTCACATATTGGCTTTCAAATGACATGTTCATCGATAACCTTGAAGAGCCATAACGCACTGTGGTATGCCGATTGTGCAGTATTGTGGCTAAATGGTAAGTCATAAGGGGTCAGCGATGGTAGCATTGGATAGGGCGCTGGCGACTTTCTATAGGCTGTCAATAGTAACCATGTTTCCATCTGCAGCAGTTTGGTAGCAATTTTCAGTGGAAAGTTTCAAGCTATAAGTGACTGTATCTCCGAAACGGTGAGAGATAGGACCAAGGTTGCTATTGATCACTAATAGGAAATTGCATGCGCTCTTTCAGATGAGATGAAAATCATCGACCTTGGATGACCTTAAAGCTCACTGACAGCCAGTACAATCGGCTATCCTAGCAATTGCTGGGCTTCTTGTTATTCTTGTAGTTCCACTGGCGGCGCCGGAATTGTGTCCAAGTTGCTTTCAGCTCATTAATAGATCCGTGTCACACAGAAGCGACGTCGTCATCTATTTTCACGTGTGTATTATCGATATTTGTGTGTTACTGGTTCCGTCTACAGTCTCACGGTATGCAGCAAGTAACTATCAAATGTTCACGTTTAGTTTGTCGTGATTTTAATGTATGTCTAGTTGTTGGTATTTTTTTACTTTCATTGTTGTAAGTTATTTTTCTATCTAATTTTCTGTTTTTGCATTCGAAGATTGTAATACTTAAGGCACCTGCCGCAATTTGTGAAAAAGAGAGTACCTGTACGTTGTGTGCTGTTTGCAGCCCATTCCAGTGAAACTGGCACAAGGTCAAATCACTGGTTACCGTGTTCATGTCGTCGACCACAATCTCAGTCGGAGGCTGGAATTTAACACAACCAATAAACAATTCCTTCGACTGCCTGAGCTATGGTCCACTGGTGACTATGTGAATCTGGCGGTTGAAGCTTCCTCGTCTGTCGGCTACAATGACAGTCTATATCTCGACGTTGTTCACGTTCATCAGTCCACAAGTGGTTCGTGGCTGTCTCTTCAGTACTTACTTTGTCAACTTGCTGATTTCAGTAACTCTGTTGTTACTGTTTCTCTGCATACTGGTGTTAGGCATATTTTGCAGTGTAATAGTGAGAAGTTCAAAAAATTGATATTAACACATTGGCTGAAGTGATGTGGGCATTAATAAGTAAGCAAGTCAGTCAGTTTTGTTTTGTAACAGAGTGCAAATAAAAACACAAGTATTCATAAAATGCATTATTTCTGTCATTCGTGCAGGACATTAAGCCTACACTGAATGATGAGTTGTGATCGTTTTTTTGTGTAATAACTTTATTCTTGTAGTTTAATGTTATGTTTTTTCTGTTTTTTTTGTGTGTACGAAATAGTCCAAAGATCTTTTTGTGTGACTCTTTCTGTGTCGGTTCTCAGCTTTTTATTGTTTCGTTGTTTGAGCCCCGTATCTGCCAGTAAAGCTTGGCTGAGTTGCAGTAAGTTAATCTAACATAGCAATATACTGCTGTACATGGGGTGGTTGTTGTTGTTGCTGTGATGAACCCATCAGGCAACGTCTGTATAATGCTGAAGCAGATGCCTTGAAGAGATGAAGAATTTCACCAGGTTGTCACTGTCCTGGAACACACCTGTGATGTTGGTGAAGTCTGCTAATTGATTGGAGACAGAGCATTCCAACTAAATTGACTGGTACAAAGCACAGTCTGTCACCACTTGATGTCTGTGATCCAAGTCTGTGTCTTTTAGAAGACACTATCACTCCCAGCGAGCATGTCCATGTTCTCGGCTTTACCATCCCATCTAATCTCAGTCTAGACAAGCATGTCAGCAATGTTTGCACAGCAGGATTTTTCAGGCTTTGACAACTCCATTATATTCGAAAATGACTTGAGTCTGACTCGGCTGTGACACTTGTCCATGTCTTCGTGTGATCCCATGTGGATTACTGCAATGCAATCTTCGCCAGGGCGCTGAAGACAGCAACAGACAAGTTGTAATGAGTGTTGAATGCGGCCACATGCATTGTTAGTGACACGCGGAAATTTGATCGCGGTCTGACTCATTTCATGCACATCGAGCTTCACTGGCTTGACGTTCCGGATCGAGTGAAGTACAAGCTGGGTATGCTGATGTACCAATGCCAGCACAACCAAGCACCTCGGTACCTGATGGACCACTGCTCGCCAGTCTCTGACGTCGTTTTCTGCAGCATCTGCGTTTGGCCAGCAGTCACCAACTTTCCGTGACATGTCATCGTCGCAGCACATACAGCCGTCGGGCGTTTTCTGTTGCTGGCCCGAATGTCTGAAACTCACTGCCCCATGACCTTCGGGACCTGGAGTGTTTTGCCGACATTTTCAGACAGTTGCCGAAGACATCCTTGTTCTCCCAGTATTAGCGTGTACAGCGCATTAGAGATTTTTTAATGATAATGCACTATATGAATTTACTATTTGATATTTGAAGTCACCAAAGTAATGGTGGTGATTTGTTGCCGATTTTCGATAAAACAGAAAAAATTTTGAGCAGTGATGGGTCATGCGCATTATTGCAACATGGACAAATTGTACAGATGATCTGTTGAGACCATTGTACTAATAAACACATTTATGAATAACAGTGTATGTAGCTTGTTGTGGCAGGACGTCACTGCTGTGTGATGTGTGCAGTTTCATCAGCCCAGCTGATTGCTGTGGCAGTGAACAAGTCCAGCATTCAGTGTATGTGGAAGTCAGTCCCCGGGGCTCAGCAGTACACAGTTTTCAGCTGCAGCAGTCATCTACAAGATCAGCTGTGTCACGTACGTGTAGAGTTTATAGACATAACTTGAGTGATGACGTGACATTGGTTCCGCTGTTTACCTACATGTACCTATCAGCTTTCATAAAATTACGCTGTGGTGAGTTGTTTTAACCAAGTGGTGTTGTATTTCTGATGGCGACAGCTGGTTAATAACTGGTGTTTCAGGGTGAGGTGAACTGGTGGCGTGTTGAATCCAACATGACTAGTGTGGAACTGATGCTGCCCCTTGGCGCTGTGGCTACAAACTATGTCTTCGGCATTGCATTACAAACAGTGGATCGATACAGTAGTGGGATTACCTGGCACCCGTGCACTTACGATCTCGCTTCCAGTTTGTACTTTTCATTTGCCTTACTGTTATTGCTGTTAAAACGGATTAAAGGGTGTCTGTAGCACTGACTTAAACCTATCTCAGAGCTACAGAGCGTCAGCTGCCGTATGGGATCAAAGAGTGTTATATGTGCCACCCAACACTGGTGAATGCACCCTACCTTAACCCCAGGCAGGCAGGCTGGTACTCAGTTTGCCTACCGTGCAGGGATGAAAGGCTGAGTTGACCTGGATGGTTGGTTATATACTAGTATAGTTTGTCTGCTGCTGATTGCTGATGTTTAGCTGGCCTGTTTTCGTACTCTTTCCAAAGTCATTTTTTCTTCCCAGAGTTTATCCTTCTTTCTCAGCTATAGACGATTTATAAGCTAAAATTATAGCACCATCGCCTGCATGAAGTTATTATTTTTGATTGTAATGTCAGTCTGTCATAGAAGTAAAGTGAATTGGCTTGAAACTGAAAGACCTTTATTGGTTAAACTACTTTTTTGACAGTAAAAGTATGTGACTTATGGGTATAGAATTGTTTCTTGAAATTGCAGGCTGCTAAAAATGAATTTTACACTATTAAGGTTATGTTTATTATTGTGATTGTCTTTTTAGTGATTTACCGTGCCACTGTGTAAGATGAAGCATTGGTGTATTTTGGTCAGATTTTCTTTTTGACAGATCTGATTGGCAATCAGACATAGTGTGAATAAGTGAGAATTTATTGCCCTGACCAACGCTGTTTTAGCATGCCTGCTGTTCTGAACAAATCACCATTAGTTGTTTGAATCTGCAGTCCGATAATGATGGTTGTTTTATGTGTTTGCAGCTAAAGTGGCTATTCCACAGGTCAAGAAGCAACGTGTTGGTTCCAGCGACATTGTGCTGCGGCTGAGACGTTCGGACTGCAGTCGTGGATTAGTCGGACACACTGTTGCTTACAGACTGTCTTACTGCACAGCACGGGCAGACACTGGTGAGTTTAGTGCAACAGTGAGTGTGGTGGCTTTGCATTGTGATAACGCTTTTGGTTGCATCAACGAAGTTAATCGACGTTGTGTCAGGTTAGTACTGAGATGGGCGACCATTTGCAGGTATACCATCTTTGTATTCAACTAAGCCACTCAGGCCAACTCAGCCTGGCCATACCTCCATGGGTAGGCAAAATGAGTACTGGAGGCAGTTACAGCAATTGCTATTGAAGAAACGGTGAGTTTTTTTGTAAATGTAGCTCCTGTGTTATCAGTCGGTTCGAGGCACTTGCTGTTTTTTTAGAGCTGGCCATCTGGCTGACTTGGGTTGTATGCTAGCTTAATTGGGTTTATACCTTGCTGGCTCAAAGCTTTTTCGCAGTGGCCATGCTAGCTGTCTATGTGAAATCTTCTAGTGTTCTGTAGTTGCTGTGTTCTGTGGTATAAAGTGATGAGTTTTTCTTGCATTTTTCAGCTGTTCTGGAGTACTGTTGAGGGTGGTGCTTAGAAAGTGAAACGTACATGCATTGTGCTGATCGAACAGTCGGACAGTTTTGCATATGGTTAGCTTTGATCATTACAGTGCAGGATGGTTATGCTGTATACTTTTCTACATAATTCATGCGCGTTCCACTTTTTTTTGTTCACTACCTGTATTGTGTCTGCAGGTGGCTCTTCTGGTTGCATTTTTAAAAACTCTTTATATGTTGTAGAGGCTTAGTTTGTGGTAATGGTGCGACATTTTTTGCCAGTGCGAATTTGCCGTAATTGATTCAAGTGCTTGATGTTAAAGATACTGTCAGTTAACTTTACTTGTTCCAGTAAAATAGTGCATACACTTTGAATTATGTCGCGGTTGTGAGATCTGACATCTTTGTTGAATGTTAGCATCGCATTGTTTATATTGTTTCAAAATAAAAATGAGGCATCTGGGTTTTTTGGTCATCATTGTGTTAACACTGATAAAACATCTGGATGATTTTTGACAACCTAATAAGCTAACGGTGTGACTTCTACCGGGAAGCCGCTATGCTTATTTTTGTGGCTGCGGCAGATTTGGTGGCATTCAGCTATTTCTGGCATGCTTGACACGGTGGTAAAGTTGAAATCCCATTCACTGCTAGTCATGATTGGATTGCCTGCTTCGTGTGTCAGATGCCGATGTCTGCCATGGTTCAAGCATCGTACGTCAGATTAATGCTACCATTGGTAATATGGATATAACACTGACCGATCTGCAACCAGACCAGCTTTATCTCATCTCAGTCACGAGCATCTCTGCTGTCAACTCGCAATCCGACGTTGTGCATTTGAGACTGAAGACTGAAGCGGAAGGACTCACTGCTGGCATCGTGACTCTGTTAGTCATCGTCGGCTTGTTGTTCATCATACTGCTGATTGCCGCAGTCTCGTGTCTTGTGAGGTATGTTATCACAGTTTGTCAACACAGATTTGTACTATTTGCAAAGGCAGCAATGGTAGTCATGGTCACAGTGATCTACACAGTGGTTTGGACAGTAGTAACAGCAGCAGTCGGGATGGTGATGATGATTGGTGTCCTGTAATTGTCGTTAACTATGAACACATATTGGCCACTTTTTAGTCTGCATGGAAATGATAGTTTTTGGAGCAGACTTATATTTTGCTGACATTTATTATTTCTTTTTTTCCCTTTGCGATATCTACTAGCTTCATTGGTCGATCACCGCAAAATTTTGCACTATGATGGGAAATATGTTCGATTGAATAATCCAGGTCCAAAATTTCGGGGGGGGATAACAGGGAAGATTGATAGAACTACCATTATGTTAATTACATATGCACACGTATAATGGAATTATTATAATTTTGGGTTTAGCCTTTTTTTGTGTTTTGTGTTTCTGTAAAGGTTAAACTTTCTGTTTCTTTATTGTAAAGGTTAAACTTACCGTTTCATTACTGTGTGTTTGTGTGCATTTTGCCTAGAAAGGCCATCCCTGAAATGACCTGTACTGTGTCAGGTAGGACGTTAAACCCTACTCACTCACTCACCCCCACCCCAAAAAAATTTTAGGGGCCAAAAACATGCAAAATTTGGCCCTATTTTGGACGATTTCAAACTTCGATGGCGAATATTTTTGGGAAAGATACAGATATTTAAAATTGGAGAAGTACTCAATCGACAGTGATTCCTCCCACGTTCGGCGGAAAAAGTTCGGTGAACTTTGGTCTAATAGTGAAATTGTATCGACACAAATCAACTTTTTTGGAAGACCATATTTTGGCCATTGAGGGGTGCTGCACCCGCAAATTTTTACACGCACTAGAGAATGACCATGTTTTACTAGTGCCCCACTCATTTGGGATGGGGGTCCCCTTACATTTTTTTACAATAGGTGGTCAAAAATGGGCGTAAAATTTAGCATATGAGCCTGAAGATCTTTTTAGCCAGGGGGAGTAGTTTAATGAAACTTTGCCATGTGACGTGATGATAGGTGGGGGGAACCGCCCTCTGAAAATTTGGGATGGCAAAAATGTCCAAAATTTAGTACATTTTACGACAGCTTTCGACTTTGACCTCAAATATCTCTGGATTGGATAGAGATATCGACAAGCAGTAAACGGCGTTATCAACTACAATTCTTCTTGCACTGAACAAAAGAACTTGTGAACTTTGATCTACTCCTGGTCAGAGATTATGCAGCTCATGTTTACCCACCCTAAGTCAAGAGTGCACATTTTGCGTTGAGTTTGGGCCATGTGACTTTGCTACTGGGGGAATTTCAACCCCCTGAATTTTCCCCCAGTCGGGCTTATGGTGCTGGGTGGATTCACATTGGGCTTTGCCCCAAATTTCTAGTTAGTTTTGATTTTTCTAAGGTAGTTACAAGTTTCTAAAGTTCTTTGATGGAATCTTTTTTTGTTTCATTAGGATATGTCGTTGTGTTTTCATAGCATTTTGATTTTATCAGTAATCCACTATCCATTATCGTGTGTGTTATAATAGAACTTGGGAATAAAATCTGGTCATGTCGTTTAACAGCTATTCATTAAATATTTACTTACAAGAATATATTATGTTTTATTTGTGTGTGAAGTGTGAAAATAGAACATTGTAATTTAATGAATGCAGTGTGTGAAGATAAGTAGAACACTTCATAAGTAATACTATTGCAGTGGTGACTTTGTGATTTAACTGCAGCAGTTGAGGTGGAATGGTGCAAACAAACTGCTTTCATTATATTGTAGGTATGGTCGTCGACTTCGTAGGAAATTTTTTTCCAGACTTGACATCGAGATCCCAGCTCCTGTCTCCAATGACATGGTGGGTTTTATGTACATATGCGGATAATATGTTTGTTGTTGCTTACTGTGTAGTTGGCTTATTGTTGTCATTTAATTTGTCGATGCAGATGCAACAAAGCAGTTATGTGCTAGGAACAATCAGGCAGAAACTAGCGCTCTAAATAGTTTTGGCGTTTAGTGCTATATGACGTCATAAATCACAACAGTGTCATATCTGCAGCAGACTTATATCAGCCGGAAAAAATGAACGTTTTAGTGGTGTACAGATTGTGGAAAATATTGTTGTCAAATACATCAAGGCTGGAAACTTTTGGGATGTCCCTCGTACAGTTGCTGTAAATAATAAAACCAAAATTAAAGTAACATTTAGCACAGGATGACGAGATATAAAAAAAGGAAATCGCTGCACCACAGAAATCAGTACTATGATTTGGATCTTGATCTATGTTTATGATGTTTTTTTGTATGGCACTTGAGCCATTTTTAGAAAGGTACCCCAAAGTCAGTTCTGGTCAGCAGGCAAGCTATTCAGTAGATTATTAACAAGAAGCGGCCTGATGCATGTTGTATTGTTGCATGCAGGCATCAGCAGGAGAGAATGAGGCAATGATCAGACACAACTATACATCTATCACTCATGTACGTGCATAGGACTTCAGCTAATAATGATTATTGTAATAATAGCAATAACTACAAAGAATTTTTAAAAAATTAATATCAGTAATAATATCTTTAGCATAGTTTCCTGTACCTGAAAATCATAGTTTCGATGCAACATTTTTGTTTTTGTTTATTGCTTGATCTTTTGCAAGGTGCTGAGTGCATGTCCCCTACTTTTGCGTATTTCTGTTAATTCTTTAATTTTCTTGGCAGACATAGTTTATTTGCTACTGTTATGCAGTGGTGCTTTCGGCTAGTAGTACAGTACATATACATATTACGGTGCATTTGAAATAGTTAAAACTTTATTGTGCAAGATTTTGATGCACGATGTAATTTCCGTGGAACTCGAGACAGTCAGCTTATTAGAGGAGAAAAGAAAAATAGTAACATTAGTAGAAAGTGTTCCAAATCAGGCCTTAAGATATGTTTCTTTTTTCAATTATGCCCAGTCGTCTACTTTGAGAACTATGATTAATGTGTGCTTTATGAATTGACTGATCAATACTGTCTCGGGTGTGACTGATGGCAGGCAGTATATTATGTAGCTGGTGTTTGTGCAGGATCTGAATACATCATCAGGTCAGCAGCTGATTGCTGCTGACAGCTACGGTGAACAACAACCAGCATCCAATTTAGATAGAATGCAGCCTTTGCCATTGAGACGACTTCTGCCCATAACTGAATCACGTCAGTTTATCCAGTGTGATCTCTTTGTCAATCTTGACATGTTGTAGTAGTATCACCGTGTTGGAGTCAGTTTGGTGAAGTGAAGATGTAAAATGATGCTGCAGCAATTTCAATTGCTTTTTTTTCCAGGACCAGGGTATCTTCGAGTAACTCTAAATAATTTGGCCAGTGAATGAAAAGCCAACCGTTTGTGTAGTACTGCTAATACTAATGCCAATATCGATTATTATTAATGGTGGAATGTGGGTAAATCCTACAGAAGCTGCAGGTTTGTTGGAATTCCTAAAGATTACATTTCATGACTGTTTTTCTCTGGGATATATTGGTGATAATCTCATAATCTGGGATGATAACAGTAACGACATTGGTATATTAGTTTTTACTGAAAGTTTAATGCCAAGAGCTCACTTTTCTTCTGTTTAAATGGAACTGGTTACATAACTCTGTCCGTGTGTTTTTTCCGCTATCGTGTGTTATTTTGTCGCAACTTGTTCTGGTAGCAGCTGATGTGCGGATATTGCCATCAACTGACAGTCAGTCGGACCTAGCGTTTGACGAATGTTCGACACCGATACATACCGTTGCACCAGCGCACATGGACAAGCTGACAAGCGAGGGATATGCACGAGGCTATGCTTGCCATAGGTCACCCTTCATACCGCCATCGGACTTAGATGCTCAGCCGCTGAGACATTCTACCATAGACCATACACCTGCTGTTGATGCATGTCATAGTGAGTACTGATTTCCTTCTGCCGTTAGTAATATTAATAGTAGCAATAATAACAAGGACCGAAGTAATTTTGTAAAAGTTGAAATCGCTGATCGCTGCTATCACCTCATGACTTATAATTTTTTTCGTAAGTTGAAATAAGTTTAAATTTTTCTGTTTCTTGGGATGTCCATCTAACACAGCATGTCATTGTACTTGGCAAATGGCATCTGAGTTGATTGAACAGTTTCAGCAGGATGCACAAATGTAACATCTGACAGACCATGTGACGGAGAAATGTGTAGAGCGATTCTGCCTGATAATAGTAAGAATAAAGCTAGTGTGTATATTACCAGTATGTCAAAAAGAGTCTTTAGAGGTGCTGAGGATGGTCGTAGTAGTCGTGTATAACAAAACTCAGTTATTAGGCCTAATTATTTGCTGGATATGGTGTGACTTCGGTCCGGATTTGCAGACATTGAGTAAGTATCTGTTTAGAAAGAACGTTACGACTGCCTGCCAGCACAGTTATTGCTGTGGTTACGCCTTGCTACTGCTACGATCTGGATCTGATACTGCACCGCGGTCCACAAAAACATGCCACTTTTATTTTTTGAATGGCTTCGTGAAACATTGGCCGATTTTAATAATTTTTGGAGTGCAACATCAAGAAGAAATTTGATGCAAATGACCAGTGGCGCAACTAGCCATCGGCAGCCCCGGCAATGCCGGGGCTGCCGATGGCTAGTTGCGCCAC
>Ga0209671_1001654_pt1 | contig 19125 bp, 9 predicted proteins | sample WorMetHERISLAND2_2_FD_187401 | JGI IMG/M metagenome (GOLD analysis project Ga0209671, IMG submission 187401) | Marine gutless worms symbiont microbial communities from Max Planck institute for Marine Microbiology, Germany - Olavius geniculatus... | ecosystem: Host-associated > Annelida >...
ATGTCGGGCATGGCATAAGCTACAAGTGATTCAATTTTGGCGGTGATCCGGCAGGAATCCTGGATTCTGGATCACTTTGAAATTTTCGTTACCATTGCCAAGTGATGTTGCGTTAAAGGGGGCATAAGCGAAACCGCTGGCAAAGCGAATATGGTAACGCCACCTGGCGAATAGCATTGCCTTGGCGGAGGTACCTGCGAGCTATGATTGCTTTCTAGTTTACATAGTAATTATTATTAATTATAATCGATTAATTGTTGCAGCCCTATTTTAAACGAGTGGCACAAAAAGCCGGTTACTGTAAATACTCAATCGGCCCCATCGGCGCGCAAGTGAACAATTACCGCCGTTGCTGCTCAGCAGGCGTGCTGCTCACAGCGGCAGCAGCAGTGGCATCGGCGGTGGTGTAAACAAAGAAGCTACTGTAGTTGAGTAGATCGCCACTGTCCACTGACTTCAAAGAAGTAGAGTTCACACGCTGCGTTAGGCCTACATTGTCCTTTAACTAACCTGACATCCAGTTTCAACAGGGGCGTCGGCTAGTTCTGTTGCATTCTGAGACGAATCTCTGTACACTGGACGGCTTGCTATTAAATGCGAGATCATCTAATGCAAAGAATTTTGTGGATGTTTTGATGACAATTAACGTACAATTAGCTCGTGACGTTTGTATATGTATGACACTCATTATACTGAGTGATGTGTATTAATGATTAGTAAGATGATGCTGTTTCATAGACTTTCTCTTTAATGATGCAGACGATAAAGTGTTAATTTCTGGACAATTTTTTGTGTGTTTTTGATGTCAATTAGCCTACAATGAACTTGCATTTTTTTGCTTTTATTATGACTAATAAAGACAAGTTGCTTTGCCTATCCTACAGTTGTCTATGGAGGTCATTACAACTAGTGATGCGTGATGAAATATTCAAGTTTGAAAGTTCCATAAATTCCGTGAATTTTTTAAACATTTCAAGACCTCGTTTTTGAAGTTTTCATCGAAATGTCGTATTTTAGTTATAATTCACCGACAACTCGAAAAAGTGTCACTTAACAACATATAAAGACCAGTGACTGGTACATTTGAATGTGAAAATTTACAACACGCCGATGGAGCAATAACGGTCAATGGGACTCGCGGTAGGAGTTTTAATCAAACCGGCTAAACACCTCACCACGCTTCACACGCTTACTCGCCTCCCCTCTCCCATCGGCTATAGAGAAGCGGCGCTGGCAGCAGCAAACACATGAATGGTCGATGCACTGTTTACGCCGATGGGCCGATGGGGCCGATTGAGTAATTATAAAAACCCGAAAATTATTTGCAGTTTCCCATAATTAAATTAGTCTGAAACATGCATAACAACACTAATTCTACCTATTTCAGTCACATCTAAAGCAATCTGGGATGGCAGAGCTAACGTAAATTTTTACCAAAAAAATAATACAAAACTACAATTTACGCGTACTTATACTACAGAACCGCTTATCAAAATGAACAATTTTAAAACTTTTTCGAATCAAAACATAAACAATCATAGAATTCTAATTAAGATAAACTTCGTCATCAGGAGGGTTTGTGGACACAGGCAAACAGCACCCTCACAGTCCTCACAGACTCACAGATAGCCTAGTGTGTTGAAAGCCACTTTGTTTAAATATTTAGTAAACTGTGACTTTATTATTTCTTCGTTTTTGATTTTGAATAATTTAGAATGACTATTTTACATAATTTTTGCATACCTAAACTCTAGCTGTCTTATTTGTTACTTATTTATCAAACGAAAATTATGGCGTGTTTTGGTTTTGCAAGTGACAACTTCCGTTTCTTAGGCTTTTAGCAATTGTTGCTGTCGTTTGTTTTTTGTGTGTATAATCCACTTGCATCGTTTGTTATTTTGCATTTATCATTAGCACGCAAGAAACATTTTGCGTAAAAATGCCGACGGAAACTGCGAAGAGTGGAAAGAAGTCCGGATATAAGGACAAGGAAAAACCAACACAGATTCGCTTCAGCAACATCACTGCTGCAAAAGGTGGCATTTTTGGCCGTCTGATCTACGTTTTAATATTAATTATGTTAATAGTGTGTAACAAGTTATTGTTAATCATTTCTTTTTACTTGTGCATCTTTTGTAGCTCTAGAGAAGTCATCTAATTACTTTTGACAGGTCAGTGTAAACAGCTAGGTAATTGTTACATTAGTATTTGGTTAGCAGTGCATTGCTTTTTTTATACTGACATAGCTGGGGACGGGTGAAGTTGGCGGCACCACTGTAATTACTGTAATTTGTACAGATAAATAACCCAAACAATACTATAATATGATGAACGAACGTTAGTGGAGCATGTCATCAGAGTCAATGGCGGCAGATTCGTCCTCAGATAGATAAAAACCAATATCAAAGTTTCCGACTTCAAAAGACTCCATACATAGCAGACAACAAAACAACCAATGAATTAAAAGGTCAAGCGGAAGTAACGGTCAAATTTGGTAACGTACTAATGCGCATGATGCAGTCAATGGAACGCAGACTATTTTGATAATTGTAGGAGGAAGAGTTGTAAGATATTAATACTACAACCTGGGGATGGGGCGGTGCCCCCTCCCCAGACCCCTCGCTCGTGTTTTAGTTAGGAACTAAATTCTCCATGCGAGAGAAGCATGAATAAATTAGTGCGACTCGGTCTTTCCGTGCACTGCAGTGCAGAAACGCTAATACAAATGAAATGTGAATAATGGCAGACTATTTTGATAATTGTAAGAGGAACAGTTGTAAGATATTAATGTTATAACCTGGGGAGGGGGCGGTGCCCCCTCCTCAGACATCTCTCCCGCTTTTTAGTCAGGAACTAAATTTTCAGTGCGAAAGGAGCATGAATAAATTAGTGCGACTCGGTCTTTCACTACGTGCGCACTGCAGTGCAGCATGATGCCATTTACTTCTTGGGCGCGTGACAAAATGGCTAGCATAAATGAAAAAAACGGTATCCAGAAGTAATAACTAATGATAATTCTTTTAGTGAATTAAACTTACGGTGAAATTAAACAAACAGAGCAAAATGTGTTAAAATAACAAAAAAAAATTTGTTAAAACACAATTAAACTCGCAAGTTGTGTGGAACTATTTTGTTGTAATGAGTGTGTACAAAATGGTACATCGGTTAGTTTACGGTGCCGTCAACTACACTCTAGCCAAATCCATATCTACGAAAATTGCAACTGTATACTTTTTTTCTTTTTTCAGTTAATACTGTAAATTATTACTGTGTTATTTTATCGCTTATTCAACATGATTTCATCGTTCACAACAGGCTGCCATAGCTAAGTTTGTACTAAAATTGACGTCGAGAGACGTGTAATTATGCAACATTTACATTCACCAGGGGGCGACAATTTCACGTGCAATATAGTACGATTTTGTGTTTAATATTTAAATTACGTTTTTCGCTTACACATATATAAAGGTTAGGGATAAGGTTTAGGGTTAGGGTTAGGGTTAGGGTTAGGGTTAGGGTTAGTGTTAGGGTTAGCGATCGCATTAGGTTTAGCATTTTCGAAAGATTTATGTGACAATAATGCACACCATAAATTAGTGTACAATATACGTTACAAGTTCAACGGCGGTGCAAGTGCATACAAAAAAAATTGCCAACGGCTGCCCGTGATGGTCTATTTAGACCTGAGGAGCTAGTTGGTGGACTGGCGATCCGTGAAGCTACAGCCGAGGTTTTCAGTCGCGGTTGTCACCATAGCGAAAGCTGCGGGACACGGCGGCTTTCGCTATGGCGGGCAGTTGTGTAGACGGACCTAGTTTACTGGCTACAGTTCGTCTAGACGGAATATTCATGGCAGATAGCGAAAACGCTTACTTATCTTCCGTGAATTTTCACGGCGGATAACACCTTGCATTTGCATCGATTGTGCGCTAGCAGGTTATGTATACAGATTGATAGACCCTAATGCAATGTAAATATCAGCGTGTTTGTATCGACTGATTGAGTTAGTGCTGTGGATGCTTTGTTGTCAGACGTTCCACACACCAAGCTTTGGTGATGAAGAATTTGACGTGTCTGAGAGGCCAACACAAGCTGAAACTGGAGTAATTGGTGCTGACAATGATGATGAGCTCCAGTTTGTGGATGATTCGCCAGTCGAAGAGGAGGAGGTGGAAAATATTGCCACGCTTTTCATGTCATGTTCTCCCGGTCGCGACACGGAAGACGACGAAGATGAAGACGACTCTCTTCCATTGTCCAAGGTCTGCAGTATATTTACTGTACGAAACACCAGCGTGGCCACATGTCCTTGAAAGTCCTTGAAATGATTTTTTTTATTTTCCATGACTTGGAATGTTATTGAAAACCAGGTAGGGTTTTGAAAGTTTTGGATTTTGGCATATTGATGATATATTTCATATGATGTTTAAAGTCCACTTTTTGAATTTCAGTTTTTTAAAAGTAACCATGACTGCAATGTGAGAATTATTTTTATATAATGCTACAATGATCTAGCATGATGTCATAAAATATCAAGGTCTGGAAAAGTCCTTAAAAATTTTGCCCCATAACTGTGGCCATGCTGAACATTAGTACAGGTTCTTGTTCTGACAGTTGCTATTCTGACAGTTCCTAGTGAAGATCAATGTAGTTTATGCTGAAAATGCTGACTGTGTGGCAGTGTGGTTTATTTTTCAACTTATTTTTACCAAGCAATTTATGCTTTTGTTACAAAGTTTTCTGTCCATGGATCTTTTGTTTCAGACTCGCAGATTGTGTCTTGGATTGTGTTTTTGTCTTTGTTGTTGAATCAGAGTTAAGACACAATGGGTAGATGTCCAAAATCTGTGGTGGGTTTTGTTTGGTAAGTCCATAGCTAAACGTATGAATTTGCAAATTTTTGTATATTCTTTCCTCTGGCAAGCAAGTTAAAACTCCGTTGAATCTACCAACAGTCTTTTCAGCAAAGGTTTAATTTTTTAAAAAAGCTTAATCTTAATAAAACCCATTAGGTTGTTATTGAGTGCAGTTGTTTATGACGTTTAGCTTCAGGTAACAAAGCCTCAACATACATCGATTCCCCAGGTGGCAACACCGATGCTGTCGCATGTCAGTGAGCTCATATGATGTGTTTGTTGTGGTTGTTGAATGGAGTTGTGTGTGACGTGCAGTTACAGGTGACAAAGCCACGGCGCGGCGGTGGCTCTGCAAGTGCAGGCGCTGCTCGCAAGAAACCACCCGCCCGCAAGAAACCGACCAAAAAAGATTCGAATGCACCGAAAAAGTAAACAAACTTACACAATGCATATATTAGGACTGTACATCATAAACATTATGGCCATGAACTAGTTGGAAACTGGTTGGTAACTTGCATTTCCAACTAGTTCAGCAAATGGAAATTGGCTTTTATGATGTTGATTAAGAATTTGCATACTGTCATGCAAATTGCAAGTGTTTTATGTTTGTTATGTGCTTTAGTTTACTTACCGTGCTAAGTAGTGCATGATATAGATATATATTTATTGGAGGTGTGAAATACATAGCAGGTTGTATTAAGGTTGTTGAAAAACTCCAAGAAATATGACCTAACAAATTATTTTTTATTGTATTTAAGCTTATTTTGGTGCCCAGATCAGTAAGAAAACACAGAGTGTTTTTATTTTACAAGGCAAAGTGCCAGCATCAATTAGGCAAGGTGGACAATTGTTATATTAACAGTTGCACATTACTTTTCTTATGTTGTCTACCAGAAACTATTAGCATGCATTAAAATTTGTTATGGTTATTATTTGGAATGTTGTTAGTTTCTTTCACCTTGGACACAGGCAAAAACTATTTTCGATGCTGTCCTGCCAGCACTATGTATGACTTTCTGCCTGTTGCAGGCCAATGACCGCATATTCTTTGTTCTTTCGTGACACACAATCAACCATCAAAGGCCAGAACCCGCAGGCGACATTCGGGGAAGTTTCACGGATTGTCGCTACAATGTGGGACAGCCTTGAACGTCGCGAGAAAGAGGTAACCAGTGGAATCCTAACAAAGCATTATATTTTATGGACAGCTTGATGATATAGCAGATGCCATAACCTGGGGTTTAAATTACGAAACGTTCCAGGAATTTTTATAACATCTTTCTAGGTTGTTTCTCAGTCACTTTAGAAGCTGCCCTGTTTTGTGTAAGTTATTCCTAGTTTCTTTTTTATGAATTTTTGTAAAGCGCTATTCCTACGTGCTATGTCAGGTTTTCTGCTTAGATGTTGCCTAGAAGCGACACAGGAAGTGTTGTAAATTAGGCTCTTAGTCTGTTCTGTGTTTTTTGTTGTTATACGTATTCGTATTTTTGAGACACTGAAGTACTTTTTCGTGAAATTATTGATTTGCGGCTGTATCAGTCGTTGGCAGTTTGGCTTAGTTGTTAATGCTGTTGGACTTAATCAATGACGGGCTTGGTTAGTACTTGGATGATTAACCGTTAGCAGATGGCTAAACAATATCAGTATCTAACCAGCCACCCAGGTCAACTCATTTTTTCGTGGGTAGGCGCACTGAGTACTAGCAAAAGCTGGGACATAAAACGGGCACAATGCACTAGCCCCATATCGGCCATATCTGTGGTCTTACAATGTAAACTGGTATCTGGCTGAGGGCTAAGATAATGGAGATCCGTGCCGCCTCATTGACCTTATGGCAGATGAAGTACTTTGCATTTTTACGTGCGAGATCTAGCATAGCTAGCTATAGCGTGTATTAGCTATGGTAATTCTCTCTTGGTGTCTGTCACAAATTGGTACCGATCGGAGCCCAGGTGAGATAGAGACTTCTGGTTTTCACCATATGATAGCTTAGAGTATCTAGTATTTTATGACAGAATTTCATGCCACGAGGTGAAGGGGGTCGCTACGAATGAAGGGGAGTAAAAGGGGCACCCCCTTAAAAAGGCGTTATTCTTCTGTTATTGGCTCGTGTAATGTGAAAATGGTTGCAGATAGGCACAGACATGCTGCTTATCATAACAAGCACTGGCGACGAGCTTCTTTGAAATGTCAACATCGATGTCCTTGAATCACCTTGAACTCCCAACATAGGGGTTTTAGTGAATTTTTTGCAATTTCAGGCTCCAACATGCATTTCAAGAGTGAATTGCAATGAAGTGGTTGTAGATAGACCAAGACAACCTGCATATGAAATTTTCAGCACTGAATGTAGATTTTAGCAATTTAAGTCCGGACCCTCTAGATTCAAGAAGGTCTGCGCACGCGGGTGTCAAAGAGGGGTTTCCCTCTGAAAAGTGGTTATTTATCCGCTGCTGGTTTGTCTAACGTGAAAATGGTTGCAGATAGGCACAGACATGCTGCTTAACATAACAAGCACTGGTGACGAGCTTCTTAGGGTTGTCAACATTGATCACCTTGATTGACCTTGAACCCTAAAAATAAAGGTTTTTGCTGTTTTTTTCGTGATTTTTGTCTGCGAAAGAGTGAATTGCGACGAAATGGATGGAGATTGACCAAGATTACCTGCGAACAGGAACTGCCATAGGCTCTCACGCATCTCATGAGCATTAGCTCAGATTTCTTGTTACTACCAGTATATCAGTCTGTTGTTGTGCAGAAATACATTGACAAAGCCGATAAAGATCGGCAAGTGTACGTGAGGACATTGGCAGCTTATGAAGCCAGTCGACTCTCAGATGTAAGTTGTTTGTTTGTCTGTTTCTGATAACGCTGTTATCTCTTGTGAAGCTTTTTAGTGCTTTAATGTTATTGGTTGGGCTTAAGAAAAGCTTACAGCCTTGAAAAGTGGTGTTTATACTAGGGGTGCATGAAGTGGTTTTGTAAATTTGGTTTTAAAAAAGCCATGCATCCTAGAAAGTTCTGTGTTTTTTACCTTGATTTCTAGGTGCAGGAAAATAAGTTTGGCTCTGGAACATCCTAGAAGTCAAAGCATAAGGTTTTGGAAAACAAGATACTGTTCAAATGAACAGAGAGTCTGTCCAATGCATCTCGATAGCTAACAGTAAAGTCCGTATAAATTAAATGAGTTAGCTAGGTGGGCCAGTGGTAAAAATTAAAAAGTGGGGTCATGACCCCATTATCTTTGAGGTGGTGATTAAACTTTGCCGCCTCAAATATAATGGGGTCACGACCTTGACCTTTTGGAGTCACATGATGTCATCAGTCACATGACCATTTGACTCACGGTGGACCACTTCCTGTGTGTGGTCCATTGTGACCATGTGTCTATCTTGCACCGTTATGGAGATATGGCACCTCAAAAGTTGGACGGACGGACGGACGCTTAGGTGATTTTATACTCTGTCCAATGCTATGCATTGCATTGGACAGACAATAATGATGCATTTATGTAGCAGTGAGCACCATGTGTAAGTAAGTAACTGAATGTTTACTTGCCAATTTCTACTTATGAAGAACTTTGTGCACTAGATTACACCTTGTATTTACAGTAACTGCTGTTTGTCTTTATATTTGAATGTTGCCAAGCCCACTGGAAAACAGCTTGATAGTCCTGGAAATTTTTTTGCAAAGGTTCTGGAATTCTGGTCACTAAAGGTGTGGGAACTCGGTTTTTAAAATAACTGTGTTTTTTGTTTGGAATTGGCTGGGATTTGTTTCATTTTTGCACTTTCTGCTAGGAACTGCATTACTGAGTAACAACTGGTCAACTACCCTCTGGAAATATTTTACACATATCGTTAATTTTGTATGAAATGTGACATATTGGCTGCAGGTTGTCAGTGCTCAAATTGGTCCTATTTTTGGCCCATATTGTGTGAATGCATGGTGTTGTCCACATGTTGTAGACCCGTCCAAAAAAGAAGAAACCGAAACAAAGTGTTGCGAGGGTCAAAACGCCAAGTCCACCCGTTTCATCCGACAGCGATTCTGACTTTGTAATGTCCGATTCCGACAGCAAAAGCTCCACAGAAAAGAACGATCAGGTTGGTCACTTTGCTGCTTTAATCTGCTGATGGACTGCATCCAGGTGCTCATCTTCTTAATGCTAGAGCAGAAAACTGCACTGCCACCAGTCTTGTATAGAAATTTTTCATTTAAATTATTGCAGTATCGAAAACCCCAGAAAATTGCAACATTCTGCCCCACCTATGGTACATTTTTTAGTCCACAATGCTGTCACAGTGATGTGAATTAGACCATAATGTGTCGGGTAGGTTGCATGCAATTCTACTGCATTAAATGAGTTTCTTAAGTGGGCTTATTTAGTTTAGCTTAGACTACAGTACTTGCCACATTCTGGCGATGGTTGTGTATTTGTTGGTGATTTACAACAGTGTATTATTAAGAAAATGTGAAAAACGTCACTCAAGTCTTAAAATGTTCATGTAAACGTCAGTGGTTAAAGTGTGAATGGAACCTTACTATTAAGGCTGGATGTGAAGCCTTCGCGGACACTTTTTGTGCTGATGTGGTCAGGTGATTCTTAGTAAAATCGGTGCCACCGGATGTCAGATTTTTAGGGCTGAAGTGTGCCAAATTTGATTTTCGCTGGGGCTCTGCCCAAGCCACAGCTCTCCGCCATGCCTCCTTGCTGTATCTAATGGGTCCTACTTCTAAAGGAGAATAGTATCTGGTTACCATGACGCTGCTGGCTTGCAGCACTTCATTGCTCACGCACAGAGCATCAGAATGTTGCCGTTGATGATCGAGATGGGATTATGACTTTTGCAGCACTTACTTATTTTTTTTATTTTTTATTGCATATTTATCTTAGTAAATGGTGAAACTGCTGGCTTGCAGGTGGCACCACGTTGCTCACGCACAGAGTGTCGGAATGTTGCCGTCGATGATCCGAGGTGGGACTTTGACTTCTGCAGTGTCGACTGCGTTGTTCTACACTGCAGGTAATCGAGCATAATAAATACCGCAAAATAATAAATTATCCGCTACTCGTTACATCTCTGCTTGCTGCAATCATATTGGATTCTGTGGCTGGTAATAATTACTAAAAAATTCCTGGTTCGCTTTCACCAGTAACAGTCACTAGTACTGCTAAATAATGAACATTAGCTCCCGGTTTCTATCAGTACAAGTTGCCTTGACCCCGGGTTTGAATCCGTGACCTGGCTTGTAACTGTACAACAATTATAACTGCTACAACTACATCTACAACAACTACCACTATAGTACCTATTCCCTCGGCCTGTGTCTGGAACCCGGCTTCTGTTATTACAGATTAACTTGACCCCCTGCCTACATGTGGGACCTGGTGTTTATACAAGATCCGGCTTCTAGCAGTACAACTACAACAACTACTACAATGACAACAACGATAGCTACTACAACTTTGCTATGTGGGTCATTCCGTGTCAAATCAACCAAAATTTGTGAAGTTCTACACCCGACCATCTCAGAATTTTCCACAAAAATTACGACATGCACTGGAATGTGCGTGCCATTAGCATACATGCAAAATTTCAGCTTTCTGTCTTGTATTTTTGCTGAGATAATGAGCTTTTTACAGGGGTGATATCAACCCATTTGTGTGTCGTGTAGTATTTTTCAACAATTTCAGACTCAAATATCTCAGCCATATGATGAAATTCCTGTCATTTGAAGACCTTGGTCTTCGAATATTTGCAAGTTTGCAGATTTATAGGATTAGATGTTTTAAGCACTTGCCTGAATAAATAAATAAACAAATGGTGAAATTTTTAGGCAGCTGAATTTAGTAGCACAATGTTAGCCAGTGCAGCAAAAATGCCCCACTTTTGACATTAAAATATTTTTGGCAGATTTTAACCCCATACTAGAGCAGCCATTGTAGAGTTTAAAAGCACAATATTACATGTGCACATACTACTGTGGTAGTTACGTGTGCGGGACCCAACTTCAATTGGAAGTTTTATTACGAGAGTATTAATGGCATTGCTTTGCGTTGTAGAGATGTGTTTACTGCGTGGGTTGCGTCACGACAAACAACGAAAGTTGAATGACAAGATTGACTCGTGGCATTCAGCACCGACTGCTATCGTGCTTGATGCTCTGAACTGCACTGTGTTTCAGAAACACCCAATTCCCTGTCAGGGCTGATAAAACCTTGGTTTTAAATAAGCCCAACTGATGTTTGAATTGCGAAAAATTAGCTGGGGGAGGGGGTTGAACTTTTTGACCATCGGAGCCCGACCAAAAATTGTGATGTAAATCATATGTATATACTATACAGCTAACCCCCAGTACATAATTTGACAGTGTGTTAGGGGGTTGAGAAAACAGTTGGGGGTTAAACCCCCCCAATCCCCTGGCAGTTCAAACCCAGTGGTCTTTTGGGGTTTTATCATATTTTTTTCGGTTTACCAAAACAGCCCAACTTGAATCTTAGCTGAAAGTCTGTTGGTTGATTCATGTGTTTTCATTTGTTCCAGAGTACAGAATATTTGCAAGTTTGCAGATTTATAGGATTAGATGTTTTAAGCACTTGCCTGACTGAATAAAATATTTCACCATTAGTGGAACAAGATCCTGTTCAGTGTTGACAAATTTTGGTACAAAGAATTGTCATCTAATCAGCATTAGTGACATTGATGCCTTGTGAAAAATATTTATTTGAGTTATTTGACATGTTTTTGAGACACAGTGTATCCACATGATTGTACTTTTGAATGCACCTCAGGAGAGCACTATCGAAATGGGCAACAACCGATAGGCGGGCAGTAGGCTGGTACCCGGAAGCTATAGTATAGGACCCGTTATATGGCGCTAGCATAAATAGCGCCATTGAAGCACGTTTGCTGACAGCTGCTGAGTGGGCAGCGTGAGCATCAGCTGCCAGAGTCTTACTTTTTGCAACTTTTTTTCTCTTCGCCGTCGTAATTAATTTTTTTAAAGGTAATAAATGTCTGACGAGGGGTTAAATGTTGGAAAAAAGTAAAGAAAGCGCAGCAAACTTTACTTTTTTCCAACATTTAACCCCCAGTCAGACATTTATTACCTCAAAAAAATTAATTACGACTCTTGCATTTTCCGACTTTTTAGGGTCAGGGTCGGTTAGGGTTAGGGATAGGGTCAGTAGTTAGGGTTGGTGCCAGTCTTAGTTAATTAATGTGTAATTATTCGAAATCAATCTGTTGACCATTTCCGTAGTGCTGTCCCGGTTGTCTTGTGTACTTTTCACTGTGGCTGTGTCTTAAATACACTGAGTGACTTCTCTCTGACCTATATTTTTTCTGAGCATGAGTTCAGTCTAAGTATACTGTAGCCAAAAAGTGAAGTGAGCTCACTAATAATAATAAGTGAACATTTATATAGCACACTATCATTTCGAAGAAATCTCTAGTGACACTAAGCCTTTCACTGAGCAGAAACTCTGGATGTCCAGTCTACATCCAAAGTCCACTGAGCAAAAAGGCTCAGCGAAAGTGGGTACTGTATTTAGTTTAGTTGAACTGTGGTCTAAGTACAGAAGTTTTTTGTCAAAAAGTTAAAGGTCCATGGACATCAAAATTAACATATATATTTTATCCATTTTCTTAAAACAACATAATTTTCTGATAATTTTGATACTAATATCAGCAACCAGCGTTTTGTCAACATGAAGAAATTTACATTTAAAGTCGACAATCTATGAAAATGCCGCAGAAAACGAGACGCCACGTTGACAGGCTGATGACGTCACAGTGTGTACCCGTAGTCGACGTAAAGCATTATAAAATCACATTGTCTACCTATGTACTGCTACAGTTGTCATGCAAGACAGTATTTTTGCCAAACGTTAAAAATATTAAAACTAATTGGTAAACACTGACTGGGTACATGTGGTGACGTCACTTTCAAGATTGATTTTAAGCATAATGTAACGTAACACAATTTTTTCGTTGTATTCAGGCATTAATTTCATACATTTATAAAGCTTAAATCATCATATTATATAGGCAAGGTGAAATGTCTAATTGAGGTATACATAAATTTTACAAGTGAGTGACTGTGGCCATGGACCTTTAAGTGATTAGAGAATTGCTAAAATTACTGTGTGTTTTACTGATAGAGTTTTGAACAAAAAAAAAGTATGAAGTTGTTTCCTTTGGTTAGCCGACTAATAATGTTCACACTGGTGGTACAAGGTTGTGTCTGTTTGTTGTCTGTAATGTATGTATTGTGGCTAAATGATATGTTTTTCCCAAAAATTGCCTGAAGAAGGAAATAAAGTTGCCTGACTGCTAGACTGTTCTACCAGTTTGGACAAGCTATGACACCCCATTCACACCAAATGGAGGTACTGGCTGCACTGCCAAATGCTAAACGCAGGTTTTCATATTATAAGGAATTTCTAAATAAGGAACTGAAAGATTATTCTATCACAATCACATGACATTTATCCCTTTTTCTAGACAAAATTCCAAAACTTTTATATAAGATGCCTTTTTACTACTAACTAGTAACAGTCAAATGCAGTTCGTTCTTGGGCCACCCTGTAGGATTACTGTTCCAGGCATGTTGCCTAGCTTGATTTTCATTGTTTCATTATATAGCATTGAAATTTTAACATCATCTTGAAAATTTCTGGAGCACAATCTCAGTGCAGAGAGTAATAGCGACTGATCGAATTTTGTAGCGCTATCGCTATAAAAAAATCCGCACAATATGACTGTTTAATTCGGCTGAGATATAGCTAGTTGAGAGAGTAATTATTTGCAAAAGTCAGACACCATTAATAAGGTGGAAACAGCTATTGATAGCCAGCAATCTAGACTAATTAGCTTTGCCACATTGGCGGAATAGTTCACGACATCTCTTGCTGTCAATGTCACTTAAATTTTTCAGCGCCATCAGTCTGACTGCAAATCATTTCAAGTCGACATGAAAAGTCGCCTTAACCAATAATCTTAAACCTAGCAGTTGTCTAATAAGCTACGCGACTATCGAAGTTGGTGAATAGGGCAACTTGTAACTGTAACTGTACGAGCACTTATTAATGACCTATAAACAGAACAAGCACAGAAAATCCAGAAAACAATGCTGCCATTGCAAGACACCACAGGACAAAATGTTACCATGCTAAACATAACCAAATACAATATGTGCATTGTGCACAGCGTTTATGCAAGTTCGTCACAACTTTAAAATTTCTGAAGTCGTTTGAAGTCGACATGCTGCTGTCAGTTGCACACTATTTACAATAGCAACGTTGGTTCTTGACAATATCTGTTAAGCGTAAAGATAGTAATAACCATGGAAGTATAAGCAGAAGCAGAACCAGCATATAGTTGTAATTGAATTAGTTTTAAAAACACCTTTAGTTTGACATGTAATTAGCAAGGGCATCAGCAGTAGACAAACGATACAATACGGCAGACGTCGTGAGTAGCCAAGAATGGACGGAAACTGGAACCACACGAACTTTTTAGGCTTTGTTGAAAGTAAACTGGCAAAACATCCTATTGGCTGTTGGTGACATTTCAGGTAATTCTACGCGATGCATTTTTGCAGACTTTCCCAAGTGTTTTCAATGTTCCTGTAAAGCTTGTTAAAAAAACACCCTGATTTGCTTGACATTATGTAACAAAATAGGGACCTAAATGTTTAAGTAGCAATTTGAAGAACTTTGTAGTTTCTAGTTAGGACGTTTTGCCATAGTCAGCTGTAGATGCATTAGACATTCTGCCCTCGATATCAGAGTGACCAATTTCCGCACTTTTATTCAGCGTCTTATGAAAAGTCAGCAAAAAGCGAGATAAAGACTGTATATACCATATAACTTCTAATAATACCCGGGTCCCCATTAAACGCCACGCCGTTTTTGTCAAACGTACAAATAAACACCAGGTCTCCAATAAACACTGGTGGACCCATATAGACGTGGGGTACCAGCCTGGCAGCCGCAATATACCTGCATATAGGCCCTAATTTGTGTATATATTACGAAATCGTAGACCCTACAGAAGTATAGTTTAAAAAACTGAAAACACACTAAAACCTCTGCTTTACTGAGACTGCACATTATGTTCAATGTACAATAATTTTCAATAATATCCAGGGGTTTTTTTGTCAAGTGTACAAATAAATGCCGGGGGCTGTTATTAGAAGTTTTACGGTAGTGCAAATATGCCTTATGCTTATACTTTCATTAATTTTTTTCTCCAGTTTGCCGTGACTTTATCACTTCTGCTGACTTTTCCCTGACCATGTTAAAATTCACTGACTTTTCCAGATTTTCCAGGAAAGTGCAGAAACTGGAATTACAGAAATGTTCTAGGCCCCCTTATGTACATTAGTTAGTTTTGCCAACTGATCTAAACGTTTTTTTTCAGCCAATAAGTGTAAGCAGTTTGTCCACATGATGTCATCGTAGGTCAAAGCTGTCAGTCATCTCTCATCAGAGGTGTTCTATGATGAGCTTTCGTTTGGCATCGTACGTGAAGTTGTTGTTCCGGAAGATTGCGCTGTTATAGAACTCCGTCAAGCTGTCAATGCGGATCTGATGAGCCTACAGCAACAATATTAACACACTTGTCATCAACAGATCATAGGTTCAATGGCAGGGAAAGAAGAGGAGGCATTCCCCAAACAACAACTTACCACTGCACTGCTGTATGTTTGATGTAGCGCTAAGACTGTATGCATAATGGTGTCTTAGCAATAGTCGCTCTTGCTTAATCGCTTCACGTTTTCAGCAGCCTCCTGTTATAAAAAGTAGAATTCATCTTCCAGGCTGAATTACATTATAGAGGCCTGAGCGCTGAATTTTAACGATCAGCAGCGATAGGCAACTAACTTGAACCTTGAACCTTGGTTCATCCTGCATCTAACTGGACACATTGGGCCACACTCCGATGCCATCCGTGTCTGTCAAGAGCTGCCACCTCTGCTTCTTCCCAGGTGAACCCCATCTTTTGTATTTCTTTGTTGACTGTGCTCCTCCAGTTCGCCCTTGGTTGACCTGGTCCTCTCTTATATCCTGGTACCTGCCAGTACAGTGCTTGCTGTGGTATGCGCTGATGGTCCATACGCAGAACATGCCCAAGCCAGTGAAGTTGTCTTTCTCTCAGTATTTTGTCCATGGTTTGTTGTCCAGTTCTGGTTTTGACCTCAATGTTTGTTATCCTGTCTATCTAAGAGATGCCCAGCATGCTCTTCTGCCAACTGTGATGTGCCGCATCCAGTCTTTCTGTTAATGTTGCTGTCAATGGCCATACATCAGCCGCATACAGAAGAGTTGACAAAATTATAGCTTCATATAACCTTGTCTTCACTCTCAGGCTAATGTTGTCCTTTTTCCAGATCCTTCTCATTTTACCAAATACTGCTGCTGTTTTTCCAATTCGTACTTTGACATCCTTTTCACAGCTGCCGTTGGATGATAGATAGCTGCCAAGGTAAAAGAAATTGTCTACTTTTGTAACTGAAACGGCAGCCTGTATATCTGATCTGTCACTCCAAACACTGGTGGTAATCATTTTACATTTCTCTGCATTAATGTATAGTACGACCTTGTTGGCTTCTTTCGTCAAGGTAGATATTGTCTGTTGCATGCTGTTCCATGAGTCATCAACTAGTTGGTTTCGTGTAGAAACAGGTGTTTGTCAGGGTTGTATTTTGTCACCATTGTTGTTCACTATCGCAATAGATTGGGTGCTACGGAGGACCACGGACAACAGTATTGGAGGGATCAAGTGGTCTGAAGACGAGTCATTGCGTGACTTAGATTTCGCCGATGACATTGCACTAGTTGATGAGTCATGGAACAAGCAACTAACTACACACAATTAATTAAATTATAACTTTTATCACTTTGCAAGCCTTCATGATCAGACTACTAATTTGACTGCATCATTATCATTTTTCCCGATTCCATTTCAAAAGTTCGAATCCTGCAATGATTGCGGTCTCTATGACAACTGACTACAAAACTTATTTGCAAGCTATTGATTAACAGAAGTAAATTTGTGGAGATTTATTGACTATTTTTCCCAAAAGTCAGTACCAGCTGTAGTCTCAAAGTTACCTTGTCAGCCAGATCTTTCTCAGATATTTCCACGGTGTCAAGCGGCATTGAGTAGCGGTTGGTCTGGAACGTCATCTGATCCTGGGCCAGTTGTTTCAGTATAAACAACAACAGCTCATTGTTGTCACGACGATATGCCAGGAACCGACTGAATGTCTGCAATACACCACAGCAGTAGTAGTTGACGCGTTTTAAAATTTCTACAGTTTTTCACCGTCAGGTGGATACTCTCCACACCTGATAAATGTCAGTTACAGTAGTTTCATCCTTAGTTTTGTTATTATGATAACATCATATTTATTATTGAATTTGTAGGTTTAAAAGTTTCGAAAATTTAGCCACAACAGAAAATTTCATTATCAGTAAAAAAGGAACTAAAATTGGATTAAATCTGTTTGGGTTTTAGCAGTTTTTAAAGTGGGTTTACCCCCAAATCAGTGGGTTTTATGGGCATCTGCCAAGGTGTCTCAATCCTGCTCCAGAAAGATTTATAACACCCCAGACAGAAGTGAACTACCTCACTAATGCTTATCATAATGCTGAACTTCTGCATTGATATGAAGCTCTCAAGCATGACAATGTACTTATACACTGTGTCCGGTAAAAACTGACCCCCTAGACATCGTGCAATAAAAATGTCAAATCTGATCGAATCTGAATATATTTTTGTACACTCAGTCCCCAATGAATTCCTGAAGCGACTGCCAAATTTTGTTGAAAAATATTATTTCTTACCATAATTATTAAATGTTAAATATCAACAACAAAATATCTTTGTTACCAATATAACGTTACATACTGCAGTCGCTCAAGCGGAAGTGACGTTTGTTGACGCAATCAAAATAACGTAAACAATAACAAAATGGTGTTTTCTGCAAATGATCGTCTTTTAATTAAACTGTTGAGACAAGAGAAAGAGTATGGACACTTCACATTTTGAAGCAATCTCACAAAAGTTGCTGTAACTATTGTTTGCGTAGATAGATTTAACTGAAATTTGGCATATTGATTACCAATAGATGATGCATTGTTGACGAAAAATTCTGCGTGAATCGGATGTTGTTTGTTAACGTTACGCAAATGTACACAGGGTTCACTTATGTAACATCATATTGGTAATGGAAATATTTTGTTACCGATATTCAACATTTAATAATTTTGGTAAGAAACGATATTTTTCAATGACATTTGGCAATCGCTTCAGGAATTTATTGGGGTTTAAGTGTACGAAACTTTGTTCAAATTCATTCAGACTTGACATTTTTTATTGCACGATGTCTAGGGGGTCAGTTTTTTACCGGACACGGTGTATGTTAACATCAACTTAACAAACCCATTCCAGAGATTTAATAGACTTGTATAACAGAAAATACCACTTCGGACAGAAGTGAACTATTATTGACAATACCTTTTTGTAGCCTGCTTAGATGAAACACTATCTGCAGTGCACGTAGTAGAAGCAGTACTGGTAGTACTGTAGTAGCAGTGTTTCAGAGCAGTTCAACAGGCTTATAAATACCACCCCAGTCAGAAGTAAACTGAACTGCCTTTCTCATGCTCTTCATAATGTGCTGAATTTCCGTGTGGATATAAAGCTCTCCAACATGAGACATATGGACATGTTAACAAGTTACTGCATTCCAAAAAGAAACTTAACAGAATACCACTCCAGACAGAAGTAAACTACTAGTGACACTATGGGGGGGTTACCTATTTTATGCTGAACTTCTGTACTTGCAGAAAACTCTCCACTAAACACAATGGATATTGAATATTGACATATTAAAATGATGTTAACAACTTTTAGCTATTCCACGCCATAAAGAAGTTCAGCAAAAATGTACCACTCCAGACAGAAGCGACAGTCTACCTTTCTCATGCTCTTCATAATGCTGAACTTCTGTGTGGATATAAAGCTCTCCAGCATGATGCGAATCGCCATATTAACGTCGTCTTCGTTAACATAGTCTCGTAGATGCATGCGAGCGTGGGCCTCTGACATACGAATCACTGACTCAATGTGACGTACGGTTATTGGAATACTGCCTGTAGCCTACAACCACCAACACAAATAAAACTAGAAATTTGGGGCAAAGCCCAACGTGAGTCCGCCCGGCGCCCTAAGTCCGACTGGGGGAAATTAGG
>Ga0209671_1001655_pt1 | contig 19122 bp, 8 predicted proteins | sample WorMetHERISLAND2_2_FD_187401 | JGI IMG/M metagenome (GOLD analysis project Ga0209671, IMG submission 187401) | Marine gutless worms symbiont microbial communities from Max Planck institute for Marine Microbiology, Germany - Olavius geniculatus... | ecosystem: Host-associated > Annelida >...
TATATATATATATATATATATATATATAGGCTAAGCCCGATTACACGATAGGCCAAAGCTTGACCAGCATGCACTCATCAAGCTGGCTTGATAAGCTGGCTATCTCGTCGTTTAAACGGTGTAACATTGCAAATAAGCTGGCTCGACGAGCCAGGTGATGGCGCTATGCCTATGCATGCATACCCAATTGCTCAATCATAATACCCAAATATACCGTACTCAGTGATTTAACGTAGCCTATAGCGTATAATATATACACTCACGTGGTCTTTGGAATAGCCTGAAGCATAGACTTGGCCTATTACTTACACTGTGAGGAATAAAAAAACACGCCAAAATTTATCGATCATAATTTGAAGGTGGATTATCAAATTTTAATAATTTTAGGTACAACTATTCCTGATACAACTTGCCATCAAACGATTATTCAAGTTTCCGCCTCATCCAGCATATGCTTCTGCACTACCTGGGGAAGTTAAAAACACATGAAATCAGCGTTAAAATGAACAAAAACGCCAAAAACCATCCACGACATTACTGATAGTAACTTTAGAGAAGGATAATGAAATTTTAATCGTTTTTTGGTATAAACATTTCTAACATAACTAACCATCAAATGGCCGTTCAAATTCCCAGCTCACCTAGCTAACGTCTGTTGCTGCATTACCTGGGGAAACAGAACAAATGCAACATGAGTTAAAAACAAAAGAAAAATATCAGTAAATTTAAGCATTACACATACGAGCCCTACAGCTTTGATCACAGTCCATTCGACCGTATATTTGAGCGTTATGCAGCAGCGAGTTTATGGGACGCTGTTTAGGAATATCAATGAACTCAAAAAGCGATTGGTTGAAGTCGGAGGCAGAACATCATCAACACTGCTATCAACGCATAGAGAATGCATCTCCCTGCTTGTGCTTACACAAATGGCCAGTATTTCGAACATTTGCTGTTGCACAGCTGGACAAATAGATAAAACTGTCAGCCAAAGTGCTAGAAATTTGGACAAAATGTGCCAAACGTGCGTTATTTGAATCAAATAATGATATTGCATTGAATCAAAATGTAATATTTTGCTGGGGAAAACGCAGTGCAGAAACAGATGTTTGGTGAGGCGGGAACATAAATGGTTATTTGAGGACCAGTTGTGTCTGGAATATTCATACTAAAAATTATTAAAATCTGATCGTCCGTCTTCAAGTTACGATTGATAAATTTTGGTGTGTTTTTATGCCTCACAGATCACTTTAAACACGTCCATGATGATCGATCATCGACGACTATGCAGCCTAGCAGAACTGCAAGTTACGTAGGCCACCGTTATTTTTTTACTTTCAATGGGGCCCAGGAGCAAGCCTCACCCATGAATAGGCCTACACCCCGTAACCTCCTCAGTCCTCACTCACCCTCCAGTGTCCTCCCTCAACTATCAGACTGGAATCTAAGTTATCTAACCCGAAGCGCTGACTGTCACGGCCGATAATCTATAGCCTGGTTTGTCGCGATCGTCGCACGTCTCGTTGTACTTGCGAAATCCCGAAGGAACTAGGATTTTTTTACAGAGAACCGATGAGGTATAGACCGCTATTCTCCTTTAGCAAATTCCTGGTAGGGCCCTATCGTTCACAGCGGTATAGGCCTACATGTACACCGTGCACACCAGCCTGGAAGACAGAAATTATGACAGGAGTAGTGAACGATAGCCTATATTTACAGTTATGTTATAAAAGTCAGATCAGATTAGATTTGCCATTCCAGCCAGACGAGGTTTAGCGACACATGCGATATACTGAGATCGAGATTCGCAGAACTATTGACTTTTGCCTTGTCCCAACGGAACATAGGTCACAGACCACTCTCCCATCAACTCTGTCTCCTGTGATGACGCCGTGGTGTCCCCATCTTAACCTCCATAATCTTGAGAATGTCTACAGTTAATGACTGGAGGAAAACTTGAGATAAAAGAAAAAAGATAAAGGAAAACCTTGCGCCCTGATTCTTTCTAAGACTTTGGTGCTTTATAAATCAATTACTTACTTACTTACTTACTTACTTACTTAAATCGTACTGGCAAATGCTGTAGGCCTACTTTATATTTAACCACGGCCTAAGACGGGCGAGACCTAACCCGAGTAGTAAGTACACGAACGATCGAGTCAATCACAACCGGCACAAGTTTTTATTCCTCCCTCAGTGAGATATAATTCAATAAAACACGATCTTTATGGTACACAATGGACGCCATTAAACGAATATGCTTAGTCCTGCACAAAAATGGGAATAAATATAATTTAGCAACAATACAGAAATAAAGCAAATAATAAGAATTATGGCGAATAATAAAAAATGTCACTGCATGGACAAAAGTACAAATATGCAAAATTATTATGAACATTAATACACTGCTCAGATATGAATCGATTGGTCATTGGTCAGTGTGCTTACTTCCTTGCTGCTCCTTGAAACTAATTAAGAAAGGAACGTCGCGAGCTCGCACCACCGAGTAAGAAAACGAACTGCGGCTTAGAACGAATTTTAGCACACTCAAACTTATTCATAAATTAGTGAAGCGTCTGACAAAGGTTTAATCCGATATTTTGCGACACTCTGAATTAGTTGAATTTAAATAAAACAGCCACTGCTAAGAACGACAGATTAAATTATGATGGGCAGAAACTTTAAAAACCAGTTCACTAATTTAGCACTCGAGTTATGAGCAACAATTTAGCGCGATTGCTAACAAAAATGCAGTCTAAGAGCAACTTTGAAATTTAATTAATTAAGCCGTTGGGTTAATGACACATCGGCACTGAGAGGGCTGGCTACCCAGTGGCATTAGAATGCAATAGATGAACAAAGATTAATTAGCAAAAAGCGCGACGGCTGTTAAACAACACAACACAGAATGTAAAAAAAGCTAGAAAAAAACTGCACATGATTCATAAATGCATACATGACAGTAAAAACAATCCAACTTCAAGTCTAGACATGTCTCGTTATAACATTCAACAACAAATACGATTACTGCTGCTACTGCTAAAACAATTTAAACCAAATATTTCTAGCACTGCAACTACTATTGTGCGGTCCAATTAAAAAGGCATCACTATTATGCTCTTAGGATACTACTGCAAATGTGAAAATGTGGACCATCTTTTTTCATCAAGATAACTGCAGGAAAAGGTCAAACAAAATTTCCTACATAAGCTCCTGTGAATCCGTTGCTGAATCCGCAAGTTGAACTACACAGTGCTTCATAAAAGGGACCCTTTTTTACATGCGAAAGCAGCTACTGCTTTCAGCGGCGCGTGTTAGCCATTGCAATTCTGTCCGTCCGTCTGTCTGTCACACGGGTAGATCAGTCAAAAACTGTGCAAGCTACGATCACCAAATCTTCACCGTCGGCTGCCTGGAAGACTCTAGTTTCAGAAACCGTAAAGCTTTTCCATAAATTCGAAGGGGGTCACCCCGAACAAGAGCGCTAAATGAGAGGGGGGTGGGCAAAATTTGCGATTTTTGGCCAATAAGTCTCTGTATCTCAGTAACGGTGCGAGATAGGGCCTAGGTTACTATTAATCACTAACAGGAAGTCGTACACTGGCTCTCTATTGGCGCCCCACTCAATGACCTTGAATGACCCTGAAAGCCAAAATAAAGGGTTTTATTGATTTTTTTTGCGAGATTTCGGGCTGCGACACAAGTCTATATCATTCACAAGATGGCGCTACATAAGGTGGCACTACGGAACTATTGTTATGCGATCCAGACAGAGAATTCGATATTTGTATATTAACTTAGCATGAACACCCCAATTTTCAGCTAAACCACTGAACCACAACTGCTATAGGCTTTTGCGTGTCTCGTGAGCATTAGCTCAATTTTCGTGTTTTCATAATTTACTCAGATGATGATCAATTTACATGAAATGTTTACCAGTTGTAGATAAAGAAATACTTATTCAGAACATTTAAACAAAATATAGCTGTTGATTAAATATTTTTTGCTAGTCGTGCCTTAACACTGACGTCATAATGTGTCGCGAGTACAAGCTTGCTTGTCTCAATTGGTGCTGTCAGTTGCTACCCTGCTTCAATGGCGAACTTAATGTGATTCGCTGATGAAAAAAGTTCATCGTGCCAGCACTAAGCAACATGGGGGCTTAAAATCAGGTGCCTCATAAGCTAGAAACTCAACCATCTCGCAATCTCTGTGTGCTGATGCATTGTCTTGCTGGAAGCTGCAATCAGCAGCAAAAGTCAAGCTATCCCCACAAATGTGTGAAAGCAATTGTTTTGGGCAATTTTGTGGTTGCAACAGTAAAACTTCAACAGCTTGCCATCAGCAAACCAGACGAAATTCACCATCAAAGCAGGGTAACTATTCAGCAATTGACAGCACCAGCTAAAACGAGCAAGCTTGTACTCACGACATAATACGACGTTAGTATTACGTCATGACTAGGAAAGAATATTTAATTAACAGCCGTATTTTGCTAAAATACTTTAAATTAGTATTTCTTCAGCTACAGCTGGTAAAATTTCGTGTAAATTGATCATCATTTGAGTGAATTATGAAAGAAAGAAAAGGGGTCCCTTTTATGAAACATCGTGTACATATACAGCTTGGCAGCAGTTCAGCTGAAAAAGGTACAAAATTGTTTATTTATTTACGCCAGATATCTAGCAAAATTTGTACAAAAATGAGCTGAAACGACACTGAAATTCATACACCGTGAAGACTGACATGAAGTCTTGTGAGAAAAAACGGTACATTCAGGTGAAACTTCCATGCCATCAGTGAAGCACCAAGAAATATGCTTCAAAAAATCGATTTGCACTGAAACCCTACACACTGCCATAACACAAACATAAACAATTTATGAATGCTTAATAGTGAAAAATAACAACGGTTAAAATCATTCAGCAGCATCGTCTCACTTCACATATCAAACAGTTGGTCTGCAGCTTGAATATTTCCAAACCTCCTTGCCGCTGGGGAGCTGAGACCCCTGTGTTACATAATGTTACTTGGGGCCACCCACAATGCCACTTGGCCACATATATAAAACGATATTTATTTGCACCAAAAATAGTTTAAAACTAACGGTGACTTGGTGGCATAACGGTTAAGATGTTAGACTTACAATCACTCATTAACGTCATTCATCATTGTCATTATGCGTAAAAATTTACGTTTTACTTACTTACTTGCTTACAACAGGTTCATCTCCCAGTCTAGTCGCTATCGAGTGTTGTGTTGCTACTTAGATGGGTGACTGTCTGCGGACAGCTAAACCATCGTGGTACGCCTATATATAACCAACACAACTCAGTCTTCCCCCCTTCTGGTGTAGGTAAATCGACCATCGGCCTATCTGGCTGGGGTTAAAGTGGGGCTCGTTCACCCGTGTCAGCTGTGACTGTGAAATCCCATATGGCAGGTGACGCTCCATAGCTATAAGATGGGTTTATCATGAACAGCTATGTACAATGTACACTCTTTAACCTTTCTTTTAACCCTTTATGCAGTAAGGAAACTAATCTTACTGTAACAGTAAGCTAAAAAGGAAAGATGAATACATGCTGTACACATTAGACTGCATGTTAAAAAAAAAATAATTACAGCTTCCAGATGTTCAATGGAAGCAGCAAATTTGTCCACTCATCTATTATGGAAATGCAGAAAACCACATACGGCGTTGTGATGAGAGAAGTTGCTACATCACTGGTTGTAGAATTGAGCCGTTGGTATGACGGCCGGTGAGTGGTATGTCTGCCTGCTGCACGACTGCGCTCAATCTGTTGTCTATCGAACAGCATCACTGACTGGTGTGTGGCACTCAGCCGGCTGGAGTCAGGACGTCGACGAAGTCTCAATACCACGCCGTGGTGATCCGCACCTGTAGGAAAACAACCGCAGCGTCAACATAGCTGTGCATGTGTATAAGGGTAACACGTCTCAAACGCACGGAGCATCACCTGCCGTATGAGATCACACAGTGTTACCAGCCACCAAACGCAGGTGAATGCACCCTCCTGCCTTGACCCAAACCAGGCAAGCCTGCACTTGATTTACCTACTCGGAAGGGATGGAAGGCTGAGTTGATCTTGGTGTTGTCTATATACCAAGATGGTTTAGTTATCTGTGGACGTCATCCATCATTCATCGTTCTAACCGTCGACCATGCATTCGACATGGTCGACCACGACATCCTGCTACAGCATCTGCAGATGACGTTCGGCATCGACGACGTCGCCCATCAGCGAATTCAGTCATACCTGTCGGACCGGATGCAACACGTACGCCGTGGACCCAACAAGTCGACCATGACCCGTCTGGCATGCGGTGTGCCACAAGGCTCAGTTCTGGGGCCGATACTCAAGTACATTTTAACCAACTGGGAGTCAAACCTTCCACCTTGCGATTTAAGTCTGACACCCTGCCTTGCATGAAATCAGAAATAAAGGAGGAGAACTAAGAATCAGTCTGAAACAGCAAAGTTTGAAGGTTTCGTTTAAAGGATACATCCTCGTTGTCCGAAATTTAACGCTAATGCAAACACATTAAAGTAAACGATAAAAGAAACACAACACAAGTTACATCTAACTCTACACAGTAGACTCAGACATTATCTCTGCACTGTCACTCTCAGTCTACAAGCAGCATCTCAAGACTTTCCGGTTTCATTGCTCATATCCGGAGCTATGTAGTCATGATCCTAGGAATTGAGCTTATCATTTAAGCCACATTAAACCCTCTATGGCGACGACGATGACGACGACGTACGGTACCTTGTCGGTTCAAGTGAATAACGTTGTTGTCCGTGGTAGTACTGAATGGCCGCTGGCTTGTGCCAGACGTCGCTGCACTGGTAGTAGGGGTGCGTGGTGCCACACTGCGACGAGGGGTCTGTGTTTGTGAGTCCAGTGCGACTGAGACGGACCTGGCAGCCAGCAGATGGCGCACTGTGGTAGGGTCACTCACGGTGACATAGTGGTCATCTAGCACGTGAGCCAGCTCCACCACTGACACTGGACGTCGATGATGTCGGCCGTGATACTCGGCTGACAGCTGACGCAACAGCTACCAAAAACACACAGCTTAGATTAAACCGTCTCATGTCCAAGTCAAAGTTACTAATCTTACTGTAACAGTAAGCTAAAAAGTAAGGGTGAATACATACACATTAGATTGCATGTTTAAAAAATAGTAATTACAGCTTCCAGATGTTCAATGGAAGCGGCAAATTTGTCCACTCATCTAAAATTTTGAAAATGCAGAAAAACACATACGGCGTTGTGATGTCTCGCGTCCAAGTCAAAGTTAACTTGTAGATTAAAATTGGCAATTCTAAAAGCTAACCAGTCACGTTTTATCAAGACACAGTCAGTCAGCAGATTAGCTTGTTGGTTTAACTCGCAGAGTTAACCACCTGAATTAGCGATGTTAACCCACAATTAGTGCAAGATTGAAGCTGACTTGTGTAAATGACTCGTGAATCAACCTTGCGACTGAGATAGTCTAAGTTGAGTAACCTAGAAGATAACTTGACATAAAAAGATCCACCCTTAGTCAATCTGTCAATCAACATAATCCAACTAGAAGTACTGAGAGATCGCAAACCTCTTTGCACTCTGCCTAAAATTCTCGTAATCCTGCACTATTTCTTCTTTTTTGATGTGAAAAATAAATAGTGTTTTGCATCAGAAATTACTACATATGCACAAAACTTGACAATAATGCAGACGTTAAGGTCAAGTCAACAAACAGGTCAGTTGAAGTGTAAAACACAATGAGAATCATACTTACGTCTGGGCTGCGAACTTTTGTTGCAATGTCAAGGTACTCCGGGTCGTTCTTAATATGCTACAATTACACAGACATATGTCAGCAGCTGGACGTCTCTCACCAGCGCAACTGACGGAAGATTCTGGGCATTACATGGAAGGACCACGTGACTAACATGAAGGTGCTAAGCCGGACTGGGCAGCGAAGATTACAGGACATTGTAGCAGAGAGACGACTTCAGGCCATATCATCAGGATGCCACCTGGACGACCAGCCAATCACGCCATGTCATGGACCCATTGTGGTAGTGGCAGACGACGAGGTCGTCCAACGAAGATTTGGCGGTCTACATTTAAAGAAGACCTGGTGGACCGAGGAGTCAATTGGAACAGCGTCCGGGCTGTGGCTACAAACAGAAGCAGATGGCGAACTCTTGCTGCCCATTGTCCTGTCAAGGAGTGGAGGATCTAAGTGCTAAGTAAGTAAGTAAACATACAACTAGTGAGCATGTATCAGTTAATCAATCTTATACTTATACTGCACACTTATACTGCCAGAATAAGACAATGGTACGGAGAACTGAAAGTGCAGCAAATACAGACCAGTGAAGAGAAACATTTGCTGTATGTGAACTGTATTACAACAGCGGATATTTACAAATAAACATCACAATAGGAGAATGGAAATTAGTATGTAACAAACATGTTAAAGAACATTTTGACTAGCAAACATCATTCAAACATTACTGTATAAGGAAACATATTAACTAAGTCAGTGACTGTCTTTATTACCTCAATGGCACTATCCAGTTCTTCCTCTGTTGTTTCAGCAGCCTTCAAATTAACAAATTAAGTAACTATTTAAGAACAAATTTAAACACATTAAGAAAAAATAACTATACTACAAATAACAGACAACAGATTTAACAAAACATTATAAAAAAAACAACAAGAACTGCACCGGAAACTTGGTTACTTGCAAGAAGTATTAACTATTAACTAGCAGATCAAACATAGCTGTATATCACAGAGATAGGTACAGTGTGATATGGGGTTAAGTGGTTCAACTTCCTCATTATTTGGTCAAATCCCTCGACTGTCACATGGAAATCCACCCCAGAAGAGCCAGCACCAAATCCCCATGAAGTTTCCACTAGCTTTTCTAACCTTATATTCACCCTTATCATGTTATGGTGCATTAAATTTTTTTTGCTGCTATTACTATTATTACTTATAGCATAATATCACATCCATCACACAAGCCGTGCAACAAATAACCAAAAGCAACCAATGCTCATCACTAAACCAAGTACAGTACAACCATCAAAACCTTGGCTATTTATCGATCTCCATGTAGGCAACAGCTTTTTGCACAAATATCTTTTCCGAAAAAAAAGGGGAAGATGCCTCAAGAACAGATCGAACGGAACCCTTAGGTCAGCAGGCAGTTAGCAGACCTTGATATCAGAGACAAGCTGGCGTGCCATATTGGCAAAGTCGACACTGGCCAAGCCTTTGACTGTCTTGTATGTCTGTCGCATCACCTTACAATCCACACCAAATGTAACATAACGTAATTGTTCTCGACACTTTACAGCGGCGTCAAGCTTGTGAGTAGAAATGCATCACCAACATCACATGAGATGATGAAATCTGCCAGTAAAACACTACAACACAGAGAACGAAAAACATCACGTCAAACACGGCTTACATGGTGAACTAATTTACTGCAAATGCAAAAGTAGACTTTCAGCTGAATTCAAAATAAGAAGGTGCAGTATGTGCAAAGCAAAGTAAAGGCAGACGGCCGCATATTATGCCAGCACTGGGTCAGCAACTTCACTGGTTACTAATAGTATAACCATGTGGGGAGTCCGACTGACTGACCGGAATGTCTTTCTTCCAGAATGCTTCAGCTTCTGGCGTCAGTGCAGTGTGCGGAGCAATCTCCTTGATCTGCCAGCAAACACACAGCCACCAATTCACTCAATGATTAACTCATCAATTAACTGACTGCTCTAGGATCAATTGTTCTATGCATGGATTAAAGTTAACCACAAGGTTAAATCGAGACATTGCCAGGGTTAACTCATGCAGCATTGTTCAATGCCAAAATCTGGCGTGCAGCTTGTGTGCAAGGTTGACCCGAGAGTCACAATTAACCTCTGGTTATCAAGCCTGTGAGTTAAAGTAAACATGGAACAATTGACTAAGGGCCGGTTTCTGGATCTTTTAGTTAACTGATCAGTTAGTAAACCATCTGTTAATTGTAGCTTGCTACTTAAGTTTGTGCACATTTCTGAACAAAACCTGACTGGCTGTCAGCTAACTGAGTGGTAAACTATAGTTGCTTAGCAACGATGCACACGACACTTATCACTTCCGCCTAGTGCAGGCGAGAATCATGAATATTAGTGAGCGCAAGCGCACGTCAGCCAGCCCACGAGCCAGCCAACCGATTGCAGATGGCCATTTTGTCCATTCATGAATGGATTTTGTAGTAAAATTTGTAGTAGCAAACGTCTCCTTGAGCGTTTTCGCATATGGTAAAATCATTGTATAGTATCACATTCGTCAATAAACTGCTTGCAAAATGGTACAAAAGTTGCATTAAATACGATAACTAAGATCGACGGTTATCTAACTGGCCGATTTCGGCCAGTTAAATTTTTGGCCATTTTGACCATTGGTTAGTGCAACGGGAAATGCGAGTTATGCAAATCTGTCAGTTAACACTAACTTGACCTGCTAGTTAAGATCCAGAAACCGGTCCTAAATGACTTAGTGATTCACAGCAATGTCGCAAGTCCAAAAAAGTAGTCAGGCAGTTGCAATTCTCTGACAGGCACTGCAAATTTTCAACAAAATTCTGACAGAATGTTGCAAATTTCCAACAAAGAAGATTATGAGTGCCCAATTAAGTGTGCAATTATCAGCTAGTAATAAAAACAAAATAAGTAAATATGTAAAATGTGAATTATTTCTACAACATACTGCACTAAGAAACTCATAAATGCAGAAAATAATGCCTCCAGCCACTACGTTAGCAAAGGCATAAAACTTATAATCAAAGGCAAAATGTCAAAACATCATATCAAAAGTTCTTGAAAATGCTACATAAATACAATATTTATCTTTTTATAAAATGGAGATCAAATGCTACTTTTATTTATCAACAGACTAAAACATTTTAAAAATCCGACAATAATAATGCATTTCGTAGAAAGTTATTTTCCCGATTTTCTGCAAATGTCATCGACAACAGTCAACAGATAGAAGACTTTGCTACTATGCCAACGTAATGCTCTGATCCCATAGAAAATGAAGTTGTCAAGTTTCCCATGTGAAAGATATAAACAACAAAGCAGTTGAGCGATGGACCTTGAGTACAAGTATTCCAGCAACGAAGATACACAAGATGTTGATGATGGTGAGAACAAGGCTGATACTGCCTAGTAGAGCGGCTTCGCTAGGCATGTGACAGCTGTAGACAAACTGATAGTTGTTGCCAGTCAGCTGAGCGCAGTGCAACGACGTGTTCTGCACCAACTAGACCACACACAGACACACGCAACTATGACAACTACAATATTACTACATAACTACTACAACAACAACTATTGCTATGAAACTGCTGCTGCTGCTAATAATAATAATACGAATTCCAGTGATCTTTTGTTGTCCATGCTAGTCAGTGGCGTATTAAGGATTTGGCAAAGGGGGGAGGGCCATGGCAAGCACGCGGAGCGTCAGCCTATAACGGGGGTCTGGGGGCAGAGCCCCCAGCGGGGTCCAGGGGCAGAGTCCCTGGTCGGGGGGTCAGGGGGCAAAGCCCCCCTGAAGCTGAAGCACTTTTTGCTTCTGAATGTTCAATGAAAACCACAAATTCGCCCATTTTTCTGAAATTTGGAAACGCAAAAGACCATCAAACATTGTTGAATTTTGCAATTCTTGCTGGAAAATGGCAAAAAATGCACCTTTTCATCTAAAGTCGCCTGTAAAAATTTTCATGGTAGGGCCAAAGGGGGGATCACACCGTGCCCCCCCCCCTAAATACGCCACTGACGCTAGTAAACAGTTGGACCTGTAGTGCAGCATGTGAACATACCACCACTCCAATCAGCCACACCACACCTTCACCTCACACCCCTTAACTAATTCCCCCTTTGCTAAGGTTAGGAGGCTAAGTTACAGCAAAGGGAGCATAGGCATGCAAGCTTATATGGGTACACATTTTGATCAACTTTAAACCAACACTGTGCAGTGATTCTTTGTTCAAAGTCAAGGTCAAAGCAAGATCAAATATTTGACCGAGTTACTCACAATATTTCCAGCTTCATCAAAAGCATTTTGCGGATGACTACATGCAGCAACAAATGCCAGACCCCACAGAATGCCCTGCAGCACAACAGATTACATTAACAATTATTACGTTCTGACAACTAATGAACCATTATTAGTAGCAGCACATCAGCCAAGTTATAACATGATTCGGTAAGTATTTTCTTCACAACACACTCTGATTTCAAAACGACCTAACAGAACAGTAGCCAGGTACATGACACAGACCACTAAACCTAACAGTTATTAGCCAGGCCTAGGTTCGGTGACAACTTCAGTCCCCAGCTATACTGAATAAATTGTTTTAGGATTTTCAATAATGTGCATGCTTTGGGATTAATTTCTTGGATAGGCAAAAGGGTTTGATGGGCATTCTCAACAATCTACGACCATTCTCGCCTCTGAAGCTAAGACATTAAACTGTTGTTTCACTTCATCATAATACTGCATACATAGCAAAGCTGATTCCAGGTTAAACCGTTTGGCAGTATAAAAAAACACCTAACCAGAATGACACAGAAAGGCTCAAATGACAACATCTAGATATGAATTTCTGTCTGTTTATTTCTTGCAACAGTTGCTAGTCAGCATTGTCTCAGCAGCCAAACATAATATTATAGTTTATTTACTTATTTAACATTATGATCAAAATGTATATTACGCCAATCAACAAAAAACACGGAGAATGTGAACTGACAGCATTAACGGCAGGGGGCAGCAGTGAAGCAGAGATAGCGACACCAACCAGTGACCCAGTGTTACCACCGAGGATAGACAGAGCCACGCCGGCACCACTGGGCACAGCTATCAGTACACCAACCCACAGACTCCGCTCTAGTCCTCTGTGATAAACACACCACACACAATGTCACCAGCCCAACTGTCACGCACAATGCTGCCCGATCCTTTGCCGTAATGATACCTAAAACCAGCAGATATATCAGCGAGCGATGAAGACAAATGAGCTCATACTCTTTATGGCACCTTCAGTCAGTGAAGATCAAACACATGCAATCTAAATCAATCAGTTAATAGTCTGTTAACAGCCAGCATCCTTAAGCAATAACCAACTAGGTCAGTATGCCAGCAGTTCACATAATAGGCCTGAGAACCTACTGCTACACAGAATTTGCGCTCCAAAGCCAGTACCAAACTGTACAGGTCACCATAACTACTATTACTGCAACTAATATAACAATAACATAAGTAATAGCCATGCACAAGTCTAAGAAACAGTTAAATAGTAAAAGTTTTAGCAGTCAATAAAACGCAGAAACGGAAGACAGCAAACATACCGAGACTGCATTTCAACTGTAGGCCAACTGTCAGTAGCTCCCCAGACCACTCCTGTGTTGTTTATACCGCCAGTGATTAGGCCAAATAAGAAACCTGCACACAGGTTCAACGCCAACCTGTCTATCTGTATGGCAAAGCCTGAACATCTGCAGAGCCTGAACATCTGCAGCAAAATTTTGTTAATCTATATAGTCAAAGTGTAACATTAAACAAATAAAATTAAACCACAGACTTTAAGATAATACAACTATTTCGAACTAGATTAATTTAAGCCATGAGGCGCATAACATCTCCATTTCCTTAGCCTTCAGCCAGACACCAGCATATACTGCCAGACCACAAATATGGGACTAGTGCATTGTACAGTGTGCTCACCAGTTTTCACTAAACTCACTGTACTTTCCACAAAGGGACGGGCAGGCTGCGTTGTTCCGGATGGCTGGTTACAGTGTCGCATTGGCTTTGGGCAAAAACTGGGAATGTGTATCAACCGTGTACTACACCGTGTCCCAAAATTAGTGGCACCCCTGCTTCAAACATGCCTAATTCAGTTTGTAGTGCATGGATTTCAATGAAATATCTTACACTGGACTACCTTTGCTCTCAGTATGTTCAGTTGCAGTCTGTCAACTTGTGTAATAAACGAATATAAATTACATTAACATTACTTACGGTCACACCCATTGTGACGTATGCACCTTACCATGTGTGCTCAGTGTAATGTCATTATGACATCAGAGCTTGTTTACATTAAGATACATTCAATGCACTGTTATTGACAAAAGGATCAAGCAGCAGCGTACCTGCCTTAGACTAAAAGCTTGCATTGAGGCCAAAGGTGGCCATTTTAAACCCGAACTTTAAAGACAAGTTCGGAATGACTGTCTCAATGACTGTTTGAATTTTGTAAAAATCTATCAAATAGTTACGATTTTACACTAACTTATCTGTAGGGGTTCCACTAATTTTGGGATGGTGTATATATATTCCACCTGCATGCAAAGTGTCAACTTCAGAACTATTGCAGTTCCAGAGATACCATTTGACAAATAGTGTTAAGTGCTACCAATCACCAGGCTTACTGTCTGAAATAAACTGAAGACAAAAAGCCAACTGACCAAAAATAAGACAAATCAGAAGCCCAATGAGTTCATTTCTGACAGAAATCCGCCAAAGATTCTGGTTTTTAATGATAGCGCCAAAAGTAAAGCCGACAATTGGGCCCTAAAACACAGCAACAGACTGACAGTCAAACTGATAACACACACAGCAATGTTCTCTGAACAGCAATTGTACCAGCAGTTGTGAAACAAATTGATCAGAACATACATCCAATCCAGTGAACAGAGAGATAGCCTAACAAACAGACAAACAAATAAACAAGCCGATAAGCAACATGCTTGCTAGCTGCAATGCAAAGCGCTATCAACAGTCAAATGGCAGACCGACAGCGGACAGATGTGTGGTCAGACAGACCCACAGACATACTGCCCGACAATAAGGGCCACTATACAACTTGCAGCTAACAAACCAACAGACATACATTGCTGAAATCATAACTACTTCCTTTGCCAGTGGTAAAATATAAGACAGGATATTGATTGTAATGAATGCAACTATGTGTGTGTGTTTTTTTTTTATTATAGACTATGTTATTATTGTTATCACCATTTTTGTTTGCTCTTGTCCTGGTGTCCATTGTTTTGCACCTTGTTATTCAGCCATTTGGCTACTCAGCCACAACTGTGTGAAACAAAACTCACTGTGAATAACTGATATGAAGAAATACAGTTAAATACTCAACAGACAAATAGCCTACTGATCCTCAGTTAACACACTAACAACAATAAACAATTCCTACTCAATAACATCATTATTAACAAAAAACAATCGCAAAAGAACGACGTATTAATGATACCATGAGTGGAGAGACAAGCATGCTGGCAACGAGGACAACTGAGCTGTTCTCTGCTAGACCAAGGGCTGCTATCACACTGACTCCAGTCAGCCATAAACACACACAAAAAGAGAGAGAGATAAATAATAAGATAAATGTACAAAACAGTAGTTTATACACTTGTTAACAACAACATTCAAAAACTAGTACATCAAAAAGTGACATTGCCAGCATCACAGTCTGTCAATGTGCTGCTAAATAATATCACTTTTCGTGATCTTTTTGGTGTTTTTGATGTGCTAAACCTTGAATGTTGCCATTAACAAGTGTATCAACTGCTATTTTCCACATTTACATTTGCTGTTTTATTACAGATGGTCCTCATATCGGGCTTCAGATATTTAAGGGTCATGACCTGGACCTTTTGCGGTCATGTTATGTAATCAGTCACATGCCCATTAGACTCGCAGTGGACAGTTTCCTATGGGTAGTCAAATGTCAACTGTAAATTTATATAGCACATTATCCTAAAAACCTCTAATGTGCATGACACGCTAAAACTGCGATAACAAGAACATCTTTAGCGACTGTCTAAAAGTGTCCATGAAACACACTGAATCGTGAAGTTCACAGGACAGGGAGTTCCAGACAGTTGAGACAGCAACAGAAAATGCCCGCCTGACCAATAATAACCATGCATCTATCTGGCATGGTTATGGAGATACGAGGCCTATAATATTTTGGGGTCATGACCTTAACTTCTTAGTTTCACTCGACTTCAGTGGTCAGGTGACCACGGACTCATGTTGGGCAGTTTCCTACGAGTGGTTACTGATGACCATGCATCTATTTCGCACGGTTATGGAGATATGGAACCTCAAATATTTTGGGGTCAAGATCTTGACCTATTTGAGTCACGTGATGTCGTGTGACAGTTCTGGAGTCACAAAGATCAAACGCTACAACACACTCGCAGTCACCTGGCCAACGCACTGAGAATCACGTAGTCAAACGTCAGCTTAGCATTGCTTTCAACTGCCAACACAACCTGTATACACAAATCCTAAAAATTAACCAATTTAAGCACACAAACAAAATGCATATCAAAAAATGTCTTCACATCTCCAAATGCAGCACTCAATTAGCTATATTATCCACAATAGTTAAAAATATTGGGTAAAATTTTTTCCGCAAATTAAACAAGAAAACAAAGAACACTTCATAGATCCAGAACTATTGTAATTTTTTCAGCACAAGTATAAACATACAATTATGAAAACAACAAAAAACAGCAAAAATTCATCAAATCACAACCTTTATTTACTCTTTCTTACACATATTTACTTTTAATTTTATCTCTGCTGATCGGCTCTAATGCTAAAGCTAACCATAACAAAGACAGATTGTAACTTAATGAGATTATATAGCTTAGTAGTTAGTGTTTCAACCTATGAGATTACTCAAAGTAGACTACATCCGTGTGACCTGAGAGACCGTGAGTCTGGACTTGATCGATTTCACAAACTCACTCTTCTCACTTCTTGCTCTGACAGAAAAACATGAACACTCAACTCAACACTTTGTTCTCTGTAACTATGTAAACAGTACATATGTGAGTTCAAATAAAAAACAAGCGCACAATAAACTAGTACATTCATGACCACAACGAGATAACAAAAGTTTACAGTTACAAATACGCTGATGTGAACAATTCCATTTTTAGAACTTACTTCTTTTCACATTCGTCATCACCGACTTCTTTATGATAATGCACAGTCGTTGAAAACAGACTGCAAACAAAACAAGTACAGCGTGTGAATGACATGATTAAGTTTCATACCAAAAATATTTCCACACTACTCTCTTGTCATCAATAAAGCAGTCAGAATATCATCTGCAAACATGTCTTGTATCATAAGCCAAAAGCAACTAACAGATCTGTAAAAATCAGCTTGCCAAACTTGCCTTTGCGTACAGTATTCAATAAATAAGCAATACTAATATAACCAAGGTTCCTGTGATATCTGAAAAATGGAGCTGCAATCCAAGCTAATGCTATCACAGTTCATGTGCTAGCATCTAACAATGACAAAATCTGTTGGAAAAGTAATCCTTTACCATGCCAACCAAGACTGTGAGAATTAGCCTCCCACCATAGCTACTTACATGCAAAATTTCAACTTCAGATCTCCAGTACCTGATATACTATTTGGCAAAGAAGATTTACTTATAATCACAGCCATCCAGTCCAGAGATGTGCAACTCCTGGAATTTTGTGTCTGTGTCTGCCTGACCAAGCCGTCAGGTGTCCACAACCACATCCACAATGCCAGTAACAGTAAAAATGTTAAAAATTGACAGCTTTAACCAATATGACATGCGCAAAAAACTGCATAGACACAAAAAGACTGTGTCCACGTCAGCAATCACATCAAAAGAATGCTTGTGGATACACATCCCATCCGCACATCTCCGATCCAGTCACAAAATTAGCTTAGTCAGATGGTATCCGCTGTGCTGATGAGAAACTTATTCTTGACAACTTACCAGTATTCCTATGTACTATCAAACATCACACATCAATGTGTGAACATGTAACAATGCTCAGACATGACAGATGATAGATACCTGATCGATGTCTCAGGAATACGTCCAAACCCAAGCCACAACAGCCGGTCAAGAACACGATCACTATCAGCAGAACTCACGGTAAACTTCAACTGCAACGACAAAAACAAATGCAGATGTACAACAAACACCAGGAATGTGACCATGTAGCCTCCTTCTCCCTCTGCCTCCCTCTCACTCTCATTCCTGACCTCAATCTTATTCAAGAAACTCCACAAATATTGTGAGGTAATTGAAACTTGAAAACCGAGCCTGGTCATGAGACGGACATTGGAATACCAGGTGCACTGCTGTCACTTCGACACCACTACAGTGCAGGAGGCAGACGGTGGGTGGCAGAGTCTCATCATCTGATACTATGGGCCGACAGAAATGGAGAATGGCCAGTGGGCAGCTGAGCCACCATTACACACTGACTTCATATCCAATCATGCTGCCAGCAACAATGTGCATGTTCAACGTACGTGAACACTCTGTAACAGTAACTCGCAGTTGTGGGTTGCTGTGACATCTATGTGGGGTCAAGTCCATGCTCTTGGTCTCGACATCAAAATGTTGTCTTATTCATATTATGCATTTAACAGACAAAGATCGGTTTTTTTGCTGTTGACAAAGTGCATTTTTGGTCTTGTTTTTGGTCTATCAAATGTCTTGGTCTTGAGATTGTTGCTCACGTTCACATAACTCACAAAAACACAGAATAACAGAACACCTAAGTAAGAGCATACATGCAGAAGCCTTTTGTTGAATGTAGTTGACCAGACATCAGTGTCAATAGCAAACTCATCAAGAACTTCTAGAATAACCTACAAACAAATGCAACAAATTTTACCAATAAAAACTAGTGCCAGTAATGCTAAAATGCAATAACAAATTCAACAACTAACACTGTAATGATAATGCAAGCAGTCACAGTTCTGGTCACCAGCAGTAATCATGTGCAGCCTAAAAGAAGCCAATGACAAAAACACAGTATTATTGCTAATTAGCTATAGGGGCATATATTATATGTTTGTAATCTCCAAACTTTGTAAACTTTATTTCGCACAGTAGAAATTCATCACCGTCATCTCCAATCTCGATCGTAATGTTGGGCACAGCGTCAGCCTTTTCCCCGCCACCACCATTATCATTATCGTCATTGTACGGTATCTTGCTATTGCCGTTCAC
>Ga0209671_1001656_pt1 | contig 19122 bp, 13 predicted proteins | sample WorMetHERISLAND2_2_FD_187401 | JGI IMG/M metagenome (GOLD analysis project Ga0209671, IMG submission 187401) | Marine gutless worms symbiont microbial communities from Max Planck institute for Marine Microbiology, Germany - Olavius geniculatus... | ecosystem: Host-associated > Annelida >...
TGCCTCAGCTGCCGATGCTGCAAGTGCAGAGGAAGCTGGGAGGTAGGAGTCGGCCAGTGTGGTCACAATCGTAACATCCCATGCCACAGCCCTTCCAGACTGCCATGGCACCAGTGTGATGCCATCCGGACGTTTAATGCTGTCCTGATAGACCCCAGAAGGTTCCTTTGAAACTGGGATCCCAGCAGAAGCGAATGACCTGGCAACAATGTCATTAAGGGCATGGTGGCGCTGGGTTCATCCCGAAGCGTGTTTGCAGACATAAGCGTGCTGACCCCAAGCGTCTACAGCTTCTCTTTTAAAAATATTTTTTATACCCCCGGTAGTAAAGATCCCAGGGGTTAAAAACTAAACTAAACATTAACAACTACTGGAGATTTATTAGTATTATGTTGTACAAATAGTGTCTTCTGTGTCCATATTGTAATTATGCATGTCAGGTGAATGCTCAGCATATTTTTAAAACATTCACTGTTCTGTAATCTGCATTTTAGGAAACCTGCGCCCAAGGTCATCAAAGAGTGGTACACCCGTAGAAGTCATTATTTTACCGTTGTTGGCCATTCTTTCGGGAAAATGCTTGCATATAGGCATGGGCATGCTGCCTAATCACAACAATCACTATTGATGAGCTTTTCAGTCGTATCAACATCGATGACTTTGAAAGACTTTAAACTTCTAAAATAAGGGGTTTTTCATTGATTTTTGCGATCTTCGGCTGCAGTGCACACTCCAAGAATGAACTGCAACGAAATGGCTGAAGATAGACTGACAGTTTGCAAACAGGAACTGCTATAGGCTTTTGCGCGTCTCATGAGCATTAGCTCAAATTTCTTGTTTTTTTATTGTCATATTTGAATTCCTACTAAGACTATATCATTTGCTTGTGTGAGTTATTTTCTGGCATTGGAAAGGGTAAATGGACAAAATTGTTTAACTGCCTTATAGAAAGGATTATTTTTAGCAAACTAATGTATTGTATTTTGTGCATAATGCGCACATGATAATTAAGCTTGTAACTTTCGTTCTTGATGCTATATGTAATCTTTGTCATGGCTAGGAGGAAGAGGAGGTAATTGCCCAGGGCCCACCCTCAATTTTTCACTCTCAGAAAAATGTCAGAAAATCTTTTTTTGTCCAAAAATTTGGTGTTATATTAAAACTGCGAACACCCATAATTTTCTCTGCTTGGAAATTCTGTTAGAAAATTTGCACGAATCTGTCCGAAAGTTATGACATTTTGCTCTGCCTACTTTTTAAGCTGACAATCTATCAATGTACTTAAGTGTAATTTAGTAATAATAGTGAAACAAATAATGATCATAATAATGGTTTAATAAGGCATTAACTGATGGTATAATATGACTGTTTGTTTGTATTTGCACTGCTTAGTATCTGTATGCTTTCAACGTCGTTCCACTCCGTCACATGGACTCAGCGGAGCTGGTAAAACAACCTTCCGATGTGACTGAATGTCCGTACAAGGCTGATAACTCAGCGTTCAAGCCATCTCAGTCGAAGCCAGTGGTGTGTTGATCATTTGTGTCTTACAAGTTTGATTCATTATTTAGCATTTTTGCTCGTTTTAGGCTTGGCATAAACGTAGGTAATAAAATGATGTCGAATTCACAGCGGAATATTGACAATCTCATGTACAAACAGAGAGACAACAAGAAATTTGAGCTAATGCTCACGAGCCACGCGAAAGCCTACAGCAGTTCCTGTTCACAAACCATCAGTCTATCTCCAGCCATTTCGTCATCGATGTTGATATGATTGAAAAGCTCGTCACTAGTGCTTTTACGTGGGTACCGCTCTTTGATGCCCTCATGCGCAGGTTTACTTGAACCTAGAAAATTGAGACTTACGTTCAATGCTGAAAATTTCATACGCAGCTTGTCCTTGTCTATCTCAGTTGATTTCGGCACAATTCTCTTTTGAAATGTGTCTCGCAGCCAGAAATCGGCAAAAAATCCATAAAACCCTTATTTTGGCATTCAAGGTCATCTAAGGTCATTGAATTCGGTGGTATACTAGAGCCAGTGTAGGACTTTCTACCTAGGCCCTATTTTGCACTGTTATTGAGATACAGTGACTTATTGGCTAAAAATCACAAATTTTTCCTACCCCCTTTTCATTTAGAGCCTTTGTTTGGGGTGACCCCCTCTGAATTTATGGAAAAGCTTTACAGTTCCTGAAACTAGATTCTTCCAGGCAGCGACGGTGAAGATTTGATGATCCTAGCTTGCACCGTTTTTGACTGATCCACCCGTGTGGCGGATGGACGGACAGACGGATGGACAGAATTGCGATGGCTAAGACACGCTAAAGCAGTCTAGCTGCTTTCGTGCGTAAAAATGAGTAGTTTGAGTTATATATTGCAGAATAAACTTGTGGAATATTGTAAAGCCAGGTAGTTCTTATAGTCAGTAAAAATGATAACAATGACAGTAATGGAAATAAAGATAATTAAATTTCCTGCATGTTCTAAGTGCTGATGGCAGGTCATATCGTTCCAGTTTTATGATAGAGAGAACAGAAATGTCTTCAGCATAGACTTAAATGTTTCTACACTGTGTCCAGTAAAAAAGTAACCCTTAGACATCGTACAATAAAAGTGTCAAATTTGAACGAATCTGAATAAAATTTTGTACACTTAATCCCCAATAAATTGCTGCAACGATACCGAATTTTGTTGAAAAATGTTACTTCTTATCAGAGTTATTAATTGTTGAATGTTGATAACAGAATATATCTGTTACCAATATGGTGTTACATACTCCAGTTGCTCGATCGGAAGTGACGTTTGTTGATGCAGTCATAATCACATAAACAATAACAAAATTGTATATTTTCTGCAGACATTTGTGTTTTAATAAAGCTGTTGAGACAACAGAAAGAGTATGGTGCTAAAAAGTTAATCGTGTACTTTCCCAGCAAGCCATGGACACATACGTGTCAGGATTAAACAAATGGTTGTTTAACACCGGACACTTCACGTTTTGGGGTGACTTCACAAAAGGCGCTGTAGCTATTGTTTGCGTTGGTAGATTTAACTGAAATTTGGCACTTTTTTCATTGCTGGCATAAAATTTTTCCAGAATCAGATTTTGAGACAAGCATTGATCTGCTGTTAGCCAATGAAATGAACGTGCTTAGAATCAGGCACAGTCTCTGTCTGGCTTTCAACAATTATTTAGTGCATTGGATGCTGGTTTGCATTCTGGTGTGTCGCAGGATGCCAAGTCGACACCGCAGTACTTCTACGACTCTCAGGTGATAGAACGCGGCTCAACTCTGCCAGACCTTGGCAAACGGAAGTCTCACGCTGGCGGACCACCAACAAAGAAGCCTCGTTAGTCTGCTTTTTTCACTAATTTATGCTGATTGGATTCAGTGCTGAATTTGGTGTTTCAGCATTGGCCTGCAAAGATTTTTGCTAAAACAGTTTTTATTTGAGAGTTTGGAGCACCTGTGGAAAATGTTGCTGATTGAACAAAAATGAGATTGGTAACAGTAGTTAGTTTAACGGTAAAATTATCAGTCATTTGCCACTCCCCAAATCTCAACTGTTGAGGCTTATCGGTAGGGCCCACAGTTTTCCAGGGAGAATTTTGCCAAATTCCGTGGGCCAGTTCACAGAATTCTGCGGCTCACCGCGGCAAAATTTTCCAAATTTTGCGGCTTACCACGGCCTTCAGTTTGTGTGTAAACATAGCTCTATTTTGCTAAAAACCTTGGAGGCTGGCATGGTGCTCAGTTATGCTAGCAACATACAAAAAAAATTATAGATTTTTTCTTTTCAGAATTGCAATTTGTCAGTTAGTTGTATTGTGTTTATTTATGATTGTGCCATATTCGGATGGTAATTATTAGTAGGAACACAGTTTTCGGCAGTTTAGTTTGATTTTTTTTGTGACATAGTTAGTCTGATTATGTTATGATCGTACTAGTTATTGGTCATTTCTCAACTTCTGCAAAATTCCGTGAAATTCTGCAGCAATATCGAAATTCCGCAGCTCAGTTCGAATTTCTGTGGCCCATGGAAAACTGTGGTCCTTATTATCGGTGCCAGTTATAGTTGCTTCTTGTGATGTACCGGTATGTTGTACTGACTGACACAATTTTTTTAGTGCAAGCATTTACATGAGTTTGTAGGTGTTTAATGCAACAGTCTTGCAGTAATTTTTTGATGCCATATTATGGTATGTTAGCTAGTGATTACTTGTTGTTTGATATTTGTCATTTTAGCTGTTTTTTGTTGTTGTAGTGCAACCATCTGGTCCATGTTGGTTTTGCTTGGCCAGTCCTGAGGTTGAGAAACACCTTGTTGTTAGTGTAGGCTTACAGGTATGACATGTTATATGTTGCATTCATCTTCCCTTCTCTGTGCGTATAAGCTTTTAATGCAGAATTGTTTTCTCTGTGCTTTGGTTGGTGACTAGTTTCGGGGTTGAGAGTTGTGACACACAGGCAGTATACCAAAAAGACTGTATATTTTTTGTTAAACCCACCTAAAACCTGCTAAAATCCACCTCAAAAACCCACCTAAAGTGGATTTGATTTTAGTTTCTTGTTCGTCCAATGATAGTATATTTTATTATTGGTTAGTTTTGAAACGTCGAAACCTTTGAATTTTTACAAATTTGGTGATACACCATTTTTTATGCTCTGACTGAGCATGTAAAAACACAGATGAATCAACCAAAATACTTTTCAGCTAAGGCTAAGGCTTAGGTTGGGCCTTTTTACAAAAGGAATCTGAAACCCAATAAAAAACACCATGCTGGGCTTAAAAATTTTTTTTTAAACTCTGCTTAGTTTTGTCAGAAATTGCTACATATCCTGCTGCTGTTTTGTGTACATTAGACATGTGAGTAGAGCTATTGATGGCTTAGTTCCGTCACAAAGTTCAGTTTTTTTCTGTCGTGTGTCCAGTGTTACCTGGCACTTGCTAAAGGTGGTCTGATCGATGAGCATGTGCTCATTACACCCATTGGACACCATCAGTCTACGGTCGCTTCTCCAGCTGACGTTATCGACGAAATTGAAAAGTATCTTTTTGCTGCCTTTCGCTTTAAGGTGTCATTGTCATAAAACTTTCCAACTACAATCATATAATGTTAGATTGTTGAATTTTGCTATGAATCTTACATGTGTGGGATTCATAGCAGGATTCGACAATCTATCATTGCCTTGTATGTTTTTTCGTTGGTACCTATTGACTTAACAGACATTGGTTAGATACAAGACTGCGCTTCGGAAATATTTCACCAAGTCAAAGCGATCTGTCATATTCTTTGAGCGAAATTACAAAACGTCGCATCTTCAGATACAGGTTAGATATGTGTGTGTTTAATTGTTCTCAGCATAGTGTGGTACATATGCCATTGTTATAGTTTTGTTTATTTACGTTACGTTGCATAATAAGTATATACTGTTTGAAGTATTTCATGTTTAGAATGTTTCTTTAATGGTGCATTTGAGACATAGGATTTTGAAGATAGATTAATTATACCACTGAAAAGTATTTGACATGCGTGATATTAGTCTTTGCAGGAGTGATGTCCTAGAATTAACGCAGTCAGTGCTTGTGAGCAGGCAACACTTATTTGATTTTTTCACCGATTCATGTCTGTATGGGGGAGATTTGCAGATTTGTGCAAATTAACTGCTCCTCTTTGAGTTTTCTTTTATTACGGGTAAGTACAAATTACTTCTGTGCTGCATTGGAAAGATCGAAGTGTTTAGCAGCCTGAGCGGGACCTGGGCTTTGTGGTGTAATGGCATGGTGTCGGAATTACTATCGTGAGGTTGTGGGTTTGACTTCTGGTTGGGTCGCTATCAAGCGGTTACTGCTTGGATGGGTGATTGTCTCCTGATGGACAGGCAAACCATCTCAGCATATAACCAACACCAAGGTTAACTCAGCCTTCCATTCCTCTGAGATATATAAATCGAGTACCACCCTGTTTGGCTAGGGTTAATGTGGGGCACATTTACCGGTGTCAGATGGCAGGTAACACTGTGTGATCCCATACGGCAGGTGACGCTCCGTAACTCTGCGATGGGTTCTCATAAAGAGCCACACACCACCTTTAACATTATTTAACTTTTGAGTAACTTTAAAGTCTACTTCATATTCTTTTGTGTACAAGGTTGTTCCAGTGTCGGCGTCTGGTGCAGATGTGATGACAGCATTCATGAATTGCGCTCAGAGGCAGAACATTGACCTGCGTGAAATACCGACCTTCTCCGATCTTAAACAGGTTTTTTTGTTTGCGTGATCTACTACAGCATTCTTTGACTTTTCCGTAATATCACTGCAATTTTTTAATAATAATTTTAAAGGTAGGTTGAGTTGTTTTTGACGTTTTGGAGTGATTTGGTCAAACAGTGCTTGATGGTGGATATTGAATTAGTCTTTGAGGGAACTTGCGGGAAAAACGTTGAGATTCTGTTGACCGAGATAAAAAATTTAATTTTTGGAGCATTTTAAGAGGATGCAAAAAGTGAAGGTTGTTGACTGCTGGCTAATGCATGTTGCCTGGAAAATGGCTGCTAAAATGTGCATGATCATGTTTATTGATTATCATGAGAACTGATTATATTTATTGGTTCAGTTTGCTCTTATGTTAGAACTTAGAACTGTTGCCAACATGACTTATTTACTTATTGGTTTGTGCATTTGTTGCTAAGATCGCGCCAGTTGGAATGCCGTACTTTTATGCCGAAATTCCCGGCAATGTTAAACTATTCACTCAGATCTCCAGAGGCTTCCCGCTGCAGTTTGGCCGGTAAGTACCCGCAGTTGACGTTAAATGCTTGGCAACTTTACCTGTTAATGAAAGTAGCATATGAAATGTTAGGTAATTGTTCAGGTCAGGTTATGGGATAAGTTTTTTCATAATACTCAACTGAACTGTGGTAGGAGCTTTGCATTTTATTGACTTTTTACTTTCAAGATGAAAATGTTATTTCTGGTTGCTTATTATTTCGTCAGTAATTTATACAGCACCAGCGTGGCCATGAAAGTCACTTTGCTATCTGTACTTTTTCTTGATTCCTTTTTGATGATCTGCATCCTAGCATTAGTGACATATTTCTCATTTCACTTCTGTTTAAGATAGTGCTAGCTGCTTACTCAAGTAAGTAAGTAAGTAAGTAGTCTGCATTTGTAACGCGCCATATGTCAAAACAGAAGTTCGAATCCTAGGCACGGATGGTAACAGTTAGTCGATGGCGGTGTTGCCGGAGAAAAGACTTGATTGCCAGAGTACATAACCAGCATCAAGGTTTACTTAGCCTTCCACCTTTTCGGGGTAGGTAAAGCCTGTCTGGCTGGGGTTAAAGCAGACGCATTCACCTGTGTCATGTAACAGGTAACACTGTGTGATCCCATATGGCAGGTGTTGCTCTGTAGCTGTCAGTGGGTTTTTCTGTAAAGAACTATACACAAACCTTTTTATGTGCAAAAGCAGCTACTGCTTTCAGCGCGTCTTAGCCATCACAATGCTGTCCGTTTGTCTGCCTGTCTGTCTGTCACACGGGTGGATCAGTCGAAAGCGGTGCAAGCTAGAGTCACCAAATCTTCACCGTCGGCTACCTGGAAGACTCTAGTTTCAGGAACCATGAAGCTTTTCCATAAATTCGAAGGGGGTCACCCCGAACGAGGGCACTAAATGAGAGGGGGTGGGCAAAATTTGCGATTTTTGGCCAATAAGTCGCTGTATCTCAGTAACGGTGTGAGATAGGGCCTAGGTTACTATTAATCACTAATAGGAAGTCGTACTCTGGCTCTCGATTGGCGCCGATTTCAGTGACCTTGGATGACCTTGAACGCTTAAATAGGGGTTTTTATGCATTTTTTGGCGATTTCGGGCTTCGAGACACTTTTCAAGAGAGAATTGTGCTGAAACCAATTGAGGTAGACATAGACAAGCTGCATATGAAATTTTTAGCAATTAACGTAAATTTCGACGGTCTAAGTCTCGATTTTCTAGATTCAAGGAAACCTGCGCACCAGGGCACCAAAGAGCGGTACCCCCGTAAAAGTCGTTTTTTACTGTTGTTGGCCAGTCTTTCATGAAAACAGCTGGAGATAGACTGACAGTTTGCGAACAGGAACTACTATAGGCTTTCGCGCGTCTCGTGAGCCTTAGCTCAAATTTCTTGTTAAACATTATAGTCAGCGTAGTTTTCGAGTTTCAGGTACATTGCATTTTGTGCTTTTGTTAGGGAAGCAATGGCTGACGCGAGTTTGTTGAACATGCCGGATCGAGTTGACTGGAAACTGTGCAAATCCTCCAGATCAGAAGAAATGGAACAGGCTGCTAGCTTCCGACAGAAGTTCAAACAGTTTGACTTCACATTAGACTAGCGATTTCTCTGTGATGCGTTATTGTCGGAGCTGATTATCTGTGCCAACTTTTTCCTATGTTTGCTCAGGCGACTTGGGCTTGATGAAATGATGGACAGAGAAAGCCAATACAGCGTCATTTTGCATGCTGTTTTAGTTTAATAAATTAACATAACATTTGGTGTCGTAGATGAAATAGCCGAATTGTGATCTGTAATACTTCCTATGTCCAGTTTTACCACAGTATATCTGCATATCTCGTAGATGCGGTTTTAGCCATTTTTGTATTTTTTTCCTGAAAATATTTTAATACACTGCATTCTTATTGATGTCACTTGCTAGTCGCATAGACTGTTGCTAAACAAGATCACTGAACGTCGATCGTATGAGTTAAGCATTGTTATCTATCGTCACCGTCGCTGGTGTAGTGGTTCAGTACTGAGAAATGTTTGAGCTTGTTTATCTCCAGTGTCCCATCAAAACTGGGAACGTCAAACCTAGGAAACAGCGATCTGGGCTTCCAGTTAGGGCTAGCGTCTGAGGATTCGGGTGTGGAGGTTTTTCCATACGTTGTGGGTAAATACGTCGTCAGACCTATAGTGTCGGCCGTTCTAGGCTGACTACAAGAGTATTGTTTAGGGCAGTCTGCTGTAGGTATAGGCCTGATGGCCTGTGTGTTGGGTGTTGTCAGTTAATCTACCGTGTACAGGGGCGCCTGAGACCATAAAGGGCAGGGGGCAACAGTGTACTTGTGGGCTATTAGTTAGTAGCTTTATGGCCGGGATGCAGCCCCCTCCCTAAGTTTTAAGGCTGTCGGAAAATTGTAAATACTGTCCAAAAATATTTTTCGTGTCCGAAAATTTTCCTTTAAATTGTTAGATTTGATGCTGAAACTCCCATTTTGGAGAAATGTACGAGCAGAGTAGCAATTTTGAACACCAATTTTATTGGCAATTTGCAGCTCTTCGTCAGAATCCTGTTGAAACTTTTCAGTGTCTGTTGGAAAATTGTAATTTCCTGGACGTAGCTTTCTCTGGTTTCATCAAAAAGGGCATTTTGCTGCCCCCGCTCTACCCCATGCAACGCAACAAGGGCAGTTCCCGTGGCGCAGGCGCTCCTGGGGTACTAAAGATGGTAGGGACAGCGTTGCTAACTGACGGTGTTCGTGTAGCGGCATAGTTTTGACGTTCCCGGTTTTTTTGCCCTTTATCACCAGTAGCGACGCCGACGACCGCGCCAGGGTCTCTTGTACCGACGACGGCGGCGGCGGCGCAGGACATGGATGGTCCTGAAATGTCCGTAGAGCGAGTAGAAGTTGGTGGCCGAGAGGCAACAGATGGTGGTGCTATTGCAGCTGAGTACGGAGTGGCGGTACTTGGCGTAGAGGTTGATCGTAGAACAGTCGGCCGTCTCGACGCAGCTGCCGCCGTACTGCGTGCAGATCTCGTCGGAGCTCAGTCCGGCCGCCAGGTGTCGCCGATGGGGCGCGTATATCACTAGCGTCGAATGACTGCCGTAGTATGTCACGTCCACGATCGACACATCTGCACAGAATCGTTTAGGCATCGATTTTTAGCAAATAGGCCTATGTTACCAAGACGCCAACCTTCAAGACCAGGGCCGACCAACACAAGTCTTAAGATCAAGACACGAACTTCCGGTAACAAGAAAGCCCAGCTGTCGCTAGGGAAGACGCGCTACAGCCTATACAGTTTCTGTAGCAGTACTGACCTTCAAGGTCATCCAAGGTCGATTGATTTTCATGTCATCTGAAAGGGCGTATGCCACTTGCTATTATTGAATAATAGTAACCTGGGCCGTATGTCTCACTGTTTCTGAGATATGTTTCAGTTTTCCCTTCAAAAGTGCACATTTTTCCTAGTCCTCTCCATTCAACTCCAAATTTGAAAATGTTCCGCGTTGCATCAGATTGCTGAAATTTTGCAGGCGCCGAGTCCGGTTAATTAGGTCTATTCATGAGAAAAAATTTCGGTATGACCTTCCGTTTAGCCACAATACATCTGTGATAGACGAGAGACACGCCGTGCCATGGACGCTTAAGCTGTGGACGCTTAAGCTAGTTATTACACCGTTTAGTCGGAACACTGTCTGAAGACTTTTTACATCCTTCGATTAGTCGTTTTTACACACTGTCTCTATTTTGTCTCTACTGTAGGCCTATTCAGTTACGCATGGGACGAAATTTAGTTCCTTCTTCGAACAGCGTTATTTTAATTGCACATTGTACACTTATTTCGCAGGTAGCAGAACCAATGCTGTCGCGCGTCACGTGAGCATTCCTCAGATTATTTGCAGATTTTGGTTTAGGAGCCTCTCACGCAGATGTAGGCCTAGCCACTGCTGTTTTTGAGTTTAAGAATTTGGGTTAAAGTTTTTACGTTAGTTATGCAAACAGTTGTGTTATGGTTTTATTGCACATGCAGGCGAATTTGCAGTATGCGGAAATGCTTGAGCGATGTCAGCTTATTATGCGGCCGTCTTAATAGGCCACATTACGGGTTTTGTCTGTCTCTTTGTCTGCTTGTCCGTCCTGTACAGGCTTCTAAGTCAAAAACGAAAAGGGAGCTTATAGAGAAATCAAAATTGGTGTGAGCGTTCTCAGGGGAGTGTATGCCCGCATAATATATGTGGGCTTTGGGCAGACATTTGTTTCTGGTTTTGCAGTGATAGTGGAGTGTGGTCATGGGCGGAAAAACTAGCATTTTAAAGAATTTTTTAAAGGTTTTTAAGGGTTTTAAATAATTTTTTCCGGTTGAATGTCAAGCGAACATGGTGCACAAAATTACGACCCAAGAAAAACCTCTTATTACGCACCCGTCAGTCTCAATCACGACGTTTTTGAATGACGTCTTAAGTCAGAAATCACTATTAAAATATGAAATATAATTCGATATGTTGTAAATTTTACAAGAAACCGGACAATTTTAATTTACACTTTTAAGGTTTTTCGGACCTTTTCCCCAGCCCTGGGTGTGGTAGGCCTATATTAAAAAACGTAAAAGCATTCTTACTGACGGGAAACGATGAGTGCACAGATCAGTAACACGGCTGCTGAATGGTGATGCAATCTGTTTGATACTGATGCTGCTGCTGCTGCTGCTGATGATGATGATTTTGAGAGCGAATACGCCATCGCTGATTTGACGTTGTTCTAACAGAATGCACTAAGTGTTTATAGCAACTGACCGTAAACATTCACGTTGCGTGTCGGTAGTAGCCATTGTTTAAATCATGCCAGCACGTAGGCTTATAGCCTATATGCTGCATGCTGTCAGCACGTCCATGCACTCATAGCTGTCAATTCGTAAAACTGTTGGTCGACTCGACAAAGTTGATTGCGTGATGCTATACTGTTTTGTTACGAGGCCGCCCTAATATAGGCCACATTCCACGCGTCTGTCTCTCAGTCATGTTTGTTTGTCGGTCCATCTTCCCATACGGGCTCAAAAACAGTAACCGCTGTGCGATTATACACAGAACAGTTTTAATAGCCATGCGGATGGCCGCATATTACGCCGGCACCGGACTGACGTCGTCGCTTGTTAGTATATTGCCAAACTTGTACGAAAAACTTAACGTTCGTGACAAAACAATTCATACAGCTGACAGAACACAGTATAGTCCGTGACTTTAATTTAATGAGAATAATCGTTTCTGCAGGCGACCTGCATTAGGCCTGCGGCCGTACTTCAAAAGAAACGATAGACCTACAGGTTGCAACGTAAACTACCTAGCGGACGTGCTTAAAAAGTTTACGAGTAGGTTTGCGTACGTTGCATGCGTTGACTTAGATGGAAAGCCCGCTTTAACCATCCAGCGCTGCAGCACATGAGCATTGAGAAATAATTAAGCAGCCGAGTGCAGGGCCAGTGTGTTTACTATTATTAGCACAGGCCTTGGGCGAGTGGTACCAGCTTCATCTGTTTGCGCCTCACCTGTATCGATAGGTGCGCTAAATGCAGGTGGTGGTGTTGACAGTTGAAGTGTAAACTAAAATCCTGTAGTTAACGCGAAATACAATAAATGCAATGGCTCGTTAAATTCACGAGACTATTCGATCACATTTGACTTTTGTACGTGATCTCTTAGTGCATGATTTTGCTCTAAATTACATTTCAGTTGTTATTGGTAATTTCACCTAGTAGACCTATAATCGTAGGCAAAGTGGAAACTATTCAGTGGTTGTTTTTCTGTCGGACTTTTTAACGTTTCTTTTCTGCATAACTAAACAGCACGTGGGTTACTTCGAGTTACTTGTGGTTACTTCGAGTTTTATAGCTTATAGCGAGGCGTCATAGGAGTGCAATTAATTACTCTTAAGTGCAGGCAGAAGTGCACATTAATATGTATTGTATCTTGCTTTTTGTAAGCCTGTATTTAGATCTGCTTTTAAGTGCAGGACTTCGTAGTATTTGAAGTATTTTGCTTTGAGTTATATGCGAGAAATATTTGCTTATAAATTTGTGCGTATGATGTGCGTTTTTCAGAGCTCAGTTACAGATTCTCGGCTGAGCAGTTTATTTGATGCACACTGCTTCAGCCACCTAAGATGAGTCGGACAGAGACAGTAGTCTCCGCAGTTCTAACTACATTATTTGTTGCTGTCGTTGTACTCACCAATATCCCATCTGCCAACACTCAAGAAGGATGCGACTCTGGCTGTCGGCTACCAACTTTCCAGTATGAACAAGTGTTTTTAGTTTAATGAAAATCAACGCTGTCAAATTGACACGTAAAATTAATGTGTTAAGAAATGAAACAAATAGAGCATGTTAAAAAATTAATGTGTGTTAAAAAATTGACACACATATAAAAAAGTACAAAACTTTGTGAAGCAGGAGTTTGAATATTCCATCAAACTGCGGTTATTTGTTGATGGAATAATATTTAAGTAATTTTGAATTTTTTTGCCATTCCGTCACGGTTCTGTCACAGCCATGATTTCATTGGCTGTCAATCTTGTCACCCTGTTGTTGTAGTCCACTACAATATTAGTAATATAATGATGCACTAATTAACATGTTTATGCATACATTAAACAAATAATGCATGCACTAACGCCATAAAAAATTAACACCTTGACAGCAATAGTAAAAATGTTGATTTTTTGGTTTGTCTTGTAACCTGATTCACCATTTTTTGCAGAACACAGAAATATATTTTGCAGTATTAGTTGCAGTAGTTCTATTAAATCTGGACTGTTGATTTGCAGGGAGTTTTTAATATTTGCGCCAAAAGTCGTGCGGCCCGACATGGTTTATGAGGTTCATGTAACAGTGAATCGCAAGTACTACTCGGACATTGTCGTCAGTGCCCTGCTCAGCTCTGACGGCAATGAGTACGTGTCGGGGCGAGTACCGTTCACGGACACCGGCACTAAAGTCATTCAGTTGAAGGTCGGTTTTTTCGGTAGAACATCATAGTTTACAGGGTGGCGCCATGTTTTCCGAGCTAAGTAGGTCTAGGTGGAGTGGTTGTCGATTTACCGCCACTACCCCTTAACTCCTCCTCTTCATCCATCCAAGAAAACTTGATTTGCACACATTTCATGGTCGTCCAGTTGGAGGCTGAAGGGGTCCGGACACCTGGATCGCCTTGCTCGCTGCTACCCCTGATAGTTTATTTACATATTATTTATTATATTTGTTTATGATCACATTATATTTCTAGTCTTTATTTTGAAATTTTGTATGCTTTCTTTTTACATGATTTGAGCATATTGAATATTGAATATTTTTTAGTGGTTTATGTTTAATGAATTACCATTAATTGCATTGTTTTGTTAAATAATAGGAATGGAATTTTACATGCAACCTTTATACTCCATTTAGAGTGAGATTTGACTCTAAGGTTATGTATCGGAAAGCAGCAGCAGTAGTAGATGAGTGATATTTTTAATTAAAGGAGTTGTGAATTGGTAGGTGCCGATCACAGTACGCAATGGAACTCATAGGTTGGTCGTGGAAGGACTTGTTCAGAATAAGATGCGGGCACTCGTAACAACAAATGCCTCGGACATCTCGGACTATGCATCCTATCTGCCGATTTACCACAATGAGTCATATCTGCACTTTGATCCGAAATATGTCTCAATGTTTGTCGTGATGGACTATCCCACATACACTGTTCCATCTAGTGGTAGGTTACAATGCAACTGGTGTCCAGTTATTAAATGTTGCTGATTCTGTTCTTTGTGCTTCCTGTATTTTGTAAATTAATTTTTTTTAGAAAATATCAGAAGTAGGTGTAAAAAAACTTGTAGGATTTTACGGTACTGTTTTATGAATTGCAGATTGAGGTTACGAAGATACTATGCCAGTGACCATCTGGCAGTAAAATTTACTGCTGTGCTTTGATGCTGCAGCAACTGTTTCCAACTGATGTTGCTAACAGTTTTAAATTTTTTTATTCTTAGCAGTTTTGAGATGTTATATATCTGTTAGCTACAGTATATAGAGCATTGTATATGTAGCGAACTGTTGTTTTTTTATCAGAGTGTTTTTAAGTGTCATTTGTGTTTTTGTTTTTGTCCTTTGAACATCTTGTTTTTTTATGTTTTTTCATTGTATGTGTCAGTGTAAACATGGTTTAATTTCTCAGAAGTGTTGAAGAAAGATTCTAACTTGCAGCTGAAGAAAAATAAAACTGAACGTAATTTATATTTCATTTTTTGTGCTCATCATTTTTATTTTTTCATTTTGCATTTTTTCATCTATGCAGTCACCAGCCAATATGATTATACGTAACTTTTTGTAGGTTTAAGGTGCATCGAAGCATGTGTTACAATGAATTGCATGTTTGTTGTGCACAGTTCTGTTTCGCATCATTGGTGTTTCTCAAGACCTTACGCCAGCATACACTGGCTCGATGACTATATATGTCGAAGTATGGTATCTTTGTGCAGATATTTTAACTTTGCACACTAGTTTTATATTTGTAATTAGTTGCTAGTAACATTTCTGTCATTGCTTCTGCTCTACTCTCTCGCTTACTTGTGCAGATAATTAGGGCCCACAGTTTTCCGCAGCAAATTTTGCCAAATTCTGCAGACCATTTTGCAAAAGTCCACAGCTCACTGCAGCAAAATTGTTCAAATTTTGTGTCTCACTGTGGCCTTACGTTTGTGAGTAAACTGAGCTCGGTCCTGTCAAAAAACTTCAGTTATTGAATGCTGGCATTTTGCTCAATTATGCTGGCAACATTCAAAGAAAATTATCAATTTTTTTTCTTTCTAAAAGTGCACTCTCTCAAATCAAAGAGTGTTTATTTGTGATTGTGTGCCGTATTGTGATGGCTATTAGTAGGGCTCAGTTTTGAACAGTTCAGTTTGAACTTTTGATTATTTCAGTTAGTCTGTTTAGACTAATTAGGGCTATAATTAGTCTTTTATTTACATTGTTAAGTCAACGATTGTACTGATCATCAGTCATTTTTCAGTTTTTGCAAAATTCTTTGGAAAAGGGCAAATTCTGCCGCTCGGCTCGAAATTCTGCGATCTGCGAAAAACTGTGGGCCCTAGAGATAAGTGTTTTTTTTAATGAAACTTGACATTAAGTTAAGGATCTCATTCTAAAATGTCATATATCAGTTAGTACTTGTATCATTATTTTTTATTTTATTATTTAAAATTAATAACTGATTTATAAGTTGCTGATTATGCCACAGGATGCAAAAGGCAACCTTGTTCGTCGCTGGATTCAAAGGCAGTTGAACTTTGGTAAGGTTTGTTTACGCAAGTGATATTGCACTAACACCTTTTTTAGTATTTGTGTCTTAATTTGTCTGTCTAAACGTTTGTGTGCAAAACTTTTTAAAGTAAAGTCAGATGAAAAATGATCATTTTGAAATAACATTCCATTTATTTGTTACATTAGTTTCAGTATATCTTGATCATTTGAATACTGTATCATTGTGGTTTTTGTGTTATTCTGCCAGGACTCTACTCCGGTGGTTTTGACATTGAGTATCCTGTGAACGTCGGAGATTGGGCAATTGTGATCGATGCTTTTGTATGTCTGTTTGATTTTTTGGTTGTATACTGAACTAGAAGTCGCTCGTGAGAGTGCATATCTCTGCCAAGTGGAGTGATTTAAACATTACTACTATTACTACTACTCCTACCACACCTACCACAAGGAAAGGGGAGGGAGAAGGAAGAGCCGCTTTGCTGTAGAGGGAGGGAAAAGTAATAGCCGGCGTTGCTGCTTGGGCTGTTGGTGCAATGACGTCATTGCTATTATGAGTCATCATGTACACAGAAGGAACGACAGAACGATGGACAGAACGGCCAATCTCCTAATCTCCTCCAATGTTCACTATGCTCACCTTGGTGGAGATAATTAAACAGAGTAGACTTAGCACTCGCAGATTCAATAATAATAACATAATTCATGCAATGTCTGACTGACCCAGTAGTGGCTTGCCGAAGAACACTTCGATTATGAAAAAATTCACTTGTGAAATAAAAGTTTTTAGTATTGCCATTTGAATTAGATTTTGTGGCAAAGTTGTGTTCACAGCTTTGCTTTTCAGTCAGTAAGAATTGAGGAAGTTTGTGGATGTCGACCGAGAACATTCAGTACAATTTTACGATTATCAACAGTGGGGTGTAATTATACCTCACTTTAGATTACCAATATTTGCAGCTGTTGAGATGCTCTTAAATTACTTGGGAAACTTTTTCCACTTTTGACTGTTTGGCTGACTGAATTTGCGAGTTTTGTAGGTTATCGTTCGTTTTAGTAATGCATTCGTTATTTGTTGTTACAGGGGTATCGATACAGGCATCCATTTGAAGTTCGTTTCTGGTGTAAGTTTTCAATTTTTTAAACCACTAACAGCTACGTAGTCCAATATGTTTAATTCTTTGCAATATTAAAATGTTTGCATGTAAAAGAATTTTGTGACAATAGCTGCAGATAAGTGATTTATAGTTTCAAAATCATGATAGGAAAATTTGCTGGAGGAATGTGTAACACAAGGGACTGGCTAAAACGTCTTGTTTTGTTCACTTGTCACAAACTAGCTTTGTTAGTAACTAAGGAAAGATTAAGCAGAAATTAGAATTAGCGCCAGAAGTGGAAATGATGATAGGTTTTACTGTAGGCCTACAGTGTATACGCATCTGTTTTTTAACACGGTTTTAGCAGTATTTGATGTAGGAAAGAATTTCTCGAGTCAGCTAGGTGGCTTGGTTGCTCAGCAGTAAGGGCGTTGGATAAGTGACCGAAAGGTCTGCGGTTAAATTCCTTGCCAGTGCACTGCCAAGTAGCAACTCTGGGCAAGTTGTTCACACCTACATGCCTGTGTAGGTGCAAGTGTCTAGTGGTTAGTGTCAACTCGTTACTTTCGGGTTACGGTTTGATTCTCACTGCCGTCATTTGCAAGCAACCTTGAGCACAGGCCTGTGTGCACAGGCCTACTCAGCCTCCTACTCTCCATGGGATGGAAAATAAGTAGTTGCTTACTGGTTAGGGTGAAGTCCTAGTGTGGCTGATTGGGGCAGTGGTATGTCTGCTAGCTGCAAATTGTGGGCTCAGTTGTTCGTTTAGGCAGGCAATGGATGGCCGCATAGTGCGTTGCGGAATCATTAGCTCATGCAAATCAGCTGTCACTTCTGAGATTGTCGAAGCGCTTCTGGCAACGAGTCCATCTTACATAAGAAGCGCTATAGCAAGTTCTGGACTTTACATTTTACTTTTAGCTCGGAACTGTTGTTTGGTGTAACAGGGCAGCGATCATTCGAAGTGAACGTGACAGTGCCGTTGTTTATGTACGACTCGGAGTGGGGCATTATGGGAGTGATCAATGGCGAGTAAGTAATGGCTTTTACCTGTGACTGACTGGCAATGCATAGATATGTAGCTAACAGTTTTCATTTGCTCCCTTATTGTACAAACGTTTAGTCGTTTAATCATTAACAAGTTAAACTAAGTATTTGTAACTGGCCATATTTTGTGTGTGTGTGTGTGTTTTTGTTTTGTCATCAGCAGATTCTTATGGTTGTAGGCGATTTTTCTTTTTCAGCTTTGTAATTTACTAATTGTTTACATGTTCGTGTACAGCAGATTAAGCTGGCCAGTTTTTTTTGGAAGTGCTCTCATTTGTTCATTACATTGTATCATATTTGTTTACAATTCAAGTACCACTTTAGTCGGGGGTATGGAAGGCTGCAGCATGTTCATCTGTGTTGAGTGGCAGATAACAAACACTGTATGATTCCATTTGGCAGGTGACACTCCGTCTTTAAGATGGGTTTGGGTCTGTTCCAGGCATCCGAGTGGTGAATTCAGTTACGGCAACACGTCAGTGTCGGTTAAGATGATGAACCAAGATGGCACGTTTTTGGACGGAGAGTTGACCCAGGAACTGGGCTATGTAAGTACTTTGGCACAATTTCAACTTTGCCACCATACTCTAGCTGCCAGTGCATTTTTTAAACTTTACTTAAACTGAAATATTCTACTTTTAATCGCCTTACTTCATTCACAGTTATTGGACCATTTGTTACTTTTTGCGTGCCAGCATACAGCTCTAGTTTATATTGCATGAAATTATTTATGTTTTTTACTAGAGCTGTCAAGGCGTTAATTTTTTTAACACATTAACGCAGTGCGTTAATTTTTTTAATGCATTAATTAACACGTAAATTAACGCACCCAGTCCCATCGAGATGGAGAGTAGGAGGTAAATTACCCCGGGCCCGAGACGTTTATGGGACCCTCCTGTACAATATAGAAAGT
>Ga0209671_1001657_pt1 | contig 19122 bp, 12 predicted proteins | sample WorMetHERISLAND2_2_FD_187401 | JGI IMG/M metagenome (GOLD analysis project Ga0209671, IMG submission 187401) | Marine gutless worms symbiont microbial communities from Max Planck institute for Marine Microbiology, Germany - Olavius geniculatus... | ecosystem: Host-associated > Annelida >...
ATGCTACATTGTGTTTTGATAGAGAAACGTTGTTATAAAGTTAAACCGGTCGATTTGAAATGGACGTTTGATCACTCAGTATTTGTCAGTTTATTGATATGTGTTCTTTTTTTCTTTTTTTCTCTCATTGTTTGTATTGTAAATATGTTGTAATCGCTACCATCTGTTGTGGTGAATAAAGATGTTCATTATGTCAGAAAATGAGACACATATAGGGCATTAAAAAAGTTAACTTCTTTCCCGGACATATTCATTCGTGGGGGTGACAGCATTTCTTCCCCGCGTGCGCGCTTCGCTGCAGCCGTAATCAAGAGGAGGCGGAAAATTTTAACAAGATACTCGTGTTAGTGATGGTCGTTGAATTAGCCAGATCGAATCTATCCGGGCTTCGTCGAATTAGCAGCCAAGAGACGCATTTCCGTCATAGGATAGCAATGCACCGTTTGCTTGATGAGTTTCCTGGCTAGCGCATGCACGTCCTGCACAGTGCATGGTTCGTGTCAATGATCCATGGTCCGCGTTGGTGTCTTTTGTGACCCTTCGCTCATCAATTCTTCACACAAATGCTGCAGAGTGCAGATAAATCTGTAATCTTTAGTTTCGCAACGTCGCCGTGATGGGTAAAGAAAGCAGAAAGGTTATACGGTCCACGCGGAATGACTAAAACTGGTCCTAACGCTAAGTTACTAACCCTAATCATTTCCGAAGAAAACGGCGACACGGAGAAACGGCCATGTGAGAAGTCACAAAGTAAAGGTTGGTGGACACGAAGTTCCAATTTTTTTGGACAGCGAAACAGCTGCTAATTTCTGACACTGGAAATTATTATGCTCGATTGCCAATAAATCCACCTGATGGGAAATTTTTGAACTCGAAGTTATGTATTATCGAAAAACAATATTATCAGACAGGCTAAATTTATAGGCCAGGAAAAATTCAGTTTTCTGCTAGGTTCCTCTCCCCTTGCTTCGCTCCACTGCTTTAGCCTGTGGTCAGCGACAACCATATAAAGTGCAGACAGTCTGCCATTTTAGAAATCGTTTCTGTGGGTGTCTACATGTAAAACTAAAAAAATAAAAAATCGCATGCGATTTCGTTCTAAGGCAATTTTTATGGCAATAAAGAAATTATCACACTGCATTTCACCGCCTCTAAGATGTGTCGCTACACTACCTTGCAAAAATTGCCGTTTTTCAAACGTTGAAAAGTTTCTGCTGACTGCAAAAGAATTGCTTTAGAAATTTCTTTTTAATATTTAGTAGATATTTGAAAAACAGTTTGTACTTTTAACCCATCCTGTACATGTTAATGCACAAGATGGGCAAAAAGCAAACTGCAAACTTTCGTCCATATTTTCCCACGCAAATACTGTGACCATTTTTAACATTCTTTCACTGTCACACTCTGCAGAAAATTTGCATTAAAATGATTACAACCAGTCATAAAGATCCCACCACACTTTAACTAAATTAATTGCATCTGTTGCGCAATTATTTGCGCATACCTTTCTGACCACCCTGTAGATTGTATAGGTGCAAGGTGCAATGTGCATAAAACTGCACGTTGATAGCGCATGACGCTGTGTGGGGATGGCAGTTAGACGCTCACATTATGCAGAGCCCATTACGAACATTGAGCACTTTGCTTGAGTCTTCGTTTATCTTAACATCAAGCCGATCTGCTGCTGCAGCCGCTGCTGCTCGGGGCAATTCCAGGCACAGTCGCCTGGTAACCGGGAACCCATTTTCACTGACTGAAAAAGTGCCCATAAGTTGCGATTAATAAACCGTCCGCCAAACTCTGACAAGAATAATATGCTCTAGACCGTGTCAAAACGCACTAATTTCATGACGGTAATAGAGGGTGCGTTCTGCGTAAAACGTGCGTGTGGTAAACAGACGCGACGCGCGTTTCAAGCCAAGTTTGACTGGAGTTAACGGCTATTTTAACGTTAAATAGATTTAAGTTTACTTTCACTTGCTTACTTACTTACGAACTTATTCACTTAGGCCTACTGACGATATGGTGGGGATTGGTGGTATATAGGCAGTGCAAGTGCCAGCATGGGACAGAAACACTGTAGACACTGTGATGAGATCATGAGAGAGGTGAGAACGAAGTAGGTTATGATAAATATTCTCAACGTTCCCGTTTACTAGAAGCCATTCGGGTCCTCATCATCTTGTCCTCACTGCTGTTATCTTGTGTGGCCCTTGTAGCCAGTCACCCATGAGTTGACAGCCTGGCCATGTGCCTGACACGATCTATTGCGATGCATGGTGCACGGCTAAAGTCGAACAGTGAGTGCCTCGTCACTGGGGGTGGCGAATGCAGTTACAAAACGTCGGTTTACTTTGATTTCTACAGTGTGTCGATATGTAAAAGCGCGTAGGCCTAACTAAACTAAACCGAACTGAACTGACATGATTTAGTTTATGGCGAACCAACCAATGGGCAAGCAGTAATGCATTACAGTAGGCATTGTATAGTATTGTATAGTAGGCTTCGGTGGTCTAAGTGACTACGCTCACGTATGCGTCAATCAATGACCAGTAGGTTCGCCCGCGTCGCCCGTAGTAAGTAAGTAAGCAAAATAGAAATTTACATAGCGCATACTTAAAAATCTTTAATGCACTTAATAAATGCTGTCATCAATATTTTGCAAAAAAAGTATGTCTTCTGCTGATGTTTGAAAGTGTCGAGACTCGGTCCTGGGCCACGAAGACTGTCAGGCAGCGAATTTCAAGTCGACGTGGGGCTCGCAAAAGCAAAGCGCCGACGACCAAAACTGTCGACAAACAATGGCTAGAAACGTCAGTTCGTAAAACAAGTAATTTGATCAAAGCTCATGAAACGCGCGACAGCCTTAGCAGTTCCTGTTCGCATATTGTCCTGGTCTATCTTCAGTCATTTCGTCGCAATTCACTCTTGAAGTGTGCACCGCAGCCGAAAATCGCAAAAAAATTACTAACACCCACTAATACCCCTTATTTAAGTAAGTAAGTAAAAAATGAGTTATAAAGCGCCAAAGTCATAGAAAGCATCAGGGCGCCAGGAATTCAGGAAAGAATCAGGGGGTTCAAAGTCGCTCAAGGTCATCGAGGTAGATATAGGCCTAAACCTACCACAAAAAGCTCGTCACCAGTGCTTTTTGTGATAAGCGGCATGTCTATAGGCTATACCTATCTGCAAATGTTTTACGCTAGACGAGGCCATATTGATAAAATAACCAATTTTCAGAGGGGTACCATCTTTAACGCTCGCGTGCGCAGGCCCCTTGAACCTAGGGGGTTGAAACTTAGACTACTAAAATCTGTGTTTGATGCTAAAATTTCATATGCAGGTTGTCTTGGTCTATCTCCAGCCATTTCGTTGCATCTCATTCTTGAACTGTGCGCTGCAGCCAAAAAGTGCGAAAAATTCGCCCCAAATCCTTCATTTGGGGATTCAATGTCGTTTTAGGTCATCGATGTTGATAAAACTAAAAAGCCCGTGTCCCGTGCTTATAATAAGCAACTTGTCTGTACCTATCTGCAACCGTTTTCACAATAGGCGAGCCAATAGCGGCAGAACGTAGGCCTAACGTTTTTTTCTAGGGGTACCCCTCTTTGATGCCTTCGTTTGAGGGAAACCCCCTCACCCAAGGGCATGAAAGAGTCCTACACACAGTGAGGATTTTGTGATCCTAGCTTGCACCGTTTTGATAAGGCTCAGGGTATGACATACGGACAGACAGACAGACAGACAGACAGACGGACAGACGGACAGACGCTCAGGTCATGGCTAAAACGCGCGAAGCATAGCTGTCGCGCGGAAAAAGTACACTGTGTCAGTTCAGTTCAGTTCAGTTACGTCGCTTTGTACGCGCCTTAAGACACATATTCGATGACACTACAATGAGTTTCACAACCCACATTTCCTGACGCAACCTGGGCTGACGTGAGAACTTCGAACCCTGTCGTCTTTTGGACGAAGAACAGTGCAACTGCAGCAGTCTTCGATTCTCTCACGAACCAACGCGACATGAGTACTGAAGCATAGGCCTAATAGGCCTAGGCTTACAGAGAGTTGCGGGATTCTACTTCAGGTATTAAAAATGTAAATAGTTACAGTGAAACGTAGTCATGAACATTTACTAGGCCTATATAATAACTTAAACGTTGATTTAGCTGACAAAAGTTTAGTAACTGAATGTAGATTATTAATAATATTGAAAGTACGGGCTAATTATTGGCTCGCGAAGCTGTCGCGAAGCTATAATCGATCCTTAATGTTAGGAAGCTTAAGCTTTTAAGCAGTTGTGTCCCTCTGTCAGTTTACAGGACATATATCTCCAGCTGACCGTCGATACAGCCGTCGCTTTGCAGCATACAGCGAAGCTTATGTAGGGCCTACTGTCGCCCACCGGGCAACAGTACATAAGCACAAATGCTCCCAAGCACAATAGTGTCAAAAACACAAACCTAAATGCGATATAAGCACAATCATCAAGTTGTCTATAACACAACAATGGGTAGGCCTAATGTGACATGAACACATACTGTGAGTGCAAAGTAAGGTGTAGTTCATAGGGCGCCGTTCATAGTAATAAATGTACAAAACATCAGTTTATACACTTGTTAACGGCGACATGCAATGAGTGACACATCGAAAACAGCAAAAATCATAAAAGGTGATATCACTCATCATCACATCGTCTAACTGTCAATGTGCTGTTGAATATTATCACCTTTTTGTGATTTTTGCTGTTTTCGATGTGTCACTCATTGCATGTCGCCGTTAACAAGTGTATAAACTGATGTTTTGTACATTTATATTTGCTGCTTTATTACAATAACAAAGATTTTATGTTGATGGTCAATTATAAACCATCTGCTTCACACGGCCATGAAGATTACATCGGCAAAATGTGCTACAAGTTTTTACCAGTACTTTAGTTGTAGGCTCATACATAGAGCTATAAACAGTGTTTATACTGACTTACGTTTTTAACTGCTAGTCCTCTGAATAAAAAAAGTTTTTACCACAGTAGATTTGTGCTTTAGTAGAATTTTATTTTGTGCTTATGTATTATTTGGTTTTGTGCTGATGTAGAAAAATATTTGTGCTTTCGTATCAGTCATTTGTGCTTATGTATATCTGCGTAGATTCTTTAACACAGATCCGGGCGGAAGGGCCCCCGCTTGACGAGGGAGGGATTCGAGTTAACGTTGCGGGGGGGCAACATTAGAGACGGTGTGGGAGGGGGAGGGGCTTGCGTAGTGTGTCCAGGGAGATAGATGTCCCTGCCATCATATGCAGCGTTTTACACACTGATCAGCACAAGCACCCTTCACTGCATAGATCGAAGCTAATCGTTCCCAAAACTGTTTGATTGCTAAAGCCTAGGTCTACGTAAAACATTTACGTTTCACTTTTTTTCTGCGTCACGGTGTATATGGAACAGCAGAAAGCAAACTGTCCTTAACTTATTTATTTAGCTGCGAGCGCTCTTGAGGTCTTCTCTAATTGGGCGCAATACAAATTGACATATTCATTCATTCATTCAACCCACGCTTAATTTAGTCCTTTCCGAGTGTTGTTTATTATTTGCTTAAAACGACAATAGTGGTCAGTGCCACTATAATAGAACAGCCAACATCTAAGCAGTGTTCTAACAGCGATCTACAATAATTGCACAATATACAAAAATTATGACAGTTATTCCTGAGAAATTTCGTAAAATTAACACGATTTATGGCAGTAGGCACGTTTATAAACAAAAAAAACTAAAAATTAACACAATCTGGCAAACAGTTCCAATCTTGATGACACATCCAGCGAAAAAATTACACGTGGGCGGCTATACCTTGGTTGTGGTTTATTTCTCAAAACCATTTACGGCATCGAACTAGTGTGTATGATGTGTTGTATTGTTAATACTGCAATACCGACATGGATAGGCTAATAAGTGAGATATTTGGCAGAAATATGTATACGCGTATTATTAACTAACGGCAAAACAGAAGCAAGTCTCGTAGTATAAAGCATTGCTTAGGCAGTGAGCAAAGCAAGTCTGCTATGACGCCAACAGTCAACTGCAGTGATAGGCGAGATGCACAATGTGCCACCAGCATCCACAGCTGAGCTAATGGTCCGTGACGTAACGCATGGCATCATTTCTGCCGACGCAGCCGCACAGTCAGATTGTAGCTGACGCAAATTTTTAAATGCAATACATAATGTATAGTAAATGCATTAAATATAACTATTTTGTGCAAGTTGCCCCAAAATACACATCGTGCGTACTTAGACATTTTTATACATTTAAAACGCAGACACGAATAAAGGCTGTTTGGTGCTGCATTATAAACGTATACACTGTGTCCAAAAAAACGTACCACTGTGTCATTTTTCATATCTTCGCCAAATATTAACCGATTTTTACAATTCTTTTACTGGCACATATTGTGGACAATTGGCAATAAAATAATTGTTAAATGTCTCACCACACTTTAACTATGTCGCTACACTACCATGTGAAACATAAATTTTTAAAAATCACTAAAATCACTGTAATACATATGCAAAAAATCATTTTCTGACACAGTTTTTACTAATTTTTATACAAAAATTAAATTTTATCTAGTTTTCATGCATTTCTGATGTTTGTAAATAAAAGCAAATGATATTGTCGTAAATAATAATTTTTAATGCACTGACGATATACCGGTGATGTAATGCGCCATTTAGCAGTGGAGACAAAGCTATGATTAAGAACTTGTACCGGTTCAAAAAATACATTTTTCGGAAAATACTAACATAATTTTTGAAAGTAACCTGCAACAGGGAAAGAGTGGGATTGTTATTAAAAGAAATTTAGGAAACATGCAGCACCGACCAAAGGCATGAAACCGGCAGATTAAAGCATACAAGTGCTGAAAAGAACGTAGTCACTGTGGATGAAACGGTAGGCGTACTAAACCACAAAGGCCAGAAACAAACATATCGTTTAATACGCCAGATATCTAAAAATGAGTTTAACAAAGCGTAGCATCGTACAGATCATTCACTGCATTTTTTCAATAATTTTTGGTTGGAAGTGCATTTTGTTTACCAACACGCTTGCTGTCTATTATTGTTAGTTTTTCTTGCATGAATATTTCACAAAGTAGTGTAAAAACACAGTTATCGTGTGGCAAGATATTCAATAATCATTTTATTGCTAATTGTCTACGAAATGTATCGATAAAAAAATTTCGAAAATTGGTTAATATTTGGCGAAGATATAGACAATGACAAAGTGAGACGTTTTTGGGACACAGTGTATAATCTCTTTGGAATCCTAATTTTTGCCCATGATTCATAAAGGCACACTTGTTGAAACATGAAACAATCTGCCAAACCTCGGGTTACTCAATCGTCAAACAAATAGACTTGCGTATTTGTGTGCGCGTGGAGTTAGCGAGCTTTATTTCAGACAACAGCATCAGTGATGTAATGGCTATCGCAAAATCATCGCGTGGTCTGTCCGTTTGCAGCACTCATGCACCTTGCATAAACCGTTGGGCGGGATGAAATGTAACACTATTTTGACGAAACCTTATCTGATCAGCGGCACGTTTTTACTGATCATTCTTATACGCAAAAATTATTACGCATGTACTTAACAAAAACGTTGAAAATTTGTCATAATAGGTAGCGTAGCATAATAGTCAAAATAAGCACGGCGTTGACATAAAAAAGCGAAGCAAACGTGCATGGGAGAAACACACGAATGGTGTGACTATTACTTCGCGCGACGCCTTGCTACATCGTAATGGCTAAGTATCATTAGCCTTTATACGCGCGAAAGCAGCTACTGCTTTCAGCGCGTCTTAGCCATCACAATTCTGTCCGTCCGTCTGTCTGTCACACGGGTAGATCAGTCAAAAAACAATGCAAGCTAGGATTATCAAATCTTAATTCTCGGCTGCCTGGAAAACTCTAGTTTCAGAAACCGTAAAGCTTTTCCATAAGTTCAAAGGGGGTCACCCCGAACGAGGGCGCTAAATGAGAAGGGGGTTCGAAAAATTTGTGATTTTTAGCCAATAAGTCGCTGTATCTTAATAACGGTGCGAGATAGAGCCTAAGTTACTATGAATCACTAATAAAAAGTTGTACACTGGCTTTCGATTGCCACCGAATTCAATGACCTTGGATGACCTTGAACATGAAAATAGGGGTTTTTATGGATTTTTTGACAATTTTGGGCTGCGAAACACATTTCAAAAGCGAATTGCACCGAAACCAATTGAAATAGACATAGACAAGCTGCACATGAAATTTTCAGCATTGAACGTAGATTTCGATGGTCCAAGTCTCGATTTTCTACGTTCAAGGAAACCTGCGCAAGAGGGCATCAAAGAACGGCACCCCCGTAAAAGTCGCGACGAAATGGCTGGAGATAAACTGACAGTTTGCGAACAGGAACTGCTATAGGCTTTCGCGCGTCTCGTAAGCATTAGCTCAAATTTCTTGTTCTTGCTAGTGTTCTAACTCTATCGATACGCTCCGTTACTAATACATTCGCAAGACGCTTTGTAACAGGCGCACCTGTGCGCTTGCATCGATGCCGCTTGTAGGTATTCGCTAATTCGCTATTTATTGACCACTAAGATAGCAAAGAAAGTCGTCCATCGCCACTTTGACCAGCGTCCGTTGCCAAACGTTTTAACACTGAATACCAAGCCCGACAATTTCCGCTCTCGTCAGAACGTTTTAATTATTGTGTGAACAGTTTTTATCGAATTTTACCTAAGCATTATTAAAATAACAATTTTATCCCCGTGCAAATGTTTAAAACAGTTTTGCTTTAGCTTCGTCGGGTAATTTCCGAAACACATGAGAAATCCTTTAACAAAATAAATATGACTAGGCCTACGGGAACTTACCGCGTTCAGCAAGTTCCATTATCGACGTCGTCAATTTGTTGCGAACAACCTGGTGCAGCAGAAACGTTTAGTAGATCGGCATAATTCTTGACTCATTTGAATCGACCTCATCTCCACGCACGCGATATTGTTGTTGTTGTTATTCGCAAAATTGATATAAAATCTTCAAGTCTTTACGTGCAATATAGCCGCACTAAGCGTGCGGACGTGAACCTGTGTGTTAGTGCAGCATCAGCAGCGACCACACGCACACAAGCCAAGCACCTGCTGACAGCAGCGCATCATCATTGCATTGCAGCCGCTGCAGGCGACGACGAATTACCCACAAGCAGCACCGCGCCATAATGATTTGCTGCAAGCAAGCAACTGTCTGTCACACTGCTCCACGCAAAGATCTATCAAGACGGCTTCTCCTCTCTCTTCTAGCGCTGTCGTTACAGCAAACACGATGTGCATGCGAAGTCGTTAGCTGCTTCCGTCACTCAGAGAAACGCTAAAACGTTCGAGTTTCGAACGATGAAATCATTTCCGACCGAGCGCAATTTGTAAAATAGATGAGTTATCAGGCACTTAAAATCTTAAAATAATTTTATCAAAGCTCTGCACAAGCTGCTGCTGCATCGAATTTATATACTTGAATTGAAATCAATTTTGGGGACGCAATTGATCACCCGAAAGTCTCTCATACCTGGGACACAATAAAATATCAAAGTTGGTTGGTGCAGTTTAAGTAAAAAGTTTGCAATTAGTGAAAGTGACAGCATAATCAACTTCATCTTTTTCGTATTAAGTTAATATTTGGTGCCAAGATTTGCTTGCGTCATAAGGAATTTCGTTTTTTTCTACAAATTCTACACGAAGATTTGGTCACGATCTATTTAAATACATCTTCGCTCGCCAGTTCAAAAAAAACACAAAAAGTCTAACTAAAACGCGAAACTAATATTATAACATATCTGTTAGTTAGATGCAGCAACTCTGTATGGCGCATAAATTTTTGGCGACCAGTAAACGACGTAGGCTTATATATCGTTATCGGACTGGATAAATTTCTGCAGGATTTGAACTTTCTCAAATTTTTTCATCCATTTGCTCGCTTCTAGACGCTGTAGCTGTGCGTTCAACTGGAAGTGGTTAACGATCGACTCGCAGCTTGTTGATGACGTAACTGCTGCTAGTGACGTCAACGTGACGTAACCGTGACGTAACCGTCTGTTGGCCGAGTTTATCTGATTTTTGTCGTCGACCCGAGTGTTTGTCCTGCAGCCAGGACGCACGGAACCACGATCCTTCGCCGGCTCATCTATCCGCGGGCGGCTCATTTGCCTGCTCGAGTATGGACTTCGCTAGCTCGGCGCGACTTTTCTGTTGGTCCAAGTACCATTTGTTTCGATTTGTTGACGACTTGTTGTGCTGTACAAGCTGCATAAGAAGTCCACAAACATCGCAAAGTCTATACAGCAGATCCACAACCTCTTACACACATGTCGAGATGCTGCACATCTTGTTGTGCTGTTTTCACAACTTTCGGCTATTCTCGTGCGTCATAGAGCAAACGGCCGTGCAGTATATGCCGTCTGAGCGTGGTTGGTTTAAATATGTTACAGCACTGTCTGGGGTGGTATAAACTCGTACTGCGTACTCGCTTACCCACTTCATCAACGCTCTAATACTCCATCTGATAGCTGTGCGTCGTCGATAACGTACGTGCCGCCATAACGCATGACTGAATACGTGCTGATGTTATTTGCAGTGCTAAATTTCTTTTATTGCAGAGCATTTGATCGCAGACGGTTGTGTGGAGCGAGACAGCGTATAGAGTGATAATGGCTGCGCATGATGTAAACAACTCATCAATGTGACCGCTCGTAACAGCTTCCTTGGTCTGACTGTTCACTATGCAGCACGCGCAAATGCACTCACTCGCTATTGCAGCGTCTGTCTGAACTCACACCGCCACTTCTGCCTGGAACACATTGTCACATAACTTACTGTAAATCCGTCCGAACTTCTCAGCAATTTTCAGCGAATTTCACAAACTGTTCAACTGTTTGAAATTGCCTATAGCCTACGTGAACGCCCAGTTTAGAACTGTGCCTCTAATTCTTTCGCGACACATGACGCTGTACAGAGTGTTTCAATTTATTGACTATATTTGTTGTCATGTCATGTCATGTTGCCGTACCGATGACGTTGGCGATCATGCGCTGCTAGAGCAATCGGTCCTCTGAAGCTCTGATGAGCTCTGTTGGGCTGACTTTGTCCTTCCATGATTTTCCTAAGCTGTCCAGATACTTCAGTCTCTGACGCCCCCTTGCTTTCCTCTCATCTATCCTTCCCGTCACCACCAAGTTCTCCAGACCATGCTTTCTCAACACGTGCCCCAGAAAAGCTAGTTGCCGTTGACGAATTCTTCTCATTAGTGTACGCTGCACCCCTGCCTTTTAAAATACTTTCTCATTACTTTTCTTCTCTGTCCATGATATCTTTAACATTCTTCGCAAGAACCAAACTTCCACGGCCATCAACCTGTCCTTCATCACTTTCAAAATTGTCCATGTTTCACACCCATACAACAGAACTGACCAGACACAACACTGCAGAACTCGTAGTCTTGTGTTAAAGTTGACTCAGTGACTGAGAAGCACATTTTTCTTGTTGCCAAAGACTGTCTTTGCTTTTCCAATTCTTTGTTTTATGTCGTGTTCACGTTTGCCATCACTTGTAATAAGACTGCCCGGATACGAAAATGAGTTGACTTGCTGGACCTCTTTTCTATTAATGAAGATCGAGCACTTCGGTGGGACTTTTGCTTTAAAAATCATCATACTAAAAGTTTTCTTAATATTCACTTTTGACTCTTTGTTGCCACTTTCTTGCACCACCACATCCAACAACTTCTGCAGTTTGCTTTCTGAATCTGCCATCAACGTCGTATCATCCGCATAACGCAGGTTATTCAGATTTTTTCCACCAACAGAAATTCCTTCATGATCCTTTAAGTGAGATAAAATCTTGTCTGCATATAAGTATAAAAAAAATCTGATGACGTAACACATCCTTGTCTTCCACCTTTCAGTATCCTAATACTTCTGCCAAAATTTCCTTCAATCCTGATAGTTGCTGACTGTTTTCAATACAGCTCCGATAATAAACGTAAATCTTTTGTATCCAATCATGTTTCTGCCAAGTCTTGGAACAACTGTGCATGTCTAACATTGTCAAATGCTTTTTCGTAATCAATAAAGCATACATAAATATCCTCCTGCATTTTTTATGGCCCTTTCGCTCAGCATACGAAAAATAAAAATGGATTTCCTTGTACATTTATCTGGCATGAATCCATATTGTTCATCTGCAATCCGTTCTCTGATCTTTCTTCTTGCGCGTGATTAATCAATTAATTAATCAATCATATCGAGCCGCGTTACGCAGCCAAGATTTTTAATACCATCCACAAAAAATGTGCCAAAGAAATTGTGTCCGCAAAGGTCTGAGTAAACGCATGCATAGAACAGAATCGCTGCCAGTAATTTATCGACATCAATTAAACGAAAGTGAAGCGCATACGAGATTCGGGCAGTGCAACCCTCCTGTTGGCACAGAGTAAGTCCAAGTAATTCGTATTTCGAAACCATGCCGGGCATTTAACAACAGTTCACTCAGTTGATAAGATGATGATGTCATCGTCCTTGCTTCTAAGTTCTATCGGTCAGACTGAGACAAGCCTCCAACAACAAAACATGAGCAGAAGCGTTCTACGCTGAGACATCGCATCGCCTGCGCTTGCACAACATTCGTCAACCTAGCCTTCCATCCCGCAAGCGTAAGTGAATCGAATAAAAAATTACGTAAATTTAAATAAAAAAACAGCAGCATTTGTCATCAACGTATCAAAGCTATATAGACCAATCGAGATTTTAAAAAATATTTGCAAAATTTTTAAAAATAATTTTATTGCTAAAATTGTTATTTCACGGTTATACTTTTACAGAATTAACGATCCCAGAAAGTACTCAGAAATATTTTCAACCAACGATTGGCCTAAAGGCAAATAAAAAAAGCTGCCTTCTTGACCTAATATTTGAACCTCGGTGGTCGGAGCTTGCCACACGCCCGAACTGCTTGCGTCGAGGGCGTTTAATCTTATCCGTTTCTCGGCTTCAGTTTGTCGGACCTCCAGAGACGTGACGTCAGCAGCGATATTAGAAATCCACATTCTCCGACGAATATAAACAGCGGCAACCACTTCAAGCACGCAAACTGCAGAGTCAATAATGCTTTATATTGCTTGTTGTTACTGTACATTCAAAAAGTCTCATTTAGTAATCGTAAGTAAACGTCTGATTTCGACCCCAGCTTGGCTGTGCTATCGCTTCCCCACAAAACGTTTATACGATACAATATCGATTTGTACTTTAAAAAATGACAGACAAGCACATAATGACAGATAAGCACATAAACTAAAAAACAAAAATGTTGTAAATAGAAATAACATGAAAGAAACTAAAACAGAAGTACAGTTATAATGTAAAATATTTTTCTATATGCCTTAAATGTAAAACAAGAAGCTAAGCTGCTGCTAAAATAGCCGACCGTACCGGTTGTCAGTGACCTTGAAAGTCATCCAAGGTCCATGATTTTCATCTCATCTGAAACGGCGTATGCTATTGCCTATTAGTGATCAATAGCAACCTTGGTCCTATCTCGCACCGTTTAGCCACAATAGCGCGTACCAACCTTCAAAGTCATCCAAGGTCGATGATTTCCATTTTATTTAAAACAGCGTAGGCCACTTTTTGTTAGTAGTTAATAGTAACCTTGGCCCTATCTTTTACCATTTCCGATATATGGCCACAGATAGCTTGAAACTTTTCACAAAAATTGCGACCAAACCGCTGCGGATGAAGACATGGTTACTATTAACAGCCTATAGGAAGTTGCCAACGCTCTATCCGATGGTACCATCGCAGCTCCTTTACGATTTACCGATTAGCCACAATACCGCACAATTGACATAGCATGCAGTGCGTTATGACCCTTCAAGGTTATCCCAGGTCAATGATTTACTGTTTACATGCCATTTGAAAACCAATATGCGACCTTCTATTAGTAGTCAATAGCAACCTAGGCCCTCGCACCGTTTATCCACAATGCATCCGTAACAGACAGAGGGACAGACAGACAACTCATACCAATAGCTCGACCGTTACTAAGTACGGTCGTCTAAAAACTAACAAGTAATTTGAGCAATGTTCACCTAACGCGCGACAACATCGGTGCTGCCATTTGGAGAATTTAAGTACAACATAGTTACGTGTAATCTCAAATTTAATCTCACCGACAATAAATGCTAAGGCCACCTACGACAAAGCTCTCCAACATCTTCAAATTAATTGATTGTCACTTATTGTTCTCATTCTAATCCGGTTCAGACTAGTTTTGGTTTGTGTGCTGGATCGAATTGCCATTTTTGAGCGCATTACCGTAAATACCGTATCGTAAGCACGGCGGCAGGTGATCTTTAAAGGCTCAGTCGTAATCATTATATGCGATACAAATCAAGCAAAATAGAAATAGTTTAACAACAAATTAACGCTCTATACAACTAACAGTATCGCTGTTGTCAATCATGGTAGGCTACATAAGAGGCTCAGTAGCCTACTGCCACTTCAGTCATTTGCCAAGTTCTATTGTAATAAAGCTAGTAAAGCGGAGTAAGTTCCGTAAAAGATGATAATGGATGTTGTAGGAGTGCTAAAGATATTATCAGTTCACTGCGCAATATTTTGTTTTTTTTTTGCTTTTCAGAGCTTCGTGTAACGCATCTTTACGAGGTACGTAGTATATTAAATTATTTCCACATGCGTCGTTGCCATATTCTTCAGTATCTGCAGCAGCCTCGTCGCAGCGAGGAGAACAGGGAGAGCAGCTGCCCCTTAAATTTTAGCCTGTTGGAAAATTTTTCTTCCCAAAACACTAAATATGCAACCAAAAATCCCCTATTTAAAAATTTGGAGACAAAACTAAACTTTTGAGCACTCATAATTGTCTTTTGTCGGAAATTTGTACATGTAGCTGTCTGACGGTAAACCCCAATTTCCTGCCCCACTGCAGCCTTTTCGACGCACGACGCCGTTGATTATCGGCGACACACACACACACACGGAGCTAGATGAAGAGGCTCAGCTGCATGTATCATTAGCGAGAAGGCTTGGTAATAGCCATGATCTGACGTCAGTCGAGTCCTTTAAATACGCTCAGCGCATCGGCTTTGTACGACTGATAACATCCTCCTCCCTACCTTTGTAACCGAATACCTGGATGACCAGTATACGCTTAATGACACCGGGTCACTCAGAGTATTCCGAAAGTCGCAAATATAAACACGCACGTTTAAGTTACAGTGAAAACAATAATATTGTAATCATCATCAAAGGGCCTCGTCAATACTTTGCAAAAGCGTTATCGTTGTATTTGTATTTTCGGTGTCTAACAGAAGCGATCTTTTACCTTAAATAGTGGAGAAAATAGTGGGAAAACACGTCCACTTCCTGGAAACGAAGATGCCATAAACATGTATTGTATTGTATTTATCCCGTTTCCGTACACGACGAATAGCAGAATGTCGAGGACATCTAACGTAGATTATTATCGCAGCACCTACCGACATCAGCAGGAGAAGACCCGGCGGCAGCTGACGATGACTGCTGTGCAGAGTTCGACGTGACGCCAGCGTTCGTGATGACCTCGCTGTTGCTGACTTCAGTGTCAGCCATCACACGCCGTCTCAGACTTGACTACCTGCTGCTGCTGCTGCTGCTGCAGACGTCTAGCATCATGTCAGCGATTAGTTCTACACGCTCACAATACAAACGCGTCTTAATGCACACAGTCGACGCAGCAGCATTGCGCCACGTGCGTAGTCTGCTGTGGCAGAGTATGTGCATCCGATTTCGTATTAAGAAGTCACCTTCGGTGCTATCGCCCATCATTGACCAGCTAGCACAGCGGCATCGTCGCTCGCGACGGACAACACCAAGCAAGCAAGAAGTCCGCTGCGTTGCATTGCTGCGGTCCGCCAGCTTGGAAATTGCGAATGAAGCAGGCAGCAATGGCGCTTAGTAGGCCCACTTGCGCATTAAACGACGTTCTTGAAGACTTGAACTATACGTACGCGCAGTTAATGGTTATTACCGTTGTTTCTGTGACCGCGCGGCTGTACATTGTTATGCATTACGAGAGTGCACACGTAGGCTACGCTAAGGCCGATTGAAGTTCGATGGCCTCATCTGACAAAACATGACCTTGGATCGTATACTGGAATTTGCAACAAATGATTTGTTCAATTACGCTACTAAATATTTTCGCGTAATTTTAAAAATTTTTTCCAGTGACTGTTTTTTTTACGCGCAAAAGCACATACACCAGTCGTGTAGACCCTATAGTCTTAAACGCGGTCTATCTGTCGTAGATGAGTCCGTTCGCGTCTATGGGTGTCTAGATCTGCGTTTGTCACACTGTGCGACTCTATCAAAACTGTGCTAAGCTAAGATTACGCTAGCTGATGACATTTCACTCGAACGAGGGCGTCAAAAATACTTCCTAAGAAGTCGGTATGTTACCACTATCAACTTGTCTAGCATGAAAACGGTTGCAGATAGACACAGACTTGCTGCTTAACGTAACACCCACTGACCACAAAATTTTCGGGGGTACCAAACATTGACGACCTTGAACAATCTTGTAATTCAGATAGCAGGTTTTGAGTGATTATTTTGCGATTTTAAACTGCGATGCATATTTCAATAGTGAATTGCACCGAACTTACTGAAGATAGACCAGGACAACTTGCGTATAGAATTTATAGCATAAGATTTTAACCGTTTGACGTTTGATCTTTTAGTTTTAAAAAGTCTTCCGTATGGAGGCCTCATTCTATTTGGGTACTTTTTCGCAACCCATTATTATTTTACTGCACGTTAAAGTGACGTTATAGGTTACAGGTACATTGTATACAATGCTGTAGCGCGCCACGTGAGCATTGTTCAAGTTAAATAATCACGCGAAGTTCTTTGACGCGCATGCCGTTCAAGCTTCGAGACTGCACAGCGCACAACTAAACTCGATGGACAAACATTCAGTCGCATATGTCAGCACTCGATGCCGACATCTACTTGTTGTAAATCCACTTTCAACATTAGACGTACGGGTGTAAGACATTCCCCTCCCCGGACATGTCCCTCCATGACGTTTTCCCCTCCCTGTGCTTTTCATGAAAATCGATATTGGCCGAATTTTCAATGCCAGCATAGTGAAATAATGCAGCAAACATCATCAAATACTGTAGGTAGGCTATCGACAGGCCTGAATAATACGTCAAACAAAGCGCAAGTCTCAAGAAGTCTCAAGTCTCAACTTCTCAAGAAACAGCCGCCGACGACGACGTCACAAAGCGCACTCTGTGTGCCACAGCACGGACGAACAGTGTCTGCAGTTTAGGCCTATCGAGTTCGTTTCTGTTTTTGCTTTCTTTATGTGAGAAATAAATGTGCGTTAATTACACTCACGATCCTGGCTCAGTCTGTTGGGAGTCGAGTTTAATAATCGTTTCGTGGACGCGTACGTCCCTAATTGCTGTTAACTGTTGCACCTGCTAAGACTCAGCGTGTTTGAAACATTATCAACGGCGACGTACGATTTCAAAGGTTGAATTGCTTTTGGCGTTGCATGGAATGGCTGTTACAGGAGGGGGCGTCCTAGGCACTCGAAACGTCCAGGAAGGGAAATTGTCCGAAGGGGAAACGAATTTGCGGTTGACAATGCAGGGGGAAATGTCCGCCTTTGCAGACGTACGACGTAGGCTATACTGTCAACTATCATGCTATGGTAAACGCGTTTAGAATAATAAAGTTTAGAAATGATAAAAAACGAATTTTGTGGAGATAAAATCATGAAAAAATCGCACTCAAGCCAGCGACGACAATCAACATTTGCATGATCAACGTTGACTGAGCCTGATATGTGGCTTCCAAACAGCCCGAACTTAAATCCCATCTATTATGCTGTTTTTAAGGGGGGCTCTTTCACAAATGGTTTATCAATGTTGACAATTCACGACAATTCTGGAGCGCGATTAACCAAACGCTGCGACAGTTTGCTCTGTCGCAGCGTTTGGTTAATCGCGCCATTGGTCAATGGCGTCGCCGGCCTGGGTACATCGTACAGCAGCAAGGCGGAAACATTGAACATGTGAAAACTGAGATGTTACAGTTACATTGGACAATAACTGAGACAATAAACAGGTTATTTTGTTGTTAATTTTTTCAGAATGTATTGTTACATCTTACAGATATGGCCTTGTTTTCAGTTGCTACTTCAAACACACTGATATTTCACTAGGTAGTGTAGCGACACATTTGAGGTGTGGTGAGATCTTTAGTGATAGTGTTACTACAAATTTTCTCCTGATTCCGATAGTAAAAAAAAAATTAAAAATCGGTTAATATTTGATAAAGTTATTGGCGTATAAAAATTTTGTGCCATTTTGTGCCATTTTTGGCCCACCATGTATAGCGTGGCAATGCAAGGGACAGATACCTCGTTCCACAGAACGTATTTCTAGTTTTCAGTGATGATTGTTGATTGATGGTTTGAGCGGTTAAAAGGCTATTTCTATGTTTGCCTGTACACGTGGGAAGTTGTTCCTACTAGGCCCTGAAAACAGAGACGTACCAGTAAAACGGTATTCCGGTAAATGCTGCACGGAGTACGCCACAGCAAACAAACACAAACTTGATCTTACTTATTTATTATGAAATTGTTTACATTGGTACGACATCACGTCAGGTGCACGAGATTTCGCGAAGCGTTGCGCGACAATTTCGAATGTTGGTAGTTGACTGATGTTTTCGATCTTTTGATAAACAACACGTCATGGATGACTATGAGGTTTCGTCATATGAATTTATATATCAGGATTTTTTTTCGCCCTGCAGTGCCTCTTATCCGTTCAGCAAGATCGTCTTATCAGCTTAAACCTATCAGGCCCACACATGGGCGGCGCTAGGAATCTGAAGCTGGGGGACAAGGGCCAGGCCCAGGGCACAGGAGTGCAATAATTTTTTTGTGGGCAAAATGTTTTTAGTTATTCAGTTGTGTGCATCGAAAAGATGTAGCGGGGTCTAGGGGCAGAGCCCCTGGTCAGGAG
>Ga0209671_1001658_pt1 | contig 19114 bp, 13 predicted proteins | sample WorMetHERISLAND2_2_FD_187401 | JGI IMG/M metagenome (GOLD analysis project Ga0209671, IMG submission 187401) | Marine gutless worms symbiont microbial communities from Max Planck institute for Marine Microbiology, Germany - Olavius geniculatus... | ecosystem: Host-associated > Annelida >...
TTTCTTTTCTGTGAATGAAGTACAATTTTTGCGCTTAATTGTATGTAATTGTTAATTCATTTTTACTATTTTATTTAATGTAACAAGATGCAAAGAAGCGATAGGGGCCTATAGGGAAGGGAAAGGAAAAGTGGAAGGAAAAAGAAAAGAGGAAGGGGAAGGAAAAAAGAAGGAAAAAGGAAGGGGAAGGTGGAAGGAAGAGAGCTTAAGAAAAGTTGGACGAACGGACGCACGGATGGACACTCAGGTGATTTTATACTCTGTCCAATGCTATGCATTGCATTGGACAGACAATAATGGTAATAATAACGATGATGCTGATGATGCTGTGCTCACCTCTGACGCGGACCTCGGCGTCGTGCTCAATGCTGCCGAGCTCTGACGATGCGATGCACGTGTACTTGGCCGTGCGTCGAACGTCCGTCAACTGTAGCACGTTTTTGCCGATGGGCGTCGGTGCGTCCGGTTGACTGGCGACAGAAGGCACATCCACCGAGCCGCGTCGCCAACGGACGTACGGCATGGGCGAGCCGACCGCAACACACGTCAGATTGACCGCTCCACCTTCGACTACTTCGCTGCTCTCTGGCAGGATTGAGAAGTGCGGCGGCACGCGACGAACTGACGCAGCACGCAAAACAACACAGCTCTCCTTGAAACAACAGACTTCTTCGCTTCTACGCTTTGACGGAGGAATTCGGGTCTAAACTGTCGTCGTATAACTGAAAAAGTAGTTTTGTTTTCTCCCATACCGAAACGCCGAAAGTCTAAAAGTTTTGTTTGTTTTATGTATCGCTGTACTTTATTGCCTTACATTTTTCTTAGACACGGCATTATAGAGCAGCAACAGATGTCAAAAAGACCATTATTTCAACAGTCTTGCTGAGCAGTATCGTACCTTTGGTATATCTGCATCTTGTAACGAACTAAAAGTAAAGAATAACGAAAAAATGACAGCATCGCAAATCGGCCTGAATTATTACTTATATAAGGTAACTTGCAAACTTGCATATAGACAATTTAAGCCAATAGCAGTCAGTAACAACATTAATATCACACATTAAACTGCTGAAGTGTTAAAACGGTGATGTATTTTTAAATATCCACGCCGAGTTGTGCGGAGAACGTTATCAAAGCATGCGGGTAAGACACACTGACAAACAACTACCGTTATCAGAATAGTAGGCTAACATTAGGGTACAATTTAAAACCACAAGACAAATAATTATAAAACCGCTTCGAACACTAACTACTAAAATACACTGAGCAACAGGCCCAAACTCGACTTGATTTGATTTGTTGTGGATATGTTGTCCAACTACAAGCTAAAAACCTACAGCAAATTTACGACAAATCAGAGTAGTGAAGTTTGGGCCGAAGACAAAAAAAACACATGATGGCATTCGCATCAGCAAACCCTCAACTCGTGGGCTGAGCGTCATAAAATGGACTGCAGAAAAACATCGTCCTGGCGGCGGTGAGTGTCCGGGCGACTACAAAAGACGTATAGGGTGTTTACACGATCCAGCAAACGTCCAGCATTAGCACGTGCATTTTGAATACATTTGCTGGAAGTTTGCTGGACGTTTGCTGGATCGTGTAAACACCCTATTACGGAGACAGCAACACCAAGCGAACTGTAGTCTAGACCTATACGACGCCTGCGTTTGAGACAACTTGCAGAGCTGGGTAAACATCTATCGACGTTGCGTTCAGGTAATAGGCTATTATATAGCGGCAGGTAATAGCGAGAGAACGACCGGTTTACAGGCGTTAGTAAACATCTCGGCGCGTTAACACAAATATACCTGCACCAGACGAATAGTCCATCGCCGATATCACTGCAGTTCCTATATGTTCAACCGACAGACAACGCTACAGGCTACGCTGCAGATACAGGTCTGAGGCCTGGTACGTAACGATGTAGCCTACTTAGGGCGTCTAACTTACGACCAGGAAAGGGCTTGTGACTTCGACTCTCGGTCGGGTCGATATCAGGTGGTTTATACTACACTGATAGGAGACTGTCTGCGGACAGGTAAACCTTTTCGCTATACAGTATAACCAGGCAACCATCAAGGTCAACTCAGCCTTCTTTCCCTAAAAAAATTGGCAAATCGAGTATCGGCCTGTCTAGCTGGGATTAAGGCGGGGCGCGTTCACCTGTGTCGAGTGGCGGGTGGCATTGTGTAATCCCATATGGCAGGTAACGCTCCGAGGCTTTGAGATGGGTTACTGTTAAATGCCTATATAAACAATTTTTAGCCTTTTTCTTTTATAAACATACAAGTATACAGTTGTACAAGTAAGAAAACAAGTATAGGTATAGGACTAAGTAATATGTAAAATTATATAGCGCATAACAATGCAAAAACCACTATGGTGATGTGTTACAGACAAAACTGAGTGTGAAACGTGGAACACAAAGGTAGGCCTACAAGCGAAGCAAACACACGTTCTCACTACTGTAGCTGATCCAAACTTGGACAGTTTTCGTACCCGCTTTTGCCTCTCTAGCAAGTCCAGCCACTGCCGATACTTACTATTTATCGATCTCGACGGGATGGAGGGAAACCGAGTTTATAGCGACAGATGTGTTTAGCTTAAACGCTGCATGGAATATAAATGAAACGCATGACGAGTGTCGGTGGAAAACCATCGGCGTTACCACTTCGCAAACCGGGCTTTACGGTGCTCCCGGGTTATAAGCAGACGGCCCATTACTTTATCCGTCATATTATGCAGCGCGCTGCAAATGATCAAATCTCGCAGGAGCTGGCGACGCGGCGCAAAAATTCACGACCCTGCATGGGAATGTGTCATGGCCCTCTAAATAGACTAATCTAGAGGGCTGTGAATGTGTCCGAAGTTAGCTGACGTCATCGATGACGTCACGGACAGGTGCTCGTTGCAAATCCAATGAAGCACGTGGTGCTAATGCGATTGACGACGACGAGCATATCGCGTGCATTCAGCTTGCATTAGCAGACGGTTATTATGTACACACAGCTGATGAGCACGATATGTGCCCCTCTATGTAAGGCATCCGTCCGTCAAAAGGTTCGCGCGTAGAATGTAAGTAGAATTTTTAGCTGTTGTGGTCGGATAATGCTCGTAGTGTCACCGACAAGGAATCTTTCGCGTTACAGGAAACTGTCATAGAATGAGGTCAAATGAACGAAAATCCTCTAAGAAACACTGCTGCATATTATTTACAAACCTTGTTGAGTACGATACATGGAACTACAAGACCCTTTTCGATGAATAAAGTTGATTATAGCTGATAGCTAAAACTATAAACTGAAAAAGTGGAGTTAAACCTTTGCATCCACACACGTTCTCGTGACCACCATTATAAAGAGCTGACCGATTTGCTTTCTTTCTTCTATTGCTTAATTGTCTGCATGTTTTCAAGCGGCACGCAGCACATCAAACTGGCTAACCGTCATTTTTTTTAGCTTAGGCTACTTCCACTTTTTTCGCATCGTGTAAATACATTTATAGAATCGTCTATAAAAAACTCGCTTGCTGCAACTGCGTTTACTATAGAAGCATACACAGAACACGGTTGTATTAAAGGCCACATGTTAAGTCACGGCGACATTAACGAAATATATCACATTTCGTTTCACAAGCTCACAGTATACAGTGACGGCTCTGTACCTCGCACGTAGAGGTTGGCGCCGTACGAATAGGCAACTCCGACGTTGTTTTCAGCGACGCATTCGTACTTTCCTTCGTCCGACTCCTGACTGCGACGTATTTGCAGAGAACCTACACAGCAGCAGCACATGCAAATTCAGCATCACAATGAATGATGACACAATCATCAATTTATCATCGTCAGTAAACAATCTGACAAAGTTACCACAGAGATAGACGTTTGACATCTTCGTTGCCGACCCAACCCACAGAGCAGTATGAAAATAGGCCTACGGCCTGACCCGACCAGTAAGTAGGCCTACTGTTCAAAATGTAAAGTCTCTCGAGCCGCAGGGCGCTACGTCTTTTCGCAGAAAATGTAAAAACACGACATCTCAATCGAACTGTTGTCGTTCACAATTTATTATCAGCAGCATCGTAGTTTAAAACAAGTTGAGGAAAGACATGAAATTGCCATTTTCCTACAAACAGCTTCAAATTTCCGACAGATGAAATCACGGATGCTCATAATTTCGACTTTGCCCCTAAATTCTCCTAAAATGGAAATTTTCAGCCCCACATTGTGTGATTTTGGAATAACAATTTTTGACAAGCTAAAATTTAGACAGAAGGGCAATTACTCCTGCTACACTGCCACTAGACCTGCGAGTCGGGTCAATCAAGTCGACTCAAGTCGACTTGCGCCTTCCAAGTCGGGTCAAGTCGATCTGAAGCAGCGTCGCCGTCGAAATTTTCTGGCGTCGTCGGTTTCATTCCAAGTCATTTCAAGTCGACTTGAGAAGTCGACTTGATAAGTAATCTTGCACCTACCAGTTCTCTCAAACGCGGCTATCGATGAGTTCGGGCAAATAAGGCAATTTGTAACATATTTTAGTAACCGTATATAAAATAACGGTATAATATCAAATAGAATGAACGGATTATCGAGTTTCAACGCTTCGCACAGTTGTAATAATTGTTAGATGACGTAGAAACCAGAAACCTACGTGCGAATCAGCCTAGTGTGAATGACGTAAGCCTAATTTCCATATGTTGTTGTTGCATGTCTAGGTTTAAGACACAGGGCTAATAATTCGTGTAAAAAGTTTTTTATAAGCCCTAACGGTTAGCCACAATACATCCATTACAGACGGGCGGACGACAACGATGCCAAAGACGCCGTACAGCATAGCTGTAGCGCGTCAAAAACAGTCACATGTCCACCGAAGGAATAAAACACTTTATGAATAGCTTACAGTACACGGTGTTTCATAAAACACAACCCCTTTTTCTTTCTTTCATAATTCACTCAAATGACGACCAATTTTCATGAAACTTTTACCAGTTGTATGTAGCTAAAAATACTAATTCAAAATATTTCAACAAAATAGGGCAGTTGATTAAATATTTTTTGCTAGTCGTGGCGTAACGCTGACGTCATAATGTGTCACGGTTATAAGCTTGCAAGTCTCAACTGGTGCCGTCAGTTACTACCCTGCTGTGATGGTGAAAAACCTGGTTCATTGATGACAAATTCTTGAAGTTTTACAGTTGCAGCCACAAAAAAAACGCGCAAAGCAATCGCATTTAGGGCCTACGTGTCTTTGGGGATTGTTGGACTTTCGCATGTTCGAGAAAGACAGTGCACTAGTACACTAAGCTTGCGAGAAGGTTGAGTTTTTGGATCGCGAGACGCCTGATTTCGCTTAGTGCTGACATGTTAAACATTTTTCATCAGAGAACCAGATTAAGTTCACCATCGATGCAGGGTAGCAACTGACAGGACCAGTTAAGACTAGCAAGCTTGTACAAGTGACACATTATGACGTCAGCTTTACGTCACGACTAGCAAAGAGTATTTTGTTGAAATATTATGAATTAATATTTCTCCACCTACAACGGGAAAAAATTATGTAAATTGATCATCATTTGAGTGAATTATGAAAGAAAGAAAAAGTGGTTGTTTTATGAAACACCGTGAAACACTGTTACAGCGTTCACGCAAATTTATCACAACTTTTGAACGTCTCAAGTCGTTCGAAGTCGACTCAAGTCGATATGCCGCTGTCAAGTCAAGTCAAGTCGAGCCGGATGTGCTCAAGTCGACCGCCATCGACTTGGGGTCATTTTAGCCTCAAGTCGGGTCACGTTTCTGTACCTCAGCGACTCGCATGTCTAACTGCTACGACGCTATACTGTTTATTATTATTGGCGTCGTGAATGTTGGCGTATTTGAAGAAAACAATGCCAGCTAAAGTCGCCGACCGGTAGGCAGCAATTTGAGTCTGGGGTCGCTCATGTCGACTGGGACGTAGTCCTTGTACCAGCTGATGAAAGGCTGCGGATCGCCGGCTGCGTTACACATCATCACCGTGTTGCGGTCCTTCTCGACAGACTTCAACGTCGGGTTCTCGACGATGCGCGGATAACCGCCGGGAGCTGTACAACAACGACAACAGCAAAGCAACGCAATTATTCAAAACTGCATAAAGACCCAGGGCCAAAAGGCCGAAAATCAACCCGAAAATCGACGCCAAAGGCCAGAGCGGGATAGGAGTCATGAGGAGGGGCATACAGCGACCCCACCATCTAGAGATCTGGGGAGTGCTACCCCAGTAGAGTCCACAGCGGCGTCTCTGACTGCAAACACATTTTTAAACCTGAAAATGCCCTGACGATGACCGATGTATTAAATTAAAATAAAGCATTAAACGAGTATACATAGCCAGTAGCGTAGAGATAAAATTCTTCAGCTACCTGAAAGCTATAAAAAACAAAGCGTTCAAATAGTACGGTATGTATGAGTGAGAGAAAACGGTTACATTTTTCTTGACATAAAACCTCTGTGCCAAAACTATGGTCGATTTTATGTTACAAGGGCGGGCGCACGGGACGGCATACACGCTAAGGAGAAATGCGGTTTCCTGGCGGAAGGGCGCGCAATAACAGCAATTATTAACTGTCACAACCCGCTGTTGTTATTTCGGCATTTCTTCACTGTGTGTGGTCGTCAGTTCTCGCACTTGATTAAAATCACTTGCCTTGACACATTTCCCACAGGAGGAGGCCGCCATTACGCACCGGCCTCTGTCTCTTTGCCCGTCTGTTTTGTGACAGCTTGCAACTGTAGCTTATTCACGAACATATGCAACATATTGAAACTCTGTATCAAGTACATAGCTGCAGCAATAATTCGAACTAAAAAACTCGACTACAGCTGGTGCGATCATAAAGTTGATGAGAGGACCGAATACCGTGACGGTCATGGGGGCCACACAGATCGTTCATATGCCGTACGTGGCTAATCGTACAGCGGGTATAATTATGACATCGAACTCGCGTGTCACTGTATGACAATGACTGAGTTTCATACATCAGTGATTTCATAACACCGCCACACATCTCCAGCCACTCATTGCTGCTGCTGCTGCTGCTGTTGACAATGATATTGCGTCAATCTCAGGCGTCGGCGTGTCTTCGCCATCGCTTATTGTCGCAACCAACACATCCGGTACCGACGACGATGAAATGAGTAACTCATATTGGCATGCAGCGCGATGGAAAGATGAAGTCGGCGATACGTAGGTATCTGATAGCGAAATCATCGACCCGTAGATCATAGAAGCGACGTGTATATGTATATACGCCTGATATTGCACGGAACATTGACGCACAGGTCAACCTATTGCCTCCCTCGCCACTAAGTGACCGGTCGACAAAATGCGACTTCTGGAAAAATGCGAGTGCCATACAGTACAGTCGCTATGCCACTGATAATAAATATGATGTAATAATAAATAGGCCTGAACGTTTGTAGAAGTCAGAAAAATATTACTCAAGAACAAAGTGTTTAAATGTCGTTCTTCGTTCTGTTGCTCAAACTCCACAGAATCATTTAAGTGCAAATCGATAAACTTATGATAAACAAGTTAAATAAATATCTGTTTTACCGAATGATTCAGTACATAAATGATAGTATCTGTGGCAATGCAGTTAAGTGTATTTTGTACCTTTAAGCTTTGTCCCGCTTTTTGGCGTGATTAAATATTGATAATTGATAATCACAAAACTGCTGCACAAACGCAAAATCAAATCGTATAATCGTAAATCCAGATACGATCATCTTTACCCTTTGACCCGCAGTGTGACAGCAGGAGATCGAAATGGCTCGATCAAGCACAGTTCAGTGACCAGTCGGCTCGTCAGATTTAACCCGAACTGGCGTGCATCGCCATCGTTAAACTGCGACAGCGACGTGCGACAACGCTTAGAACTGTACACTGTGACGCTTCGGGGCATTTCTTTAATTCCAGAGATTATCGCAGTTTGAGAAAACAAACAAATGATCACCCTACGAGAGCACGCACATGCTCAATAAAATGGCATAGGGCCTAAAAGAAAACATGCTACAAAAACTGCAAAACATTTTGTTTTATAGCAGTACATGGAAACCACGGAAATAAAATACCGTTAACATACAACTTTTCTTCAGGTTTGCAGCGCCACATTTCGCTCTGTGAAAAACAGTAAACGGACTCGATTGTTTCCATTTATTTTATTTCGCTTAATTTTATTCAGTTACAACATGCACTGTTAAGATGGCGCAATGGTCGATGTGGCTACAGCAGCAGCAGCAGCAGCAGCATCGCGCTAAGAACATTTATAACAGATCAGCCATCAGACCTCGGGACAATAAAACAATGAGCGGCGGCGGCGGCCTGCCTGCAGTGTTGGCGATCATCCCTGGAATATCTCACAATCCGTCGCACTAAGCCTACTAGAGCTTCATCTTCGCCGTCTTCACGCAGTAAGCAACTCATCCGTCTTGAGCGTTCCCATTCGTCGCTCGCAGTGACCTTTAACCCGGTCTACTACGGACACCGAGCTGTCGCTAGCCGGGCTCCAGTCCATGGTCACTCCGATCACTGGTCATCCAGATCACCATTAGGCGTCTTCATCCGTCCGTCCGTCCGTACGCCCGTTTGTCGCCTCTGCTGCATGTGCTCTAGCCGAGATCGATACGCTTGGACAGTCATCGATGCCAGTGTGGCCAAAACTCCACTTGCATCAATCTGTTATGGATTTACTGTACAGCATGGATGCTCTACAAATCCACAACTAATGGAAGTATAGTGAAGTTTGTGCTTGTACGGTCGAGCGAGTGTCGGTGGCCAGTCGGCCGTGACGGGACCACGCCAGTGTGGAATCGCCGGCCGACGTCATGCAGTCTGTCCTCGTCATCTGTCCACGACAGAACGTCGAGCAAAGAAGCTGAACGTCATCTGGATCAAGCTGTTATTGTTCGTGTCATAACACCAAGAAGCGTGCATTCAAAAGTCGGTCCCATTCATCAACAGTTTGGATGCGCGAAAACGTGCCGCGCGAAATCACGAGCCCCCAAATGATTATCCACGTTAAATGATAAATGTCACTTAATACGTACAATAAATAAATATTTGATTCAACTTAAACATAAGATGTTCATACTGCTCCACAAATTTAGAATAGTATGCTTTTAAATATCGTACCTCAGCAGCAATCAGCTCTTTCAGTTTCAGACACCGTCTTAAAACATTTTACTTCGCTGCTGCTTTTGAATCCCTGCCGTGTGGCACCAGTGACTGCCCAAGCCTCTGATTCAACCAACTTGACAGGCATTTTTGCGCGCTGTAAATACTGTCTATGTACAGAGTGCGACAAAAATGTATCCGATAATTTGTTCGTTATTTTCTGAGCAACTACTTAAAATTTTAACTCGCAGGCCTATACTTATTCCTCACAAGCGCAACAAAAAGGTTACGCGGAGGTAAAAGTTTTTGTGCCAAGTTCGTTTTGCACACATCCTGTGAACGTGAGAAATGAGCACGTAATTATAGAAAAAGCAAATAGGCCTATTTTGTTGTAGTTACAGATAATGAAATGCCCTTTGATATCGTTACGTGACTACAGACAAAAACTAATAAATGTGAAAAATTTAATTTAAAATTCTGAGCGGTTGTTAAAAAAGTGGAAGAAAAACTTCGCTTGGTAAATACTTTCTGCCGCACATCGTACGTACAGAAGAGCAGTTAACATCGACCTTGTCCGCTGAGGTAGACGTGTAGTCTGGCGGTGGCTGCGACGGGTTCGCCTATACCGTTCTCCGCCACACACTCGACGCCGGTGTTATCATCTCGTGCTGCCTTCACCGGTTCAATGCGCAGCAGCGAGCCGCCGAGTGGCACAGAGACGACCGTGTAGCGCTGACGACCGACGGCGATGCGTCGGCCCGCACGCCGCCAGTACACCTCCGGCACGGGGTTGCCGCTGGCACGACACAGGAAGCTGGCGATGCTACCGTCGATGACGCGCTGGTCTCGCGGCAACACGGTCAGGCGAGGAGCATCTGTGAGCAACCCAGCAACGACCAAACTCTGATTGCAGTTAATCCTTGGGCCGACTGATCTTTTTCTAGAAACTGAATGTTGTGGGTACATTTTTTTGGTATTTTTCCATCCCTTTTCTTTCCCCTTCCCTTCTAGTTCTCTCCCAACCCAGTCTCTTCTTCGTAATATACTCTTATAACTATGAACGATGTAAGCTCTTCCGAGTTCCAGTGGGTACGGGCGCATCCCGGTCGCCAAATGCATTTAGGTGCATTAGGTAAAACACATTTCTTGGCATAAATGCTAAAAAACACACACATAAACCTTCATATTATGTTGTAGCAGCAGGAAAACAACTTTACACGCGCCCCTTTTATTCACTTTAGATAAAACTGAGCCTCAGCCGTTTGCAAATCATCAAAGTTAATTTGTTTGAACAATACACTGTCCCCCACCATATCTTTGCCAAATATTAACTGATTTTCGGAAGTTTTTCATTGTCACATTCCGTGGACAATGAGCAATAACATATTTGTTAATATCTCACCACGCTTTAACTGTGTCGCTACACTACCGTGTGAAACATAAATTTTTAAAAATCACTAAAATCGCTATAATACATAGACCTATGCAAAAAATTATCTTCTGAAACAATTTTTACTAATTTTCGTACAAAAATTAAATTATGTTTAGTTTGAAATACATTTCTGATGTTTGTAAACAAAAGCAGACGATATTGTCGTAGATAATAATTTTTAATGCAGTGACGATATATCGGTGACGTAATGTGCCATTTAACAATGGAGACCAAGCTTTGATTAAAAAATTGTACTCGTTTAAAAATACAGTTATCGGAAAATACTGGCAGAATTTTTGAAGATAAACTGCAACAGAAAAAGGGTGGGAAAGTTTTAACGGAGATGTGGGAAACACGCAGCACCGACCAACGGCATGAGACCGGCAGACTGAAGCATACACATATTGAAGAGAACGTGATCACTGTGGATGAAATAGTAGGCTTGCTAAACCACAAAGGCCAGAAACAAACATATCGTTTAATACGCCAGATATCCAAAAAAACATATCTAGCAAAGTGTAGCATCGCACAGATCATTCATTGCATTTTTGGTCCAGAGTTTATTTTGTTTACCAACACGCTTGCTGTCTATTATTGTTAGTTTTTCTTGCATATACAGGGTGCAGCAAAAAAGTAGCCCCCTAAAGTTTTTTTGCTGTTTTTCAGCAACCGTTTAAAATTTTAATCTAAAATTTTACAGATTTATTTACTAAAACGTTCTACATTTAACTGCCAAGCAAAATGTGATTTTGTTGAAAAACGATCAAGTTACAGACTTTTTAACATGACCGCCTACCGATTTTTCAGCATTAAAAATGTTCAAGCCAAAAATGCTATTTAACTTTTAAAAACTGGTCACCGCCTTACTGCCAATTACATCACAGTAACGTTTTGATAAACAGTAAGTTATGTGGTTTATCAATTATCACTAAATTATGGTTCTTTTAAAGCAATCGCCGGCTGCCCACCGTGTTCATCTTCCAGCAGGACGGCGGGCCAGCACATATACAGCGCGCAGCGCACGGAACGGGCTGCGAGCCAACTGCCCAGATTACATCCCAGAAAACCAGTGGTTTCCAAATTCGCTGATTCTAAACCCAATGGACTATTTCATGTGAGGGCAATGTCGGAGACTTACTGCAAGCTTAAGACAAAGCCGAAAACAATCGCTGAAGTCAAGGAAGCGCTTCAGGTTATCTGGGGCAAACTGCCACAAGAATCGATCGAGAAGGCTGTGAAAGACTTATCAAACTAAGCGACTGAAGGCTTGTGTTGGAGCTAAAAGCTGGCAGTAGACATTTCGAACATTCACAGTGACAATGAAATTCTGGCATCTCATCATTATCATTATTAGTTAACTGTCTTGTTTCAACGACGTTATTGAATTGGTGTTGTAGCTTAAACATTTTTAATGCTGAAAAATCGCTATGCGGTCACGTTAAAAAGTGTATAACTTCGTCGTTTTCAACAGAATCACATTTTACTTGGCAGTTGAATGTAAAAGGTTTCAATAAGCAAAGCTGTAAAACTTCAAATTAAAATTCCAAACAGTTGCTGAGAAAACCACCAAAAAATTAGGGCGCTACTTTTTTGCCGCACCCTGTATATTTCACGAGGTAGTGTAGCGACACAGTGGACGTGTGGCGGAATATTCAATAACGAATTTATTGCCAATTGTACTCAAAATGCGTCAGTAAGAAATTTTGAAAATCGGTCAATATTTAGCGAAGATATGGACAATCACAAAGTGGGACGTTTTTGGGACACAGTGTATTTTCATTTTTCCGAATATTTTTTCACAGCATTTTCTGTATATCTTCACGTTCGGGATCATTAAGCTAAATGCAACGATCCAGTAGTTTAAGGCAGTAATTAACTATACCAAAAAATAGGCCTACATTTTCATGAAGACTATTAAAGAAAAAGTATACAAAATACATGGTTATTGTGCGTTCAACTCAATCGCATGCGCAACTGCTGCGAAATGCGAAAACAGGTAGGCCTAAACAGAAAAAAAGTCGTAAAAATGTAATCAGCGCTGCTGTGTAATTAAGCAAAGTAATAAAACTATACTGGCAATTAGTTACGAGAAAAATTACATTCTCTGAATTAGTATTTGGTTAGCTAACTGCCCACTGACTACGTGATCCTTACAATTGAAAAAGTGGCTATAATTTGGCACAGCCATTTTGTTATTTTAAACTAGTTTTTGGTACAGTGTGGTTTGAGTGAAACAGTTTGACTGTTATAGTTGAACCTACAGTGTATATCACTCGAACGTATGTGCACGCTTGTGTCGATCGGTTTAGCAAACTGGCTTTAATACCAAACTAATTCTAACTAATTAACTTATTCCTAAAGTTAATTCTAATTCTAATTAAATAGAATCGTTTGGTAATTAGTTCCAGCACTAAAATAATAACTCAAAATAATAACCCCTTTATAGTTTGTACTATCGACAAAGCATCCTCACAATTATGAACTACTCGTATCAATCAGTTGCTATTGCATGCGATCATCGCATTACTCGTGCCTCCAGAAATAAGCCACGTACTGCAGCTACTAGCATGTCATTCGTATTTCTGTGTCATGCAATCTACTCTCTACAATCTACACGTACGTGCTAACTACAAGCTAATCTGTACAGATATTTTCCCTATAATAAAAGAAAGTTAATACACATATCGCAACGCAAAACATATAGACTATAGCGTTTTCAGTGCATGAATTAAAACTACGAGCGTACGTAAAGGCAAAGGGTGCACGGAAACAGTAATGCAGAGAAAAAAACTACTACAATCCGACGTTCTACACTAATAAAAAAACTTTGAGGAATAAAAATAGCGAAATAAAATTAAGAACTGCGTAATACAAAAAGAAAATACGTTTCTGGTTGTCTTGTCTTTGTATAATGGTAGTGTCAATGATGCTAAAATAGTCGACCTTTAGGGGTTATTCTGGCTTTTTCTATATGTTCATTATGGTACTTACAGCATGTCTATTAGATCAATAAAACTAATTTCAATTTTCAATTTCCAACGTAAAGCAGGGCAGCCAGCAATAATAAAAAAAATCGTTTAGCCAGAATGCCTGTTAAGCATTAAATGTCTAGTCTCCCCTCCATAGGTCATTAAAGCACAAGAACAGAAACTGGAAAAACTTTTCTCATACAAATGCACAAAGTAGCACTTATGTTGTTCACGAACACTTCCATAGTTCTACATTATACAGAGCGTGCTAGTAAATGCAACAGAACAGCGGTATAGCGAAAATTTTCATCATTTCACACAAATGCCTAACAGCCAAGTGCAAAGGTATTATTAGTATTACACAAAATGAGACGAAAAATACAGCAAGCAAATCTACATGCCTATACTGTGCACTGATGCATCACATCTAACACTCATTACTATACTCACGTGTTAGATACTGAATGTAACGATAGTGACTTAAGTTGTTGCCTGCATCAGATGTATTTGTATACGTCAATATTTGTTCATTCAATGGACACAAAGTATAACAGTAGGCTTAACTGAGTCAGCAGGCTTAATTCTTACATCTATCTAGTTCTGTATGCTAGAATAAACCGATGACAGTCACATATCCATGCCTTATTAACGTGGCTTCTTCGTAGTGTTTTATTCGTTTTTCAACTCTAATGCACGCAGTCTTAACACTACTTGGTTTTCCGTGGTTGTAACGAGAGGATAAACTGAGTTTCCATAGAAAAACTTATAGAAATTCATACGGCAATTTTTTGTTGACCAAGTTATTATTTTGTCGCCAAGCTGCCAGCCTGGCGTAGTACTGAACATAGTCAGTGGTGGAAGTATAGTCTCGGATTGACTGAGGAAGATCAGAGACGCCGCCAGTGACGACTGATTGTCATCAAGGCACCGGCGCTGTACCAGTTCCTTGAAAGACACCGAAAGAACTGCAGTGAATGTTCGCTATACATATACGAATACATGTATATAAAAATCAGATATATCTGCATGGGTGTCGGTGACCGAACCCATAGATAGCCATAGATAGAAGACGCGTGCGTTATCGATGACACCGCTGAGCGAGTGCGTGTAGCCGTGTACGTCACTCATCGATTAGAGTTTATCAGCAGCAGCAGCAAGAGATCGAAGCCTGCAGCCCTCAATGCCGCGCTCATCCATCCCCACAGACGTTCACGAAGGATTGACTGAAGCCGAGATATAGCGAACTGTGTCGACCGTCGATCAACACCGACTTCGTGCAACAGTCGATAGTTTCCATCGCACGTTGCTGAGCTCGTTATTGTTTGAAAAAAATGAAAACCATACGTTCTTGACGATCATACGTTAGACGCATTGTGGTTTTACTCATTTTTTACAGCGGGCATCCATTTTTTAAACCAAACATTTTTTCCTTTTTCTCTATGGGTTGGCGTTAATGCTTGCGATATGTATTAAGAAAGTGCCAAAATAGTACATACTATTTAGTCAATCGCCTTCATGTTTCAAAAATGTCGACCAAAATAATGAATGGTGGGCCTAGTTCTTACCTCGCTTTTGATAATATTTCTGTTTTATGTTATCACAATTAACTACTGCCAACTGCATGGCCGAATTTTCTATACTGAACAAACTAAACCAAACTAAAAAATAAAGTCGGTGCATGATAATTACAGTACGCTGAAGCTATATTTCAAACAGGCAGAATTAAAAAAAACCTTTTTTGCTGCCGGTGACAATCGAAAATCAATACTTACAAGTAACAGAGTCTGTTCGAATCACTAACATTAACCAATCAATTTTGCATGCTTAACTGGTACCAATTGATATCTAAGCTAATAATACGAGTACTATAATGTATAATGCTTATATTTGCTAAAACTTTAAGGTGGAACAAAAAAAATTGTTCTAAATCGCGACTCATTGAAATTCAGTCGTAACTATGAGAGAGGGATCTCTGCTGTCGAGTACGACTGTGAATTTACCTTCTTGCTGAGAATGAGCTAAGCTGACGACGAGGATGATGATGGCAACGGTCGATGCCAGGTGACTCGACACCATGATGATCACAACCAATCCAGTGCCACCGTGTCAGTCCGTTCAATCGCCGCTAGATATCTGCACACACACAAGCAACAGATTACAGGCACACATCACGGCACAGTACAAAAGATCTCGTGTAATATGCGATCATGAGATAACATCAGCACAGCAAAGCTGCACAAAGCAACATGTAGCCCTGTAGGCCATAAGGCCTATTAATACTGTAAATTGCATGTCTGTATTGAAGTCGTTGATTCCAGCTGGAGTTAATTCTTTTGCAGGTTAATCAATTAATTTTGCTCTTTGCATGCAACTATAACTAACTAGTGGACCTATAGCATAGCTTCGGCGAACACTCTAAAATTATCGATCGGTTGATTGATTCATTGATTGATTGATCTGTATAAGTGTAAAGCTTGAGTCGATTTTCTAGATGACGCATTCTGACGAAGCGATAGTGCTCCGACCTCAATGCGTCTATACGTGACGGCTACAGCGAGTACATAGGAAAAGAGCCAATGGCCGAAAGCTATAGAGCACATCCGGGACCAGAATGCGTCGTCGAATTAACGTTCGCGCCGTTCCGCTTGGCGCACGCGAGATGTCGGTCGGCGTGACGTCATTTCCGGTCAGTCGTCATTAGCCGATCAATCAGAGCATCGACCATCAATCATGGACGACGTTTCCGTCCAGGCGCGGCGGTTTGTGACGTCACTTCCTGCAGGGTGGTCAGCGACGCGCGACGCACACTCCAAGCTGTGACGCCTTGCATGCTAACACACCACGGACTCACGATCGCTCATCACACAAATTGTCTACATAGTACGCTAACATTGTATTGACTCGACCTGCTTCCGGAATTCCGCCGCGGTTCTTCTCATAGTTTGTCTGCTCTCTCTCTAGTCTCTACATTCTGATTATACAGCGGCCGTTAATAGTCTGAACGGCTTCATATATCATTCTGCTGCAGTCTGCAGGGGATAATCCTAAGTGAATGTCAATAAATTTAGTACCGTCAGTAACAGCAGCAAAAGTGAGTAGGGACTGTGTAACATCGAACTAAGTAACGCTATTCACAATTTTACATTTAAGCAGTCTTTCCTGGCTGAGTAAAATAGTTACGTCAGATGATAGCAGAAACATAAAAAAATTATACAGAACTAACGGGACTTTGCTTCTAAATACGCCCGCAAACTCACGTTTCTTTTACTTCGCGATATTCTGCTTATAAGTACAGCAGAACTAGCATGAAAGCAATTTAAACGTTCTATGTCACCTGATCAGTTTCCCTTACCTTCGTGATTCTAGCGCGAGACGGAGACACGCGGTCACGTGCATAATACTCGCTGAGTGTGACCATTGCATTCGACAGCTTCAAACACCCACAGCCCAGCGAGCCATCAGCCGCACGAGTGAGCTCACGGCGGCCACAAAGAGAACACGGAATCCAAGGCTGGGCGGGTGTGCACGTTGTCTATCTCATGGAGTGACCGGCGGTGCTGGTGGGTTGGACTTAGCACTAGACGTCCGAGGTTGAACGTTAATAGCAGATTGACAGTGATGCTCTGTGCGTTAATCAATTACATCGGCGAGTGAGCGGCACATTACCGGCCGACCACACACACACACAGACAGACAACAACGCGTCGAGACGCGTAATGACACGACTCCAGTGACTGACGTCGTCGTCGTAGTCGTCGCGTTTATTCAAATCGGACCGACAGCGCGCTACGAGTCACGTGGGACAGAACTGCGTATAAAACAGCGCCGGGCGACGGCTTCACGTTCGAGCGGTTTAGTGCGACATCGTGCACCGGGGCGGGAATCCGACCGGCGCGATGTCTTGGGGGCTAGATTCGACCCCCTATATTACCCCCACGACAAACTCCCCTATTTATGACAAACCCCCTACGACAAAAACCCTCTGCAATGGAACCGCCTCTCTCCAGAGGTAGCACGGCTTTTTCGAGTCGTGTGAATTTGTCAAAATGTTATCAGCGGACGAGGTGGGAGTTCTGTCGCAGGAGGATTTTGTCTATATACCCCGACAACAGTAAATATTGTAAAAACAAAATATTTAGAATGTGCGCTGATGTAATGCAATGTAATGTAACATCCCCTTTCAGGACTGTTCGTGGCATTTGCAACAAGACGCCACTCGCTGAAACAGAAACGTCTTCAGTGCTGCTGATTCTTTCTGAGACTTTGGCGCTTTATAAATCATTTACTTACTTATTTACTTACTTAAAACAAACCGATGTGCGACGTAGCTACCAATACAACGCTTGACTCTATTCTGTCATACACTTATAATGACACTCAGCTGGCACTGATACTGTTTTCACAATTTTCGGCTGCAGTGTTTGTCAAAAAGCAAACGACGGCGTAGTCCATGCCATCTGAGCGTGGTTTAAGTACGATACCGCACAGTCTGAAGTGGTATAAGCTCGTGCGCGTACTCGCTTATCTACTTCAGCAAATCAGTATTTATAGTACTTAGTATAGTAGCCTATACACGGGGTGATCGTCGCCGCAACCGGTTGACACTATAACATATAACACTATAACAGGCGTTAGTCCCCAGACGGTCACGCATGAGGCGTGGCAATGCGGCGTCATTAGGGACAGCTAATGAACAGCGCACATCAACCGCGGCCCTCGAGGGCCGTGACATCAACGCAGCGATCTGTATCAAAACTGACGTCACGAGCGGTCAGTCTTGACCACCGCAGGTCAAACGGGTCATCGGCGATCTCAACGGCTGGACGTCTGACCGAACTAAGAGCTATAGCAATATGCTTCAACAACGACTAACATACAATCACCGGTTTTGGCTTCGGTTGAAGTCCATGTATGCGTATATACGCGGGGCTACGAGCACACGTTTGTCTATAAGCTCACAGAATTTTAAACCAAATTATAGGCCTTATGTCGTCGCTAATCTGATCGCATTCGAAGTCACTATGACTTATGAATGCGTTTATTTCAGATTAAAACTCATATGAAACACAACTAAGCAGTACAAGTAGTTGTTCCTTGCTTTCTGTTTCAAGAGAATTTAATGAAACTGTATAAGCCTACAACTGTAATAGAGCGTTTATTATCGCATGACACGAACAAGTAGTAGCGAGTGCGTTCTGTAGCGCAGTCGCTGTCATCAGCTGATGCCGTACCACGCCGTACCGCGCGTAAACGTGTGAGGTCTTACAGTCGTCGGCCATCCTGCATGGACCAACGGTCTGGAACTTTATCTCTCTTTCTCTTGGTGGCATTTCATAACGGAGTACACGGGCTATTATTCCAAACTCCTTGTCTTTTGCGAGCAGGCGCGTGACAGAGAGTTGCTGCAGACGTATCTTTGTTCACCATAAATAAAATGTAACGAGTGATAACATAAAATTAACAAAATAACCCACAAACAAAAAAAGCATTACGCGCAAACGAATTAACACAAATGTTCACAGTGCAAACGATAAAAAAGGAATTTTCTTTAATGCGCAACG
>Ga0209671_1001659_pt1 | contig 19113 bp, 13 predicted proteins | sample WorMetHERISLAND2_2_FD_187401 | JGI IMG/M metagenome (GOLD analysis project Ga0209671, IMG submission 187401) | Marine gutless worms symbiont microbial communities from Max Planck institute for Marine Microbiology, Germany - Olavius geniculatus... | ecosystem: Host-associated > Annelida >...
GTCGCAATTCAGTGTTGAAATGTGCGCTGCATCCAAAAATTGCGAAAAATTCACTAAAAACCCCTTTTTGAGGGGTTCAAGGTCGTTCAAGGTCATCGATGTTGATAAATCCCAAAAGCCTGTCACCGGTGCTTGTTATTATAAGCAGCATGTATGTACCTATCTGCAACCGTTTTCACATTATTCGAGCCAATAACGGCAAAATGACGTCTTTTTTAGGGGGGTACCCCTCTTTGACGCCCTCGTTCGAGGAGAACCCCTGCACCCAGTGGCACGAAATTTTGTCACGATAAACTAGACACCTTGGGGCAGCCCAAAGTAAAGATTTCGTGACTCTAGCTTGCACCGTTTTGATACAGCTCACGAGTGTGACGGACGGACGGACGGACGGACAGACGGACGGACGCCCAGACGATGGCAAGGACGCGCAAAGCATTCTGCTTTCGCGCGTAAAAACGCTCGACTTCACACAGCGACCGTGTGGTTTCGAGGCGAAAACAACTTCATTAGGGGCAGCCACAAAATGCCGTCGGTAACACAATAACAAGAAATTTGAGCTAATGCTCACGAGACGCGCGAAAGCCTATAGCAGTTCCTGTTCGCAAACTGTCAGTTTATCTCCAGCCGTTTCGTCGCGATTCATTCTTGAAATGTCCGCTGCAGCCGAAGATCGCAAAAATCAATAAAACCCCTTATTTTCGAAGTTAGGGACTTTCATAATCATCGATGTTGATACGACTAAATAGCTCGTCACTAGTGCTTGTTGTGATAGGCAACAAGCCATTGGTGATCTGCAACCGTTTTCACGAAAGACTGGCCAACAACGATAAAATAACGACTTTTACGGGGGTACCGCTTTTTGATGCCCTCGTGCGCAAGTTTTCTTAAACCTAGAAAATCGAGTCTTAGACTGTCGAAATCTACGTTCAGTGTTGAAAATTTCATACGCAGCTTTTCCATGTCTATCTCTATTGCTTTCGGCGCAATTCGCTCTTGAATTGTGTCTTGCAGCCCAAAATCGCCAAAGAATTCATAAAATTTCTTATTTTGGCGTTCAAGGTCATCCAAGGTCATTGAATTCAGCGCCAATCGATAGCCAGTGTACGACTTTCTAATGATTAATAGTAATCTAGGCCCTATCTCGCACCGTTACTGAGATACAGCGACTTATTGGCTAAAAATCGCAATTTTTCCCCACTTCCCTCTCATTTAGCGCCTTCGTTCGGGGTGACTCCTTTCGAATTTATGGTAAAGCTTTACGGATCTTGAAACTAGAGTTTTCCGGGCAGCCGACGGCGAAAATTTGGTGATCCTAGCTTGCGCCGTTTTTGACTGATCCACCCGTGTGACAGACGGACAGACAGACAGACAGACAGACAGAACTGCGATGGCTAAGACGCGCTAAAGCAGTAGCTGCTTTCGCGCGTAAATAGTAGAAACGTCGCCAAGCCGTAAAGCCTACTATAGGGGCCTATCTGTGACGCTGTAATTGCCGTTTCCGATTGCTAATCAGCCTTCAGTTATTATACCGGCTTTAAGACTTCTATTCGTGTATACCGCAATATCGATCGGTATATTAGCTCATGACATTTGCTGCGACTTACGCTATAGAGACAAGTTCCAACGTCATTGTTCACCTCTGTTGCTCTATATTTAGCCATCCATCACTTCTTCAATTTTTCATTCTGTGCTTAAAATCTGTCTTTTCCACAAGTCTCTCTTGTCACCCAATAGACTGTCTTCGCGGATTACCGGCCTGCACGTTGGCTTTCTCTCTGTAGTTTTCTTATTTTTCAGTTTAACGTTTGGTTCGATTTGTGCAGTTCAGTACCATAAAATACAAGATTGGTCTCACATTGAGCCAGATGATCTAAAAACTGACGGATTGGTATCAGAAATTTTTCCATAAGCTGGGTATACTGGCCGATTTTAGGAGACGTTAACCGTATAGAAAATATTGTAAAACGTTGATAAAACCGAAGTGTTTGCACCTCTTTACAGCTGCGTAATCCCATTCGACGACCTCTAATGCACTTAGGATCGCTAGCAACGAAAAGACGCTCCTGGCTTTACATGTAGCCGGCTCGTTTAATGACGTAAAATCGTGGTTTTGACTTTTTAGTCTTCCTTTCCTATCAATGCTAAAGATTGAAATATCGTTTACGGGACAAAATAAGAAAGAATATGCACTATAAGATGAGACTAAAGATGGAGTGATTCTACTTTTTAACGCTTGAAAAAATTTATTCAATAATCGCGAAGCATCACCAAATGCAACATAGAAATATTTGAAGTTTTAGCAACTTGCAGAAATTTATAGAAGCAGTGGAAGATTTCTAAACTAAAAATACTGTTAAACATGCATATTTTGAAAATCATGTTAAACACTCAATTAAACTAACATTTGTTGTTGTTATTTTACTTTCTTGATAAATATTCTATATACAACCGTCGTATAGCTATAAGGCTCCCAAGATTAGCACGTGGTGCTGAGCAGACAAAATGAAGATGGAAAGGAAATATTTGGCCTCGGTTTCGGTTATTTGGCGGGTAGTCGACAGCTGCCCACTATACAAGATTGGTCAAATGACATGTGCCCTATATACCAGTGCGTTGCATGCGGTGGTCAGTCTAGGCAAGGCAATCAAGCATTCAGCTACAAAACTATCGACTCAGCGGCGTCCTGCATTAAAAAGTTATGTGGGGGCAGAAAATATCAAATTTTCGACAGAAAAATTGTCATTAAAAGTATCAAGGACTTTTATTCTAAATTTACATTATTGCACGTGGCGCAAAAAATGTAGCGACATCTTATCAGAACCGGCGGAAGGGCCCCCGTACCCCGGCCGGGGGCCTCAGATATGCTCAGGGGTTTGATTCATGCTAAGTGTGAAAAAATGTTTTAGTTTTTAAAAAATATATTCAAAATATAAAATAAATAAACATGTGGAAAGTTTACCCAAAGTGGACAAAGTGAACTTTTCATTACTGTACAGTAATCTGTGACGTATTGGTGCCTATAAACGTCATTTTTTGAAAAGACAACACAAATTGTATCTGTTTTTTTGTGTTTTAAATTTCAAAAAATTTTAAAAATTCAAAATTTTTCAAAAAATGGGCAAATTTGCGACTTTCAGTGAACGTCCAAAAGCCAAAAGTGTTTCAGCTAAAGGGGGGCTTTGCCCCCTGGTTCCCTGACCAAGGGCTCTGCCCCTGGATTTCGCTGGGGGCTCCGTCCCCAGATCCCCTATTATAAAGGCCTTACACTTGTATTTGGGGGCCTCCAACTCTCTAACGCCGCCACTGCATCTCATCGTATCTTTATTCTTGATTATTTATATTGTTGCGAGTTTTTGTTCACTATTCTTCGTAGACATTTCATTTCAAAAGCCCTGTGACGGTTCATGTAATTTTTCTTGAATGCTTATGTTTCAGCCGCGTACAATATAACACAAAAAACTCATCGCACGAAAGTAATCTGAAATTTACTCCTATATTCAGTACATCCATCTGCATGAAGAAACTGCACTTCAAAATGCATTAAGAATACTCGAACTAATGAAGCAATGTGAAGTAAAGATGATAGGTTTTTCATTTTTAGCCAAAAAAATTTTTCCGACAAGCTGAAATCTAAGACAGGGGCATTGGCCTCATGGTCTCCCTGTCAGGGTGCTATAATACAAACCGCTCTGCTGCTGCTGCTGCTGCTATTGTGGATGCAATTCATCACATACGGACAGGTTCGACGTCGGCGGCTTACGGATATCGACTGGTCAAATCTTTCGTCGCCACTCGTCGCAATTTTCTTCCCAGAATGGAGACGCACAGCGCTTGCGACTATTTGTGATGCGTTTACATGTCAACGTTCTCCCCCCCCTTACGCCCGGTAGTGGCGTGGCCAGTTTGGACCAGATGCTCTCTTCGGACTTTCTAATTGGCCTCTTTTCCAACTTTCGAATGTGAAACTCAAAATATGAGATTTTTGAATTCGGGCGAACCATGATAAAGAAAAAAGCAGCTCATTTTCACACAACCCTAATAATAATATTGCGGCGCAAACTTCTGTATGCGTAGTTGGACCCACCCGAAATCAGCGTTCTCTAACGCGACTGCGTTCTCCACGAGTAACGTTGCCAGTAGCGGAATTTCAGAAACCCCTTAGACGTCGTCTTGATTTCATCGCTTTCGTTTTATTTTAGTATGTGCGGACAGGCTTGCCTGTAGCCTACATACACAGTCTGGTGGGACGGACAGACAAACAGCTGACGGGCCAGCTAATGGTACCGCCGTGTATTGCGCTATCGAACAATCGATCAGCCTAGTTTGCTATCCACAGGCAGGCTATGAGCATCTTGTCGCAGCCGCAGCCCACAATTCCCGGCAGTAGTTGTTTTGCGCCGCGGCGCCGGTTTTTTTTCCGGCCGAGTGAAAACGGTCGACGGCGGCGACAACGGTTTTTCCGACGATGGCGGAATATGCAACTGCGCGGCTGCTGGGCTGCGTTACGTTATGTGTCCCGCGTGGACGGGCTGAGTTATCGCTAGCTGCTGCTGCTGCTGCTGTTGCAAGCATTGGCGCTGTCCGTCTGCAGTCCGACATCTCTCGCCATGTTTCACCTGACCATGTCCGCCGCCCGCACGGCGTTCTGATGCCCAAGCATAGTGCCGCTAATGGGATGTCACGCTCTGTCCACGTCAAAAGTGGACGCAATTATCAAACGATTTTACGCGCGACAGCAGAATGCTTCGCGCGTCTTACCCATGGCCTAGGCGTCTGTCTGTCTGTCCGTCCGTCCGTCACATTCTTGAGCTGTATCAAAACGGTGCGCGCTTTATACGATCACGCAATCTTCACTGTGGGCTGCCCAGAAGACACTAGTTTTTGTGACGAAATTTCGAGCCCCCGGGTATAGTGGTTCTCCTCGAACGAGGGCGTGAAAGTTAAAAGTTCTTATTTTACCGCTGTCAAGACTGTTCTGGCTTTGATCAACATAGCGTCATGACTAAGGAATAAAGCAATACATTTTAGCATCACATTATGAGGACTGTTGCCATTAGTTAACAATAAGTTTTTTTGGTTGAGTTTCTCTTCCTTTCTCCTGCTTATTTTTTCTACCGTGATCTTATGGTGAATAAAGGTTTTCAGAACTGCTGACGAGTCAACGACGATGTCGATCACAACAGCAGCTGCCAATCAAACTATTTTTCAAATCTGACATGTATTCTGCTTACAGGGACCGTGTAGTATAAACTTTTAATTTGGTGCTATGGTGATCTCGGGACAATATCTATATCATAGTTTTATCGTGGTTTACTTTTGTAGAGCATACACTGTATGTTGTGTATAAACCTCACTGATTGGTCGACTGATTTAGTGGTTTCTATCTTTCCAAATCTGAATTCGAAATCGGGCGCAAGTTCTCCCCCATTTTTGCCTCAAGTTCTCCCCCATTTTGGGCTTGAGCTCTTTTTCCGGTTTTTTGTTAAGGGTATAGATTGCTCAGCGAACAAAATAGAGGGGAAGTTTTGTTAAAAGTGTTGAGTGCCCAGTAAAAAATAGAAGAAAAGTTTTGATCTACACCATTAACAAAACTTTCCCCTTTTACTGGGCGCAAGCTGCGCCCACCAGGTATAGGGATAGAAACCACTGGAATGATTACCCGTTCGACTTTACGTACCACTCCGGGTTCAGAAGAAAGTTATCACAAGTCCTCAGACTATCTCGGCCAGTAAAAGGGTCCAACGACTGGCAGAATCGACGCCTTCAGATCGCTGATTGCGTTCAGCCCACTCTTAACCAGCGCAAGCCGCTACAATTTACATATAAAATTTGCGACCGGGCGTACAAAGTATCGCCACGACGCAGACGTACGTATAAATTGCGCCCTGTCCCTCGACAATTTGCCCGCCGATGGTGTTAAGCGTTGCCGGGCACTTGTGCAGGGCACGGGGCCGAGCGCCGTCTTGTGGGCACGCCACGCCTAATCCAAGTCTACGTTCGGTCAATGCGACCGATGGGTCTGCGCAAGTTGCTCGTTTTCTTCGACGTTTATCTGCCGTATTTTCGATTTGTATTTATGGCCGACCATTAAATCGAGCCTTGGGTACGATGTGCCGTCTGTCTGTCGTCTGTCTGTATGTAAGACATGTATAGCAGGCCTTCTGCTCTCTCTAGCGGTTCAGCCAAGTGCCTCAGATTCGGCCACTGGCTGACATTGTGCACTTAAATATGCACTTATAGAGTGTTTACGCGATCCAGCAAACGTCCAGCAAACTTTCAGCAAATGTATTCAAAATACACGTGCTAATGCACGTCTGTCTGGTTTTCGATTGCCCTGGTAAATTGTAATAACATCTACCTGGATATTCTGTCGTATTTTAATGAATATCAAAATTTTGTTATATTATTATCTTAATCCACATAATCATTGCTGGATGTTTGCTGGATCGTGTAAACACCCCATTAATTATTTACTTGCTAAATCGTACGTCGTAGAGAGTCGGCGATAGTACCGTTAGATAGGGCGATGACGAGTCACTATAGGCTGTCAATAGCAACCATATCTCTATCGGTTTGGCCACAGTTATGAACGCAAAGCTTCTGCATGCAGCCATCATCTACCTGCACCGAATTACCGTATCGTACGATTTTTAGCTATAGTTGTAGCGTTTGATATAGCGGCGTCACCATAACTGTATGAAACTGTAGTCACTATCGGAAATCGTTTTCTTTCCGCGACCGGAAGTCAGACGCTGGCTATTGGATATAAGCGGTACAGTGGGCCCACCCTAGCGACAGCTGAGCTTCACACATCAGAACACGTAAACGCAAGTGCTGTACAATTTTATTCACCAAAAAATGTCACACAACTAAACATAACAGATAACAGTCTATAGCGTACTTCATTGCTCATTCTACGTAAGCTACTTTATGTTATTTTAGACCGTGATTAAAGCATCCTCATTCATACGCAGTTCTGAATTGACGAATTTATGGTGCAGATAAAGTTAAAGCTTAAATTGTTGAATTTTAGTGATAGATTACTTTCAATTTCGTTTAAGTGCCGTCATCACTGATGGTAGGCAATTGATGTGGGTACGGAGCCTGAGATCACGCTTCTTGCATCTGTCGCTGTCGTCACTCCACCAGTAACGTAACCTATTCTGCTTCCTATTTGCGTTCGGATCACTAAGAATTGCTTTTTGCCTTCTTTCTGTATTTCTGCTTGAAATCATGTAAATAGGAGCCTAAATTTTTCACTTAGCTGGCTTACAGTGTAATGAAAATAGATTTGTTGAAAATCTGTAGTCGACATACAACTGGTGACAAAAACAAAGAACGAGAAGGACTCAAATAAAAAAAAATATTAAAAACAACCATAATGCTTTATTAAAAGACAGCAGGGACATTATAATTATTGTCTTTAGTAAGTCAACGAGACTTGTTTATTCACTGTTAACCCACTTTTGTCATTGTAGCTTCCGGATTTGGCCAATAATTGCAGCTGCAGATCGACACATTTCCGATTATACCAACACGCTCGTCTTTCCAGGGAGATGTGGGATGGATGCTATAGTTTTCTGCGAGTGACAATAAATGGTCGAAAGTGCAACTCTAACTATGGACTGAGAAGCAGTTTATAAAGTATGTTGACTGAGCTGACAATGCGTTTCAAAATTAATTTTACGCAACCTGTCCCATATGTTTTGAAAGTTATCGCATTTTTCACGGGTGTCAAAACACGTAGGCCCTAAGCCTAATATAAGATCGTCGCTGTTAAACACTCTGCAATGAGTCTGTAGCCGTGTGCGCTAAATACAGTCATGATGTCGATTTGATGACAGCTATAGGAAAATAAAAGACATGATATGGAACAATTTTGCACGTACTGTTTTATTTTGATTTTGATATTTATTTTCACTTTATAATGCTTTTTAGTGTAGGCCTACTTAAACTGTAGAATTTTATGTTGCGTGTTTGCGTGTGTGTTTTAACTGTAGGCCCGTACATATGTGATGTGCTCCCTTGCTGGCGTATAATAAATGATGATGATGATGATAAAAACAGAGTTGTCGTTGAAACGTTAGAAATGTTTAATGTTTAAAATGATAAGAGAAACTTTCTAAATTAATCGTTATTTAACGAGAATTAACGGACGGCGCATTGTGTTATAAATTGGTGCTCTTATAGGGTGTTTACACGATCCAGCAAACGTCCAGCAAACTTCCAGCAAATATGTTCAAAATACACGTGCTAATGCTGGACGTTTGCTGGATCGTGTAAACACCCCATTACTTTCGTACATAATTTATTTGTAAGCCTTATATAACTTAGTGTTAACGAGCTAGCCGACAAAATCTTCAAGCCGAGTTCTAAGCAGTCTTATTACCTCTAGATCATGCTTACCCTACTGTTCTATAGCTACAAAGCTATTTTTCTTGCGTGTCTCTTAATATTCATCAGTTCTGTGCGGATTTAGCGCTCGACAATCCGTTCGTGTTCATTAAAACAGTTCTGCAGACGGGCGCAGCGACAAATGCCTTAGCTTACTGCAGCTGCATTTAGGTAATTGCGACCTCCTGTCTCGCGCTTTACTTACTTAAGTTTCGTGTGCCATTTTCCAGCGCGATATCTAGTCAATGGCTTCTTTATTTTGTAGGCTAGTGAGTCTCACGCGGTGTCAATGTAGAGTAGACGATCTACACTTGTTTGGCTTTACGACCAATCAGAAAGTGGCCGCCGGAGGGATGTATTAAAGACTTCAAATATGCCAAGTCTCACGCATTCTTACTGCTAACTTGGGCCTTTCCGCACTCGAAAATATTATCAATTTCATTGGTTGTATTTTCCACTAATTTGGCCTCATTTTTACCATTTGTCTCTCTTTGCAATGACGAAAATCGTTTTACCAGCAGCAGTTTGTGAGCTCCAAATTTGTGAAAATGCGTTTACCGCTTTTGCCACATTACATTGTTTAGTTTCGTTAGGCAATAAATTGTGCCAAGATATGTGCCATACCTGCCACAGTCCAGGTGCGTCATAGCAAGATGAGTATTAATTACAGGTAAAACGCAGCTTATGCAACTGACACGGTGTGATTAATGTCATTAAACGCACAGTGATGGTGGCAGCAGTGATGATGATCGTGACAAAAAGAGCAGCATGCAGTAGCTTATGTCTACGTAGCGACACGCAATGGGCGTGACCTATGCCGTGACGTCACGGTGCAGAATATCGAACCGCCGCACTTCCGGTGGCGTAAGATCAACTTTCTGTTCACACCTAAGTAGTACGACTTTAATGTATTCTTATTAAAAATAAATTAATTAATTAAAATTTTAAGATTGAACAGTTAAAATCCACGGTACGGAGTGAGACAAATGAGCGCTGACAACAAATTTGCACATTTCAGACATCGGTTTAGCACACTTATTTCACGGTAGGCGACGGTCGGTAGTGTAAGCCTCCACTGTCGTTTGTTTGTATGCACCCGTGAAGCTATCAACCCGTTATACCACTGCAAAAATAGTGCTGAATCGAAATAGTAGAAGTTGAGCGATTCGGCTGATAACAAATCCGATTCGATTTGAAAGAATTTCGATTCGATTCCCTGGCTGTGGCGTCGTAGCAAGAGGTCAAGTGATGGTGATGGGGAGAGCAGTTGCGAACCCCAAATTTTTGACTGCGGAAAAATTGTCAAAGATTTTCTCGTCAGAAAATGTTTGTCTAAAAATGCCAAATTTAGGGCTAAAAACTTTCATTTTGAAGAAATTTTGGACAAAAAGTTAAATGTTGAGCACCCATAATCTTTTCTGTCGAAAATTTAGTGTCTGTGGTAAAATTGCAACTTCTGGCTCTGCTTATTTTTGACTCACGACGCCACTGTTCACTGGTGATTGCAATTTAGGCCTATACAATCGTAGGCTATCACACCATTGTCGGTAGATCAACCCAGAAGAACTAACTGCAACTCGTAAGTAAAAAAATCACGTCGAGGAAAAGAGGCTTAACTTCACGTCACTGGTTTTTCTTTCGGAATCTTGTGACAAAGTAATAGTAAAGTGAAACTAAACAAAAGTTGTGTGCAACGCTAATACTCCGTTTACATGATCGAGCAAACATCCAGCAAACGTCGAACAAATGTATTCAGAATACACGTGCTAATTGCTCGACGTCTGCTCGACGTCTGCTCGATGTTTGCTAGCATTCACCCAGCTAGCTCGACGAGCTATGGTAATTAGCATGCTAATTAGGAGGGCGGGCGAATTGTAATTGGAAGGCCTATATAACACGTGATCCGCTGTGGGCTAAGCCTAGGCCTACATGTGAACAAGGGGGGTTCCATCAGGCCTGTTTGATGTTTGCTCGATCGTATAAACGGGATATAACGCACGCATGCAGATAGCGCAATCAGTGCGCAGAAACACGAGTTGGCCAACAGAACTTGGCTTTAATATTTTTGGAAATTGGTGAGTCTAATCGAAATAAGCTTGAGTTCGATTCGCTCTGCTGAATCGATTCGAATCGATCATTCCCAGCTCTACAAAATAGGCAGCACGAGCGCCGGCGTAGAATATTTGGTTTATGAGGAAGGTCGAACGCGATTTTCGTCGTCGTATAAGAGAAAGGATTTTTAACATCGTAGCGTTACGCTGTAAACGAGCCTCATCAGAAATGTGCGACGGCGTAAAGTAAAAGCAACGGGCTGCGGGGTGGAAAATTCGAAACGAGGTCGTGTGTCGTGACGCCGTGATTGGAGTAGTGGCTGCTGGCGAAGCGTTATAGTTTAGTACAGGGCCACACAGCAGCAGCAACAGCCAAAACGACTACATCGACAACAACTACAACAATTACAACAACTATGACAAAAACGACGATAAAAGCAGCAACGATGATAACGACGACAACTACGACAACTACAACGACAAACAACAGCGATAACGGCGGCGACAACTACTAAAACAACAACAACTACTACTACTATTACTATTACTACCACGACAACGACAACAACGACAACAGTCGGTGTCCACGCCAACAACAACGACGACGACGTTATGGTTTAGTACAAAGCCAAACAGCAGCCTCAGCAGCAGCTGCTCTCGGCTGGTCTTCTCGCCGTCGGGTTAGCGGCGTATGGCGTCGCAGGCCGGCTCGCCCCTGCACCGTGATTGGAAGCAATTCACGAAATTGGTATCGTCGTCGTCGTCGTTGTTGTTGCCAGCGTAGACACTGGTTGTCACGCACGAACGCGCTGTTAACTGTGACGGACGCCAGCTGATAGATCCTCTCTCCTTCCCTCCTTCTCTCTCCCTCTTTTGCCTGCGCGTCCTCTTGGTCAGTGGTCAGGCCGTGACGTGCTTTCATTCGCGATGAAGTTTATCGCTATTAAGCGGTCAAGCGACAGTGGCCTCGGTCACCCTCACGCTCGACAGCTTTATGCATGTATATGACGTCATTCCTCGGCCCAATTTCCCGGACCGCATCTCGGCCAACGTCATTGCCCATCGCCGCCCGCCGCCAGTGTTTTGTCGATTGTGAAAATGTGATCCGCTGCCCGCTTTGTTGCCATTCCGCTAACGAATGCACGAATGGGTTCAAGTCCGCGTTATGCAATCAAAAGTACAGATGTCAGCTGCTGTAGCACAATTTCTATCTCACTGTCAACCATCACTAATTGTTTCCACAGTTTAAGTGAATAGGGGCCTAAGATAAATTGTTGTTAATTTGCGTCATGGTTTCTGCATCTATTTCAAACTTTTAACGTTTCTCTCATGCATAACGTAATCACAGTTAGTTTTATTTCCGCGTCAGTTTCTTTGCATTTTACCATGTACTGCTGTGTCTGAATGGGTGACTATCCATAGTCTACCGACAAATATGATCCCCTGATCTCTGCTTAAAGGTTTTGTATAGCATTTTATGGGAAACCCATTGCAGAACTACGGAGCGTCACCTGCCATATGATCACATAATGTTACCTGCCACCCAGCACAGGTGAACGCGTGGCCACAATCAGACAGACTAGTACTCGTGCCTCTGCAACTTCTCAGTCACAGCTACTTGGTATATTTTTACGCGCGAAAGAAGCCACTGATTTCAGCGCGTCTTAGCCATCGCAATTCTGTCCGTCCGTCCGTCTGTCTGTCACACGGGTGGATCAGTCAAAAACGGTGCAAGCTAGAATCACCAAATCTTCACCATCGGCTGCCTAGAAAACTCTAGTTTCAGAAACCGTAAAGCTTTTCCATAAATTCGAAGGAGGTCACCCCGAACGAAGGCCCTAAATGAGAGGGGGTGGGCAAAATTGGCGATTTTTGGCCAATAACTCGCTGTATCTCAGTAACGGTCGAGATATGGCCTAGGTTACTATTAATCACTAATAGGAAGTCGTACACTGACTTTCGATTGGCGCCGAATTCAATCAGAAATCGGTTTACAACGCCCAGCACTAACTAACGCTGATTGATTGCATTGATTGAGTTGTCATATTTTTACGCGCGAAAGCAGCTACTGTTTTCATCGCGTCTTAGCCATCGCAATTCTGTCCGTCCGCCACACGGGTGGATCAGTCAAAAGCGGTGCAAGCTAGGATTAACAAATTTTCACCGTCGGCTGCACGGAACTATCGTTATGCGATCAGATAGAGAATTTGGTTTTTGTATATTAACTTAGCGTGAACACCCCAATTTTTAGCTAATATACTGAACCGGAACTGCTATAGGCTTTCGCGCGTCTCGTGAGCATTAGCTTAAATTTCTTGTAGATTACTGCGGATCAGAATGCGCCAAACAGATCATTGCGCACACCTCTAATGATCGGCGCGCGGCACGCATAAATATTCCAACAGCGTGCTTTAGAGCGTGTCCGGACGACAAAGTTTGAGGTTGCTGAGAGAGAGAAAGAGTCCTGTGTTCGGTTGAACGATCAGCGGATTCGGTGCATTCAGCTTGATGCACTAAACGCAGACGATTAATTATTTATTAACCACAGCCACGTACATGTACGTACTTAGCTTCAGACTAGATCAAGCTATTTTCAGCATCACAGCAGCTGGCACTAAGCGACCTGTTCTCAACAATAGCCGGTCTGGCTAACGAGGTCTGGGCACACAGGGACCAAAGACAATTAGATTGAGCCGTCGAGAATAAATGTCAGTTAAAATGTGACCTCGTGATTCGGTCCAGATCTTGCCCAGCCGTAGCGTAAGCTTTCAGCGTTAACGCTCTTTCAGTCTGGAACTCACTTTCGTGTAGATCTGCCGAATTACTCAGCACTTTTAAGCGTTGCCTAGAAACTGAACTGCTTGACATTGCCAATAGAAAACGCAAACTCCTAGCTTAGTCTCGCACTGTTTTCGTAAAAAAGTGAGTAAGTAAGTAGGTAAGTACGATAACTCAAAAGCGCAAATTAACAGTTAGCCACAATGCGATGCGATCTCAGCACCGGAACAAGAATGTTTAGCAGCCACCTAAACTGTTGAAAGTCAATGACGGTTGATAGAGCCTAAGTGAGATGAATAATTGGAAGGCTGTTTTACAGCCTGCGTTTGCGACATTGTGCAATCTGAGAATTCGTTTTACCTTCTGCCATCTGTTCTGTAGTGGAGTTTTTCCAGCAGATCCCTTTAAGTGAGTAAAATGTGAATTTATATAGCGCATAGCGCTAAAATTAACGTCTAATGACGTGTGCATTTGGACATTCTCTCGTACCTTAAAATTACCTGGTCACCTAGCCTAGCCATTTCTTACGAAGAAAAAGGGCTAACATTTTAGAATAAGCCTGTATATGCAGGATTGCAGGTAAAGAGTCGAACTACTGCCCGCGGAAGCAACGGCATTATTGTTTTCAGCGTTGAGGCTCTGTTACCACGCTATGAGGCTCATGAAGCTTGATAAAATTTTGCAGTAACATCTATCTGGACATTCTGTCGTATCTTAATGAATATTCAAAGTCATAAGTCGAAGGTGAAGGTCACTTCGTTTTTTGCATGTTTCTTGCGTCCACGATACTGCTTGAACCAGCTAGCCTGTATTCGCAGGCTTGGCCCACGGACAGCACTTAACCTCGAGCAAGGCTGGAATATCTCGTCACTACACGAGTGCATTTGTGTGTTTGTGTTATAGTATTCGGGCTGCTGAAAGGGACGCGGTCCAACTGTCCAGCTTCGTACTGGGACGAGCCTTCGAAACACTGTGCCTCTTACATCGTCTCCGTGCTGGAGTTCATCCGGCCACAGGACGTACGACGAAACCGAACCTGCGCGTACGTAGCCTACAGATAAATATCCCCCCAGTGGCGATGTGAGCCAGGGGAGAAAATCCCCCTTCCCTCCGGAAATTGTAGCCTGTTGGAAAATTGTATTCCAAGAATACAAAATGTGGGGCTAAAAATTCCCCCATTTTGTAGTTGTATTTGTACAAGTTTGTACTTGTAGGCCTAGTTGATAAGCGAAGTTGCTCCTCAACTACAGATTTCCTGCCCCTATCCTTCAGTACTTGTCTACCCGCTTTTTGATCATATTGACTGATGTTGCATTTGTAACTCGTTGTGGCAAGCTGTTCTAGTTGTTGATAAGTTATTGGCAAAAAATGTCTTCCTTGCTTTGTGGGGGGGGGGGGCAAAATTATAGGCAAAATTGACATTTCAAACACAAACAATTTTCTCTGTCGGAAATTTGCAGTTGTCTGTCGAATAACGGCAACTCTTTGCTCCCCTTCCCCACTTACTTAACCAACGACGTCGCTGGAGGTCACGGATACTGCTGCTGCTGCTGACAACGACGACAATGATGATTCACATATAAGCTATGCATGTATCTTTATCTGTTAGAAAAAGAAATGACACGTAACAAAACGCAGCACATGGATGATTGACAGAAAAATTCGAATAGCGCTGATCATTGCTCCTAAAACACAAAACAATGCAAACGTAAGAACAGAATGATAAAAAACGAGACATGAAACCAGTCGTTTTCGAATTCCCAAGAAATACACAAAAATCGACATTACGTATCATCATGACTGTGTTGATGCTTTATAGTAGATTTCTGGTATAGTCTAATTGATTTTTCTTTAGCTATGTGGTTATATCGGGGGAGAAAGGGGGTGCTTACAGATGGTAATATAATATCGTTAACTAATCGTTGTCATCGCCATAACAGTTGTCATTGAAAATTTCCAGAATACATTGCTTTTCATGTGAAACCCATCTCGAAGCTATGGAGCGTCGACTGCCATGTTGTGATCACGTTGCGTCACCTGCCACCGAAAACCGGTGAACATACCTTGCCATAATCCCAGCCAGACATGTTGGTAGGCTACTCTATTTATCTACCTCAGAAGGCTGGAAGGCTGAGTTGGCCTTGGTGGTTGGTTATATACCAAAATGGTTTACCTCTCCGCAGACAGTCACCCCTTGAAGTGGCGACGACAACAATATGAATGGGAAATTGTTAGTGTCTACAGGAAAGGTAGGCCTATTCCAGATAGTGTGATCGGGACAACAAAGGTTTCTTCTGTTCTGATCTGACGCAGTCATGCAGTTACCGAGTATCTCGTTGTTTCTTGTATGTTCTGTAATCCGGTGTAAATCTGCGGCGCGATGATCACGGCTAGACCTATAGGCTCGTATACTGAATGTCGCACAAACAGCATCAGAGAAGTCTTGCTCGCCTATTGGCCCAGTGAAACGGTTCACCGACCGGCTTAGCACTCTAGGTTCCACTTGATTCGATTTACCGCACAGATTTATAGCTTTGTTGTACAATACATTAACAACAAATCCACACAAATCGACATAGTGAAGTTTGGGTCTCAGTTGGTTTGCGGACCGGCTTAGCGACGGAGTGCGGACGGACGGACATTTGCCCGTCCTGGCGACGCGGCGCCCTTGTAGGTCCCGGCAGACTGTAAGACGTACGACCGCACACGGCACAGCCTGGCTAGCCACCCGCAAGTCGATTTGACCGCCGCGCCGCCGGCCTTAAACCCTAAATACTCATGGGTTGAATATTCTTTGTACCGTCGTACCAATCGCCAATTCGTCCATTGCAGAAGCTCCTCACACATGCAAACGACCATCGATCGATTGGGTTGTGGCACTTTTCCCACTAATTTCCCGGGTTCGTTTAGCAGTGCCGCACGTACGCATCAATCTGCATAATTAGTGCATCTGTCTTTCTTTCTCTCTGTGTCGCCGGGTGAAAGCCTGTGCTTACTTAGGCGACCACCGGTGTATATTTAGCGTTGCGTATTGGAGGCTTCGGCGAATTCGGTGCACAACACGAATAACTAACCGTTAGTGGCAAGTGGCGACCAGGGATCCGTGGTGGAGAATGTTCGGCAATTTGCCGATCCATGCAAGCCTTGGCCTTCAGCCATAAAACGAAGCCACTTTAAGATGCTGAATGATGTGCAATTTCCCTTCTTCAGTAACGACAATTGTATAAATTTTCAGCGTGACAATAGCGTACACTAGTCACTAGCCTACTGGTTCACGTCCCTAAAAGTTGAAGTCAGATCATTCGACATTGTCCTTTTTTGAAAAATCACCGCCCGGAAAATGATATTTTGGCTCTGCGATAAGACGACGTTTTTGTTTTTGTTTCCTTGCACTAATGCAAAACAAAATACTGATGCTTTTGTACAACATGTGTATGACATATTCGTTTTTAAGTGCCTTAATTTGCCGTATTGAACTTTTTGACGCCATTTCAAACATTTTACTTCTCGTTCTACTGACATACGAGTGCTATCGAGGCTATTTTAGAGTCCACGCGTTGTATGAAAATTACTTACTTATTTACTTATGTAGTTGTCGTTGCATCTGACAAAACGAAACCGATAATACACAGTGTTTCAAAAAACAGTCAAAATTGTTTTTGTTTTAACTATGTCAAATTTTTATCGATTTTGACAATTTTTGGCACTAAGATGGCCAAGACGATAGAATTATGTAAGATGCAGTCATTTTCCATTTTATTTGATGTATGTCAACACACTACCGTGTCAAACACAGATGATCCAATTTTGCATAACGCTAAGCTGTTTCTCCAGTAAACGTTGTAATGACTTAATTAAACACACAGTAAGTGAATTGTACATCATTTGGCAGAATTGCAAGTTTGTGTAACAACTCGCATGCAAATTGTCAGAGTTTATGCCCAAAGTGTGCCCAGCATACACGGGCACAATGGCTTAGATGCAACCGTTGCAACGCCACTGGCTGATAGCGGAATCAAAAGTTGATGGATCAAACTGCATTCACTCATCGATTAGACATGTTTAAGCTCCTTAGTCAGCTATTTTGTTGTCTGCTATTTTCGCCTTAAAGGTGAGCAATTGCATACAAATAATCACCTCGAAATGTAGCGATTTGGCTCATCTGTGCTTCACATGGTAGAGCGTTGACATAAATTACGGTGAGGTAGAAAATAAGTCCACCTTACATAATTCTATCGTCTTGGCCATCTTTATGCCAAAAATTATCAAAGTTGGTGAAAAGTTAACAAAGTTATGATAAAAAGAATTTTGACTGTTTTTTGAAACACGGTGTACTGTTAAGGAAATACCGACTGATTGATGATGTTTAAATCGTATATTGTAGGTTGTGGAAGCGGACAAACGCGTGCTATCAGCAACTGATGTCTCAGTGTCGACACAACGCGTTAGCCACACACGAGCTCAAAACACACAACGCTCGATACCACGTCTATTCTATCTTCTGTACAGCCGAACCCTCTAAACAACAGTGTAAGTCTCTCTCATTTTTTCTCTCTCTGTCTTTGTTTTTTTTGACTCTGTCTCTTTGTGTTATAAGCCACATTAATATATACGCATCTCGCTCGACCGTCCGTTCATCTGTTTGTCTGCTTCTTACAGTCTCTTAGGGTCTTAGCTAGGTAAACAAATAGCGTGTAGAACAAGAAACCCAGCTGTCGCTAGTGTGGGCCAACCGTGCTGCCTTTATCCGAAGACCAGCATTTGACTTTAGGTCGCGGAAGGAAAACGATTTTACAGAGTGACTACAGTCCAATACACGCTATGATGACGCTGCTATATCAAACGCTACAATTAACGCTAAAATACAATACGGTAATTTGGTGCACGTGGGTGATGGCTGCAGGCAGCAACTTTGCATTCAAAACTAAATCGCTGCGTGCAGATAGAGACATGGTTACTATTGGGTGCTAAATATAGCCTTGCCTTTAAAGATCTCGTTCCATTGACAATCAGTCCCTGGATAGCCGAGTCCTTGGCCTTAACTTTCACTCAGTTCAGTCCTTGTTATCCAAACAGATTATTGTTGGAAACGGGCATAAGCCTACTCTGCGGACCGGCGGCTGCTGCTGAAAATAGCTCGATCTCGCAGGAATTACCCACTACGTCGCCGACTTCCGTCAATAATTAATCGCCGCGTGGCGTTTAGACTAGCATTCGAGGTTCTATGAACTGAAAACAGTTTACAACGACCGTCTTCGACGTAAACCGGCTTGTTAGAATATTTATGCCAGCCACGACGATGGTGAAGTAGCCTCTGTACTGCTGCTTGCTTCGACGCTGTTATTTAAGAAGACCAGTCGGCCTGCAAAAAACCTGCAGCAGCAGCAATCCCGAAAGGTTTCCTTGTAGAACTTGGCCTAGTCTGGATTAGCCTGGAAAACATAGAACGGATTCTACTATAATATAGTTTCAGCGAATTCGCTTGCTGAGGCATTTGTTTGTCTTTGACCGTTGATTATATTTAGAGCAGAAAAACATATTCGGAACCTATGTATTGCAAACGTTTCAGCGCAAAAAAAAACATTTTGCAAATGTTCGGACGTGAAGTAAATCGCATAGGCTAACATTTGGAAACCAACCTGCAGCCTTGCAGATGTTAGGCCTACCGTTTTACGTGTAACTTTCTACAGCGCTGCAGCTTACACGAGTTCGCCTCGTGCCTGCAGAAGTGCTTTACAATCTCGAAAGTGGCAGCTGATTGGCATGAGCTAATGATACCGCAGCGCATTATGCGGCCATCCATTTTCCGCACCAAGTTGTTATTCTCGTGCAGGGCAAAAATAATCATCGCCACCAGATATTACAACAAACACTATGCTTCTTTATCGAG
>Ga0209671_1001660_pt1 | contig 19105 bp, 11 predicted proteins | sample WorMetHERISLAND2_2_FD_187401 | JGI IMG/M metagenome (GOLD analysis project Ga0209671, IMG submission 187401) | Marine gutless worms symbiont microbial communities from Max Planck institute for Marine Microbiology, Germany - Olavius geniculatus... | ecosystem: Host-associated > Annelida >...
GGAAAAGAGAGGAAGGAGGAAAGGAGGGAAGGGAGGGGGAAAGGAAGGGGGAGAGAGTGGACCCCCAAGGATTTAGTGAAATGACGCCACTGGTAACAGTGCAGATAGGTACATACGAGTACATCCCTGCTTATCACAAAACCAAGCAATGGTAACAGGCTTTTTAGATTTATCGACATCGATGACCTTAAACGACCTTGAATCCCCAAAATCGGGGGTTTTCGAATTTTTCGCAATTTTTGGCTGCATCGCACATTTTAAGTGTGAATTGCGACAAAATGGCTGGATATAGGCTAAGACACCTTGCACATGACATTTTCGGCATTAAACGCAGATTTTAGCAGTCCAATTTCCGACCCCTAGGAGGCCTGCGCAGACGGGCGTCAAAGAAGGATAGACCTACCCCCTAAAAAGTGGTTATTTACCGCTATTGGCTCGTCTAGTATGAAAACAGTTGCAGATATGCACAGACAATGCTGCTTATCATAACAAGCACTAGTGACGAGCATTTTGAAGGTGCCAACATCAGTGACCATGAATGACCTTAAACCCCCAAAATAAAGGGTTTTAGTGTGTTTTTGCAATTTTCGGCTGCGTCGCACATTTTAAGAGTGAAATGCGCCGAAATGGCTGGAGATATCCCTGAACAAGCTGCATATAAAATTTTTAGCATAGAACGTAGAGTCGTATGACCTACATTGTAACCATCTCAAGTTTGACCTCCTGAATTCAAGAAATCTTCCGTACAGAGGTATCGATCAAATTTGGGTACTCCTTCAAGACGCACTGTTATTTTATTGTAGGCCTACGCTGAACACTGATTGCCTATGTGGCAAGACCCCTACTGTCGCGCGTCACTTGAGCTTTGCTCAAATTACTTGTTTTGACATTTGCAATGCACTTTCGGTCCGGGCTCCAGTACGGAGGGCACAAAGGCTAACTTTTACTTTTTACTACTAGGCTAGTCGATGCACTGCAGTGTGCTTAAAACGAGAAAACAGAATCAAACCCCTGCAGCTGTCGCCAGGAGCCTAGGATAGCCGACCGTACTGCCTGGCAAAATGCGTTTTTTGAGCTGGGGGTTGAGTAATAGTCGGGTATTAAGCCTAGTTGTTTTTCAGACAGTTTTTTTCAAGAAGATCTCCCGTTTAGAAACAAATTAAACAATAGCCTACATCGATAGGCTACATGCAGACAGACGGACACAACATAGTGCGACCGTATAACTAGCGCCACCAAATGTATACCGTAGTAGGCCCTCATCTCTGTAGTGTAGACGTTTAAAATTTCAAGACTCGATTTTCATTTTTCTCAAGAAAACTAAGCCTAGCGTTAATAATAAGTTTTGTAAAAGTGTTCTATCTAACGACCAGCGTGAGTGCAGATCAGCTAACAATAAAAATAACAGTTGGAAAAAACTCGATTAGCTTTAAGAGCTTTAACTGCTTTAACTCAACACGAAATTGCGTAGCGAGTAAAACAACAGAGTGAACAGACGGGGACATGTATTCACATGTAGAAATACTAAAAAAATATCGAGTACTAATGAATAATTTATATGCGAGCCATGAGTACTCGTAGCAGCCCTATAGTGGCTGTGGAAATTCCGCCGTTCTAAAATTGGCTCTTTGGCTGCTCATTATTACGATGCATTAGCATAATAGGCTGATATTATCATAATGTATGCATCGCAGTAGCAGAAACATTGCAGCATTCTTTGTTATCGGGTCAGTAGTTGTTGATGTTGGAGGTGATGGTGGTTGTTTAGTGTTTGATTTTCGTAAAATCCTAACGTTTTGACAAGATTCACGATAGCAGACTGTAAGTCGGTTAAGTCATGTCATTATGCTCATATTATGTATGTTATGTAGCTGAATCAGCATCGTTATTTATTATAATTTATCTTCAGACGACAGCGCATTACTGACGCTAATGCCGTTCGCCTGCAGCCATTGCTGCAGTAGCCGTGCTGTCCCGCTGTTCGTTTTTCATGCGGTATTTTACATTTTCTAATCCATAAAATACTCGTATTCGAAAACTGTGAAATTTATTCATCGGAAATTTGTTTGCTTGAAATAAGGTCTTCTTTCCACGTTGCTAATTATCATAATCAATGATCTGGTGGCCGGTTGCTCTGCCCAGGGTGGCTCTATGTAATGTACACGCTAATTAGATGCAGTATTCATGTATCATTATGACATATACATTATGCTGAACAAGCGCATCTCGTGCGAATGATGATTAGTCTCTCTCACTGTCCACGTGAAGATGATATTTTGCTCATAGAAATGAAGTGATAAAGCGTTTTCATTAAAAAACCAAGATTTATACACTGCCTATATGTAGACACTAATACTCATGTCATTCAATCAATCAGTCAATCAGTTAATCAGTCAATCATTTGTCATAAAATATATTACATGTGACATTGCTATGTAGTATTGCACTGACATGAACAAGCAGGCATGTTACTCAGTAACCGAATGCACAACGCAAGTGACTGAAATATGCTGGCCTTTTGACTATAGTTAGGCTACGGGTAAAAAGCGGATTGCGGATGTGCGGATCTGTAGATGTTGCAACAGATAATGCTGTAATTAAGCTGTAATTTATTAGTTCAACGATCGCCAAACACTATTCCTAATCCTATCCTTATCCCTAACCCTAATCTTAATGCTAATCTTAACCCTATCATTAAGTAGCTCTAACCCTGACATAACATCTGCACATCTGCCGATCCGCTTTTTACCATTGTCCCTATAGTTAGTCAGTTGTGTTGCTGGCAGGTAATTGAAGAAACCTACTGATATCAATGGATGGTGACACAAATGATTCAGTGTCTGGTATTCATGCCGGAGAACTTGCGCTGAATGGAGTTGTCAAACCTGATGACCTACAGACAGCCATCATCAACAAGGTCATGATAATTCTAGTTAACCAGCTAGAGTAAAGTTACTTTCCACTGAACAGTTTTGACACACTTTCTCTTAGCTGCTGCTTGTTTGCAAAGTGTGTTTGTGACTTCGTGTGTTTGCTGGTGTTGTGTTTAGTCTTTCGAGCAGCTGACAGTTTTGTCCAGCTTGCATATGTTTCTGGTAATGCTCTGGTAATGCTATGAATTCTCATTGACATCATTTGACGTTTTTGTTGATTGAGGTATACTGGTGTCAGCTAACCCTAACCTCAACTCGAATTTTAGCCCTAGTTGAGAGAAAATTTGGCATCGAGTTGACATCTGTAGAAATGTGTAGAAAAACTTTAAAACTTACGGACTTTCAAACCAAATGGACTATCGTACCTTCAGATTATTGTGGCAGCCTGTGTGTTGATGATCAAACTGCTGCTACAGTGCTGCTGCTGCTGATGATGATGATAATGAAGATGCTAGTAATGCTGTGATGCAGGATGTGATGCTGTCAGGAGTGGTCAGTTCTCAGACATCGTCATCACTTGTGGTGGCGTCGACCCCAGGCCTCGTCTCTGTATCTTGTGTCGCTATGCCAACGGTTGCCGCAGGCAAGCTGACGTCATTGACTGACCACAATGTCTTTGTTAATCTGCAGTCTACTGCCAACAGTGGTTAGTGCTAGTAGTAGTAGCTGTAGTTGTCAAATTCATTGTTGTGACCATTATCATCATGATGGGATTTTTTAGTGGTATTGTTGGAGCTATGGAAAGTTTGCGTTGGTAGTAGTTTTTTTGTGTGCTTTTGTGTCTTTCTGTATTACGTAGGTTATGTGTCTTGTCTGTCTCTGTTTGTTTGTATTTGCCAAGTTGTTTGATTCAGATAAATCGAATAGATGAATGACATGTTAGTAGCAAAGTGTCTGGGTTGATTGTCACATGTCTTTGTGTCGTCGTTCTCAGGTGTTTTTTCGCCGGCAGTTCTCGGCAGCAATTCCTCACCGTCGGTGGATGGTCAGTCAACCGTGCCGCAGATCGTACTGGCAGCTGGCACTCAACCCGGCTCCAGTACGTTGCCACTACAGCAGCTGCTCATCCCAGTTTCAGCTGGTACAAGTGTCTCAAGTGCAGCTGGTGGCATTCAACAGCTGATTTCAGTCCCAGTGCCTGTTGGTGCTGCTGCAACGGCCATGGGACAGATGCAGTTGTTGGCAACGGCGGGAGGACAGTTGATCAACGTGGCCAACACACCACACGTTAACCTGGCATTGCCGTCCACAGGTATGTAAATGTAGTTGTTGTAGTAGTAGCAATAGTAGTCGTAGTAGTCGTCATCATTGTGATTGTGTTTCTTCTGGTTAGTGGTTATGGTCCCTCTTTGATTTTCTGGACAGATGATTCAAAATGATTTTGGGCTTTGCTCTATCTTGCCCTTAGAGTTCATATCTCTGAGTTGCACATAATTGCACCAAGTGCCAGATCTCTAAAATACACTGCATTTTCAGTTGTAAATGCATTTGAAATGTAGACATTTTGACTTTTTTCAAATAATTAATGCAAGATGAATTCGTTTTAATGTCAGGCTTAAGTAAATAATTGCATAGTTAATTAGTTATTTTGACTTGAACTACACTAATTCATCAGTGTGCAAAGGAGCTTTGGTTAATGGCAAGTTAGTGATGCATTGTATGTATGTTGTGTAATTGCAGGTAATTCTGTGCAGCCATTGTTAATGGTGATGCCATCCGTCAACCCACTTAGCACAGTACTTGGTATGTGTACTTTTCAGCATTTCTATGTGTTTATGATACGTGCATCAGTAAGGGAGTAGAATTTAACATCCAATTGCCACCCAACACATCATTGGTCATTCTGCAGATGGTTACACATCAAAAATACTGCTGCTTTTTGTTTCATCTGCTGGCCAGTTTGTATGTTCACTAAAGTTACTATGTTGACAGAAATATTGATTTATACATTCAGCAATATTTTGCTTTTATGAGCAAAAAATCACATATCTGTTATGATAGTTAGATCAGTAAAATATAACTGCTCTAACATATTTTCGTTATAATTTATCAGAAAACGGTGATTATTATTTTTCAATGTATGTGAGGCAAGTTAATTCGGTGGGCGACTGGGCTGTCTGACTGTGTGGATGGGTGGGTGTTTATATGTAATACTCGTATCTCAGGATGTGCAGTAGATCTGAAGCTAAAAACCTTTGCATGTAGATGCAGTATGGTCAAAGGTTGATGCCTATAGCTTGCATGCAGCTTTTCTTGTTGGCAAAAGATGGTCTTGTTGTTTATTGCCAGCTTAATTTAGTTACGGAATGAATGGTTACATTTTCCAGCTAGCCAGCTGGTATACACATGGTGGAACTGGCTGGTACATAAAAGTGGAACGTACATGCATCATCTAGATATTTGCCTGGTTACCATTTCGGAGATAATTAATCAAGCTGATTTTTAATGCTTTTTGATCGGTTATGTAAGTAATCTAAGTACAGTCAATGTTGCATTAGCTTTGTGCATGTGTGGTGGACACGAAAAAGACTGAAAATAAATTTGTTCCATCTTTTTGTGCATGTCCAAGTATATAAAAATAAAACATGTTTGTGCGTAGTTCCTCCAAGTGCAGCGACAGCAGCAGCAGCACAGAATATTGCATTACAGCAACAACAACAGCAGCAGCAGCAGCAAGCGTCGTCAGCATCACTGGCAAATGCTTTGTCACAGCAGATCATCACCAACCCACAGGGACAGATTGTTGCTCTTGGCGCCGCACAGGTTACTTACGATGTACTCGAATAATAGTCAGGCTGCCAGTTTCATCTGTAGTGCATAAATTGAACGAACTGATTTACTGAAACTGAACTGAAATAAACAAAGCTACTCCACACTGAGTTAGGTTGTCAATTGGGATGGGTGATCTTTCATGGTCGTACTGTTTTAACTAAGCCACCCAGGCCAACTCAGTCTGCTCTCTGCCCCCTTCATGGGTAGGCAAAAAATGAGTACCGGCAATGGTTACTTCTACTGCTAGGGAAGAAATGGCAAGTTTTGCCTGTGACTAGGACTGCTGGGATAAATGAAAGCTACTTATTGTAGAGGATATTTTATACCCTACTGCCTTTCTGGAAGGTTTCAGAGTTCTTAATTTGTAATCTTTATGTTAGTTATTGAGCTTGCAGTACCTGTTGCATTTTGTGATTTCCTGCCACTCGTTATTGATGATATTGATGCTGCTGGTGATGATGATGCTGATGTGTCACAGCAGCTGCTGCAGCAGGCTCTGCTGGCAGCTGGTCAAGCTGGTAGCTCTAACACCAAGCTACTTGCCTGTCTATCCCAATCCACCACGACCACCGCATCTCAGCACACCCCCGCTGCTGCTCTGAGTCATGTAGCCTCAACTGTCGCCACGCACCAGGATGTGGTGTCATCCAGCACCGAGCCTAGCAACAAGCTGATGTCGTTAGTTCCCAACTCTGCATCGAGTCTGCCGGTGGCACTGGCTGCTGCTGCTGCTGCTGCCGGACCGCTGTCATCCAATGGCAACATCTCCAGTTTCACTCACATCACACCCAACATCAACCAGCTTCTGCCTAGTAAGTCTTCTACTTCTCTACAGCGTGGTCCATAAAAAATTATTTTTTTTGAATAGCTTTGTGAAACATAGGCCAATTTTAATAATTTTTGTCACGCAACATCAGAAAAGAACTTGATGTAAATGACTGTAGTTTTGGCCACCTCACTTCAATACTGTCGCTACGTTACTTTGTGAAATGAAACAGTCGTAGTTTGGCCATTTACAACAATGAATTCAGACTGGATAGCGCACACGTCAGCTCAGAAATGATTAACTGGAAAGCGACAAACATGATTAGCAACTGTTGTATCTCAGAAAGTCACACGTTGTCACATCACATTGTCTTTATTACAGCATGTGCTCAAAATGTAATCCTTCAGCTCGAATGCAAGCAGCAAACGTTGACACCACTCGCAAACAGCAGGCTCAACAACCTGCATTTCACAAGGTAGTGTAGCGACAGTATTAAAGTGAGGTGGCTAAATGTAAAGTCATTTGCGTCGAGTTTCTTTCTGATGTTGCACGCCAAGAATTATTAAAATCGGCCAATGCTGCATGGAGCTATTCAAAAAATAAAAGTGGCACGTTTTTTGTGGACCACGGTGTATGCACAGCTCTGCTAGTGCAAGACCCGTTTTGTCCGTGGTGGCTTTGTGGTGGACTTTTGATCGGTTGGTCGTTGGCTGAACTCTCGGTTGTTCTGCTGTCATCTAACAGCTCAGTGCGCTCTAATATGCCTTCTTCAACAAGCATTGGGCATTTTCAATTCATTGATTAATCTTGTAGTAAAACAAGCCAACTTTTGAGTACCCGGTACAGTGTTTGTGATTTTGCTACTGTGAATAATGGTTGTGTCTTTGACCTGAACTTGTAGCAATCTAGTCATGTGAGGAATGAGAGACATCATGACAGATGACATTATTGTCATGTGCGAACATCTGATGTTAATTGCTTAACAGTTGTATATCTTAATGAATAACTCTTATATACTGGGTAAATAAAAAAAATGCTGGAGAAACTTACTGTGCAGTGATACAAATATGCTTCACTATGAGCCTTGCTTATTCATCCGTCCTTCTCATAGGGGTTTTCAAATTGACAACAAAAGGAATAGAAGAGCCACAATTGGTGTCAACATTGCCACAGCAGGAGTGTTAATTTTTCAGTTAGGAAAATTAGGCCTACGTTATGTTACGGTTGTGGAGCTTTAGTTTCGCTAGTTGGATCGGTGTAGATACAATAAGCAACAGCACACAGGATGGGGTCGTGGTCGACGGAGTGAACTTGGATGAGATGAGAGAGTTTGCCAAACAGTTCAAGATCCGCCGTCTGTCTCTCGGTCTCACACAGACTCAAGTTGGTCAGGCACTCAATGTAACCGAGGGTCCGTCATACAGCCAGTCAGCTATATGCAGGTTTGTAGCAGTCACAGTTATCTTGCTAGTTAAACTCTCGAACTGGTTTGCACCATTTTTTGTAAGCATTTTTTTTCCTTTCCTGTATTGGTGGACTGAAGGCATTATGTCTGTCGGTTGTTTATTCGTAAATGAATGCACACGATTGTCCGTGCATCTTGATAAGTTTGTCAGCATGGTATCTTAGAACTAGTGGAGGGGAATTTTACCAGACTTTGCATGACGTGTTGGTGTAGTTGATGCCAGGGATGAACTGATTAGATTTTGAAGGTCATGGTGTAAGGTCAGCGTCATTAGAAAGTCGGTTCCTGTGGGTAGATAGCTGGCGTACGCACATGCTGCGGCAATGAGCCATTCAGCCTGGTGCTATTGATGCGTTTGGCTTTTCCCAGAGATGCTATTTGTGTCGGTAGAGTTGTGTTGTGGATGTTGTGCATGCCCATTTCTTTACACAGTTATTTGCAGGTTTTTGTAGCTTTTCTGAATGTTTATCCTTTTATATTTTGTATTTACGTTTGTTTTTTTTTTAAATAAGATTTACTTATGTAGATCTGCTACTGGTGCTGCAGGTTTGAGAAGTTGGACATAACTCCAAAGAGTGCGCAGAAGATCAAGCCGGTGCTGGAGCGATGGATGGCGATGGCCGAGGAACGCTACAAAAACGGCGCACAGAACTTGTGTGACTTCATCGGTCTGGTGCCATCCAAGAAACGCAAGCGACGAACATCGTTTACTCCACAAGCACTCGAGATTCTGAATGAGTACTTTGAACGCAGCACACATCCCACAGGTCCACTGCTTGCTTTAATGCTTGTTCTTAATGGAATTGTCATTATTGTTATTTTAATACATTACAACCAGTCATTTCATTACCTTTATCATCAAAATCAAACTTCAGTCTTCATCTTATGCTGATTAATAACAAAATATTCTTATAAAAATGTAAATCTATGGCATTTTGGCAAAAAACAGCATTTGAAGAAAATCACGGTTTCTGTGACTTTCGTGTTACCGTGATTTTTTCCCCTTTTTTTATCTATCAGATATAGGATGGCTGCATTAAGCCCCAATTCCATTATGCCGACTTTCACCGAAACTTCCCCGCGGGGAAAGTCGTGGACACAAATCATGAAATTCGCAGACACAAACCATCTCGACATGTCCAGATGTTTGTGACAAGTCTGCGACAAACCCGTTTGTGTTGCTCTAATGGAATTTAGTCTGTTACAGTGCATGGGGAAAGTCGGCGACAAAGTTCACGACAAAGTCGCGGACTTGTCATGGACACAAATCATGAAAGTTGGCGACGTGATTTGTGTCGCTGACTTTCATGATTTGTGTCCGCAACAAGTCCGCGACTTCGTCGGGAACTTGTCCCAGACTTTGTCGCATAGTTGGCATAATGGAATTTGGGTTTAATAAAGCTGAGTAAAGAACCTTCCAGTAAATTGCTGGTGATGTGATCTGTTCTGTGTTTATGTGTATGTCTATCTGTCTTTGTACTGATGTCTCAATGTCTTGATATCTGTTAGTCTGTGTGTCTGTGCCTGTATGTCTTTAGGTGCTGAGATGACGGAGCTTGCGGACAAGCTAAACTTTGACCGTGAAGTGATCCGCGTCTGGTTCTGCAACAAGCGACAGACTCTGAAAAACTCTGCTAAGAAGTTGAACATTTCCCCACCACACAGTTCATAGCACCCGCCGTCCACTGTGTGTGCGTGTCTGTATTTATATTAGCAATCTCGTTTTTGTTATTTATAGATTTATTTATGTGATGGAGGTTGGACTTTTGTATGATTTGCCAGTAATATGTAAGTGTCGTTATGAAGTTCTGTATTTGTTGTCATTTGTCCAGTTCTTGCATCTGTAAAAATTTTGCCAATAAATTTTCATGAATTTCACGTAGTTAACTTTTGCCATTTCAGTTAGGTTTTTATCTCCAAGCTTCTAAACTGCTGGTCATTTTGTGTGGTATCAGAGGTTCTTAAGTTGTTTTTTGATTGATGAATTTAATGTATCTTGCTGGTCTTTCAGATATTATACAGTGTATAATAACTTGGCTGAGTGCAGTATTCATTAATACTATGCATCCCTTCTGACATGATGACATTACACACACCGTTTTATGTTTATACTATCTCTGCACCTCTCCAACCTGACTGTTTTTTTCTCATGAACAACAGTTACAGGATGTGGTGTGGAATAGCAAACAGATAGGGTAAACGAAACATTTCCCAGAACTTGAAGTGTTTGTACACAAGTGGCTGCAAAACTGTAGCGACTGCAGTGCTGCGTTAGATATTCATGTTTCCGTATTTATTGCGACAAACTCTTGTAGATTGTCATAATAGTCAGCAGATGTGTGATCTGTCTCTCTATATTACTGTACATTTGTGTCTGTATACGTGAACTGTTGCTTCCGATTGTTTGTTATTTTATCCTATGTCTGAGAGCCGAGAATCTGCTGTCACGTAGTCAGTAGTTTGATAGTTATTGCATTCTCGTTGTATATTGGTAGCAGAGGACGTTATCATGATATCACAGCCACATTTGTTACTGAGTTGCATGTACGTGTAGTTAGTTGTTTGTTTTACAGCTTCACATGGTGTATAAATATTGGCTGGTACTGGTTTTAATCAGTAAATTTTCAAAAATTGACTGATTAATTGGTTAATTTCAAATAGTTTTTGTAGCCAGTCAGCACTACCACCAATGCTGCAGATTGCAACTAGTGGTCTGTTGGTAGTTATCTTTCATAAACTGAAGCAATGTCGGAAAAGTGACAATGATGCAACTGCATAATGCATATGTGCGTAGTTGAATTAGTAGCTTGATGACGAGGGCTTACGGAGTGCAAACTGCAAAACTAACGCCACACTACACCGGAAATACACAGATTAGACATGTTAAGAAATTCAAAATTTTTATTTGAATTGTACTTGATTGACCGACACTTTTTAATGATTAATTAGTCATTAATTTTCTGCAGCCCTAATATTATGCATGGTGACCACTGGTCTTGAAGACCTGACAGTGGTGTCATGAAATTTGACTGCTGTTGGGGAAAAGTTGAAAAATGTTGGCAAAAAAATCGCATCAGAGAAATCCGTTTATTACTAACGTCATATTTGGCAATTTTTTTTATTGGCAAGCTGTTGGGATACTATTTTTAATGTTGAGTTTTGTTGCGTGTTCCATTGCACTGCTGTTTATATTGTTATTATTTTTATACATGTATTTTGTTACTATAATGTTAGCAATCGTAACATAGGTAAGCAAGCATGTCACAAAGTGCCAGTGAATTTCGTGGCGCTGTACGTATGCCTGTGAAGTGGTCACCATTTGTGTACATGCGTTAGTGTGTAGCCGAACTGTGCCAAATTCTTGTATCACACCAGCTGTCGTCTTGTCATAATTACGGCCAGTGCTTATGGCTGTCAGCACACGCAACAAACAGCCACGACTCACTTGTTGCTGGGAAAGTTTGGTGTAATGCACACAGTTTGAAGAGTTTTTTAATTATGCCGCCGTCCTAATAGGCTGCTTCTGACTGTACAGAAAACAGGCATAGATGAGAAATCTGAGCTAATGCTCATGAGATGCACGACAGATTGTTTTGGTCTATCTCCAGTAATTTTGACCAAAATCCACTCTTTAAATGTGCAACGCAGCATGAAGTGGCGAGAAATTCGTTAAAACTCCGTGTTTTTCGATTTCAAGGTCATTGATGTTTTTACTTTCAGAAAGGTTCTCAACAATACACTTGTTATGATAAACAGTAAGTTTGTGTTTATCTGCAACCGGATAGCCACGGTTGTGCAGGCTTCAGCAACAATGTAACTGTACCGTATAGTACGCCTGTAACTTATATGCAGTCGCTACCATAAACGTCATGCAAAGTTGCCTCGCTTATTTCACTGAAACTAAGAAAGACAATGTCATGATAGACATTCTTTTAAACATGTGAGGCGTAGTGCTTTAAGGCGAATAGTCCTCTATTGTCATTTCTACGTTTTCAGCGGCAGTTATTGTTGACTAGTTACTTGTAATTCTTGGTCTCTATCAAAGTTCGGATGTTTGATCTGCGTGAACGAATGTTAACTCCGCGCAAACGCGTTCAAGCCCAGTAATTTTGACCAAAATCCACTCTTTAAATGGGCCTACTTTGACTTTTTGTGCATACTAGCCTAATATTGGCACATGAAGTACAACAGACCCGCTATAATATATCGAAAGTCTACAGCAGATCCACAACAAGTAGGCCTGCACTAAATATAATCGAAAGCTCACAACAAATCCTCAACATCTTCATCAGTCAATATGTTGTACAACTTGTGCTGTATACGACTCGATGTGTTCGCATAATTAGAATTAAGTAGTGGTAATTAAGTAATACAGTTAGGGCTGAATCATCACGTGCCACGACGACGTATAGACGAGATAGTTAATTATCACAGTGCTACGGAGAGGGAAGACATTAAGATTAGTCGTGAAGCCAACGTCTCACTCAAGTGTACGGTATTGCATCTTCAGCTGTCGGAAAAGTTGACGCGACGTTGACCACTAGCGCATGTTTGACGACGACGTCGCGATCATGGAATGAGTGCATAAAGTGGATTATTTCCGTTTTTCGACAGAAACTTGAAACGGAACTCTTAGATAGAAGCGATGTGTTTTCAACCAACCCAGCGACTTTTTAACGATCATGCACAAATTCGGTGACCACGTGTACAACGTCATTTCTCGGCCGCCGCCACTAGTTTGACGTGTTTTGTTGTCGCGTCTTCGCTTCCGGTGAACCAGTCGTGCGACGTCACGTGACACGGGCAGTTGCTGACGTCACCGGCGGCCAGTAGACGTCGACGTAATTCTCTGAGGGCGGCCCGTCGTCGAGAGACTGGCTGACGGGTGAGCAACGTCAAGTCCGGGTTGAACGCAGTCGCCTGACGCAGTCGTTTGGCCGGTGACCTCGAAGCGCCGATCCTGAAGCGTCCTCTAGGCTGGTCGGCGAACACGTACAGGTAGCCAGGACCATCACTCGAGCTGGACTTGAACGTCTGTATGTCTGCCAGTAGTTGAACGGCGTCGGTCGTTGCCAGTTGGTCGTCCAAGTCACTGTCGTAGTTGACGACGTCGTCGTCGTCGTCTGGCGGGTGTGTCGGTGTACCTGGCTTAGTGTGGACAGAGTTTTCTGTCGACACTGATGTAGCAGTAAAACGTTGGCCAGTACTTATGTCAGTCAGCGTTGTGCTAGGTTCTAACTGACCAGTACCGCTACTGTCAGTCGACTTGGGATGCAAAACAGCTGTAGGACGAAGCTCGTTGTCTGGTGTTGGTTTTCCGGCGTCTGTTTGGTTCGTTGCACTTTCTACCGACAGTAACTGTACGCTGATGTCGGCCGCCACTGCTGTAGAACCTGCAGAAATTCTACGATCTTCCGTATTGGATACCGCTTGAGTGGACCCTATCTGAACTGAATCGTCTTTGTGATCTGTCTCCCTCTTAGTGATCGAATCTGAAGGACCAGAGAACACTCCATGTAGCTTGTTGGTGTCCGCATTCATAGAGCATGAAGCAGTTTGATTCGGCTGCTCCAGCTGTTTATTCGTACCTGCGTCTTCTTCTGTTGGTGACCCACGAACGGCGACTAAACTATCGGTGGTAGTTTTCGAAGGTCCATTCGTTAAGACTTTAGCAGTCGAGATGTTTTGACGCTCGCTGTGGATCTGCGGCCTGGCTGACTTGTCTGAGCTGAAGAATTCTGTTGTAGACATACCGTTAACAACGGCGCTCTGCGTCTTTGCTGCAGTATCATCATCAGGCTTTACCAGTGCAGACATCGACGCGCTGCTTTTATCATCACCAGCGTTAGCTGTTGAAACGAGTTGGCCTGACTCCGACTTAAAACTGTGTGACGGTGACCCAGTGACCCTTGTATGCTGTTGCTCCCTATCTGTGCCTGTTACTGTTGAGACGTCTGTCTGCCTGTCTATTTCTGTGTCCACAGACCTTCTATGGAAGTCGGTTTTCGTCGGCACGTCTGGGTGCTGCTGCTGCATATTGTCCTGTAGGGGCCCAGTACTGTCCTGGTGGTGAGTAGAATGTCGACGCTGTTCGTCAAATGTGGTCTCTTGACTGTCCTGTGTGGAGGAGTCTGTCGTGTCGTCGGAAGCCTGCTGAGCTTTACGTTGTGCCGCTTTCTCTCTGAGCATCGCCAGTCTGCTTAGCAGGTCCAACTGCTTGGCACTCGCCTCGTATGTCACCTTCACCTCCTCCTCCGTGACCTTGACCGACTGCTCCGTGACATCTGACAAATCCACGACCTTGACCGCTTCACGATCCGCTTTGGTATCCTCTGTTACTTTAACCTGTTCCATGACCTTGGGCTCTTCCGTAAACTTGACCTCTTCGTGGATGACTTTCTGTGAAGTCACTTCGTCGTCTGGTCCAAACGGGGGCAGCTTTTCTACGTCAACCGTTGTTTCTTCGTGAACAGTACCTGATTTTTGCATTATTGTCGTACGAGTATCATGATCTTCTTCAGCGAGAATCGCGGTTAAAGAGGCTGGTTCACGATTGATCTCTACTTGCAGCTTCGACTGACTACTGACACCAAGATCGATCTGATCATTTTCATCATTTTGCCTTGACTCCGTCCCGCCTCTGGTCATCTCTAAAGCAGATTGTGTGTCGTTTTCCATAGCTTTTCTCTGATCTTCGATCGTCTGCTTGGACTTTTTTTCTTGCGTCTCGACAACCTCGGCATCTTGTGAAGAAGTCGACAACGAAGAAAACGTCGCTGATTCTGTCGCTGGTGCCGAAGACCCCACAGACAGAATGACGTCATCAGATTCAACGGCTGCAGTAGATTCGCACACCAGTTCATTGGCACCAGTCTCAACCGTGACAGAATTACTGTACTCAGCATTGGCCTCATTAATACAAGTTTCTAGCACCCGATTTTCCGCTAGTACACTATTTGTATGATCACCGTCTTCGGGAGACTGGCGTTGTCCAGTTGTCTCTTGTACGGTCTGTCGTCGATTCGCGTCTGCATCTTCTGTCTGTGGTTTGTCAGTTGTCGGTAAGACATCACCAGATTCACCAGTAGTGCTGGTGACGTCATCGCTGACAATGCTCGCCTGCTGCTGGGGCTCGTTGGCTTGCGTCGCGTTTAATTCATTCGTCTCGTCTTCATCCGACGCAGAACTTGCTGCTGCTGCTGCTGGTGCAGTTATCTCGTCATTTGTTGCAACAGCCGAGGCATCCTCGTCAACTCGTTCAGTTGCTGCTGCTGCTGCTACTGGTGACGATGACGATGATGATAAAATTGTCGGATGGTGCTGTTCGTCTTCGTCAGTCGTCAGATCCTCGACATCCAAATCTATCTCATCGTCTTGTTCTTCTTCCTTATCTCCATTATCATCGTCATCAATAAGGTCGTCGATGTCAACGTCAACATCAGCGTCAGGCAGCATCATTGCCTCCTGCCACAGCACCAGCAGTAACTAAATCGATTTTAACAACGACAAATTCATTCGTTCTTATCGAATGTTGAGGCGTTGACACTTTGACAATAGAAGAGTATTTTGTCTGTCTATAAAAATGTTGCCCATCACACTACAAGTCTATGCCGGCTTGGGCCCCTAATCCTTACCCTAACTCCGTAATAGGAGAAAAATAAGCAGAAAAGTAACAGAAACCGAAAAACAATGGCGAATTCATTTGTTCGAGATGCTACACCATGCAGAAACTCACTGAGGCAAATTTTGCAACTGACAAATGACCTTTGCTTGACTTCAGAGAATTCAATATCACTGTCTTTATTTGATTAAGCATTGTTTTAATTTCATCATCGCCATCATCATCAATTTTACTCGCATAATTACTTACCAAGACATACATCTGTAAAACAACCCGAATTGTTTTACGAATACTTAAAATCACCGTCATTTTCACACCGACTGATCATCGTTTATGAGAAAAACGTCGATTTCTTAAATGCTAAAAATTTCGTTTATTACATTACGGTGTTCTACTGTAGGCCTATAATAATAATAATAATAATAATAATAATAATCTGACTTGTAAAGCGCCAGTATGTGCTAAAAGAAAGACTTCAATGACGCTGGCGGACAGAACTAGTCGCTGGTTAAATGTCTGACGGAAGATGTGCGAGATGTTGCAATTTACTATTAAGTACACCAATTTTACGGCTGGCAGGCATTGTCTACTGACTTGGACAGTTTTGTTGATGCGTTTTATCATCGAGAGACCGATGTAGGCGTTTCCATTGCCGAGTCTCCAGGAACGAAACTTTTCCTGCTGCTCGTCGATCGCCTTGCACATGAGCACGTAGGGAAAGCCTTTGCGGTTGATGAGCTTGACGAAGTCGAGCGCATGGCGCTGTGTTGAGAGCGGGTATCGCAGTGAGCTGCATCGGTCCTCCTGTTCTTCGAACACTTGCAGTATGACGCTGTCAAAGACCGTCTGATCCACTTCGTCGTCGTCCTCGATATCCATACCGACTGCAGCCCCACATCACACGCACATTCGCAGAGGTCAACTTCCATCACCGAACAGTGGCATCGTGACGGGGGGGGGGAGTGGAAGCAATTCTTCTCTGCCTAATTTTTAGCTCTCCGAAATATTGTCAGAAAATGTTTTGTCAAAAAACTTTCTTCCGCAAGTTCAAAATTCAAGACCGAAAATCATTTTGCGAAAATTAACAGGGTAAAGTTGAAATTTTGAGTACCCATAATCTCCTCTGTCAAAAATTTGCAGCGAAAAATTTTAACTTTTTGCTCGCCTACCTTTGTAACCCACGATGCACGATGTCGCTGGTTACAAATGTTTGGTGCGAGATGTTGCAATTTCCTGACAGAAATAGCTGCAAGTTTCCGCCAGAGAAGATTACGAGCGCTCAAAAGTTCAATTTTGCACCTAAATTTCCCAAAAATCGGCAATTTTGGCTCCAAATTTTGTATTTTTGGAAAAAAAATTGTACTCCCCAAACAGTGGTTGAGTAGCCTACATTTATTCCACGATCGTCGACTGTCAGTGAACAAGTAGAAACCTGCACCGTCGTTTGTTTGAGTGCAGCCGTGGAGTTATCAACTTGTTATACCACTGCAGACATTGTGTTAAAAACATGTAGCGTGTGCGAGTGCGCTAAGTGATGAAAGCTTGTTACCTGGAAATTCTGTCACCGAGCTTCTGGTAGCAAACAGATGAAGTTAGTCACTCAATTCACGGCAATCGAGTTAAACCAGCGTCAAGTGGCAGAACTTTATCCCAGGATATCCAAGAAGACGTAGCCCGCACTATAGTGTCAGTACAAAGAAGCAATTATTACTGTATGGCTGCAGGGGCGTTGTCCGGCGACGACTTCTAGGAAGTCAGGCACAACATGAGCCAGGAAATACTCTACCACTCAAACAGGTGTTCGGATGGCTCCAAAATCAATGAAGTAAACGAGTCTATTGGCGTCCTGTGTCGAGTATTTGCATTAGGCTAGCCTATAGGCCTACGAAATAATTATCATCCCAAACTGCTGCTTCAAAAGTCAATAGACCTACAGTCACACGCCGTTCAACCGCTTTGATGTCAAGATATCAATGGCTGTATATCACGATTCACAGAAAACAGCAAAGACCTATCAGGTATGAGCGCAGACAGAACTACCCTATAGAACCTGTAGTGCGTAAAAACCGCGGCGTGGAAATCTCCGATATCCTATAAATCTGATACAACTGCGCAAGAAATTCTATAGGGCCTAGATGCAGGCATTAAGTAAGAACACACGTAGGCCTACAGCTGGTGAGCAGTATCACTGAAATAGCGCAAGCCAGCATCATCATCACCAGCGGCAGCAACAGCAGCAACAGCATCCGGCGGCATAGCAGCAGTTGGCGGCAACAACCCACTCGCTGCAGTACGAGAGCTTGCGCTTTGCTCGCTGATTCTTGCCGTCGCTGCTCGCTGTTAAGCGCAAACTCCACTGTTACTATTTGTTGCGTATAAGCTGTACAGCTTGTTGTACAGCAAATGGAAGTAAGTGGAGATTGGGCTTTCGTCGGCGTTCTGCGGCTTAAACGTCTTTCCAAAAAAACGTTCATTCACTGATATATCTTGTGGATCTTCACGTCTACGCCGGCTCACAGTGGTTCTGGGAAGTTGAAAGCAACGATTAATTAACAGTTAATTAACAGCAAATGTATACCGATGTCGTAGACAGATTTTTTATTAAATTATTTTAGACGAACAATAGGGGGGCCTATCGAAGTAATTAGGCATGCACAGTGTATGTTTAACTTTATGCTACCTAGTGTTCTGATAGAAAAACGTTGTTATAAATTTAGACCGGTCAATTAGAAATGGACGTTTGATCACTCAGTATTTGTCAGTAATGTTTATTGATATGTGTTTTTTCTCCTTTTCTCTCTTTATTTGCATTGTAATTATGTTGTAATCGCTACCATCTGTTGTGGTGAATAAAGATGTATCTTCAGCACTCATTTTCCGTGAATGGTTGTCTTCAAAATTTCTGGACAAAATCAAGGACAACCTGAGTATGAAAGCTGACAGCTAAACTGTAAATAAATATATAATAACAAAGTAATTATGTAACTGGATTGTCCGCATTGTAAAGAAGAACCCCAAAAAGTTAAGCGCAAACTCCAAAGTTAAGTTCAAAAACTTCCTAGTTCATTTACTTACACCAGTAGTGTTTAGTTGGCTTAAAAATACAAACGGTGTACAAACTAAATGCTTCACAATTCTGTCGCATTCAACGCTCCATGGATTTATCAGCTGGCGTAAGTTTATAAACTTCAACCTACTCTAATTTTGTGTCATTTTATCCTCTCATTGGCTAAAAGTTAAAAAACGTGATATTGATAACTTAAATAAAAGGAATTTTAAAAAACAGTGGACGAAAACTTACATAACACGACATCCTACAGCCCATCGAGCTCGTTTCTTTATCTATGTTTAGAGTTTCTGTGCAACATGTTTATTTCTAACAACAGACGAGGCCCAGATTGCAAGCTGCGATAATACTGAAGGAACGGCGCATTAAGAAAAGCCCTAACTTTATAATATTTCAAAAAAGCAGTAATTCATCAAAAATTCATCAGCTTTTTTCTCAATATAGACGAGACGTTGCAAATTTGCTATACTCTGCGCAATAA
>Ga0209671_1001663_pt1 | contig 19102 bp, 6 predicted proteins | sample WorMetHERISLAND2_2_FD_187401 | JGI IMG/M metagenome (GOLD analysis project Ga0209671, IMG submission 187401) | Marine gutless worms symbiont microbial communities from Max Planck institute for Marine Microbiology, Germany - Olavius geniculatus... | ecosystem: Host-associated > Annelida >...
GCAGATCATGCCAGACTTCAACGAGGCGCTGCTTCAGCTCGTCGACATTACTTACACGATATTTATACACTCGTTGCTGCATAACTCCCCAGATCTTATAGTCGACGGGATTCAGATCTGGACTGTTGGGCGGCCAGAGGTCAGGACCGATGAAGTCGGGTGTCTCCCGCTGCAGCAGCTGGATGAGGCAAAATTTACCATTTGTAGGTTTTGCCATTTTCCCAAGGTAAGACAGTTGCACTAAATAGATGAGGTGGGAAATGAAACCACCATTCGATGACACATATTCTCATTAATAAGTGTGCCAAAAATTATTATAATCGGACATTCATTGTTCAAGTTATTGCAAAAAATGTAGTCACATGCTTTTTTTGAGACACAGTGTAGATATAAAACTGCAAAAATCACAATGTAAAAATTCAAACCTTACTACTACACAGTCAGCACAGTTCTTCTGACATTGCAGTGCAGCGATTTCGCTTTTATCTGTCGACTTTCACTTCACTTATAGGCCTATACCGAATATGCTTGAAACAGACTTGGCTGAATAAGCACATGAGCACAGCGCTCGATGTTTTGTTGTTCGACTACGAACACTGGATCCGGATCGAGTTCTGAATTCTCGTTAAACCAGTGTTCAATTTGTCAACAAAAACAGTTAGGGGTCGCCGACTGCGAGCGCCGAAGCTGCGAGGATCGAGGCGCCGCAGGCAAACAAGGGCAGCACGACAAATTTAAAAGTGGGGGCAGTGATTGCAATCCCGGGATTGAATTTTCAATCCCGGCATCCGGGATTAAGACATTTGTAATCTCGGGATCCCGTTTCGGGATTAGGCTTACAGATTGGTCATTTTGATATTCCTTATTGACTTATTTAATGCACAGAAGGTATATCCGAAGTGCAGGGAATGGCAATGACTGTCAAAGTACGAATTACGGTGCACAGCAAAGAGCGGGATTCTCTTATCCACCAGACAGCTAGGCCTAAAAGTCTTATTTCTATCATTCAACAGGCGAAAAAGTACAAAGTACGATTTGAACTAATTTTTGTAATGCCAGGATTGGGACGCCGCCAATCCCGAATGATTGGCGAAAACCACCGGGATCCCGGGATTCCCTAGCAATCCCTAGTGGGGAGGGGGTTCAAATAATCTGCGAGCGATAAGCGAGGCGAATTTTTTTTACCTGGAACTGGTCTAGGAGTCGAAACCAAGCACCAGTCCAAAATTTAGTGGGGAGGTCGTTTTCATCTAGTGAATGTAAGTCACCCTCTAATCCCCCAGGCAAATCGAACACTGCATCAAACGCAGTAGAATGCTCCGATCACACTTAATTTCTCCACGAAGTTTCGTCAGAAGATTCAAGAATCCTTTGAACATGCTTAAATGTAAATCATGGTCTTGATCTAGAAACTCGGGATCCACAAATTCGAGTCTACCAAATATGCGACGTGTAAGTTTCACATTTATAAAACAATTTTGCGTTAACCAGTCTTCGTGTGTTGGTTGCTGAAAGACATTCAAGATTTTTTTAGTAAATTACATCAGTCGACTCTGTTTAGATCGCTAATGCCTCTGTTCTATAATCGCATCTTCCGAGTTTGTGTATTTCTGTTTTTATTTACGTTTTAGGCCTGAGTGTGTTCTTTTTGTGTTCATTTATTCTATTCTCTTTTATCTGTACATTGTGTTGCTGCTATTTGTATGACGAAAATAAACATATACACTGTGTCCCAAAAAACATCCCCGACATTTTCGACTGTAACATGAAGAAGGATTATCGTATTTTAATAATTTTTGGTATGAATATTCCTGAGACAACTTGTCGTCAAGTGACAATTTAATTTCCCATCTCGCTCAACATCTGTTTCTACACTACCTGAGGAAAATAGAACAAACAAAATATCACATTTTTTATTCAATGCGACATGATTGCTTAATTAACATAACGCGTAAAAACACATTTTGTTCACATCAATTTTTTTTTTTTGCATCAATTTTCACCAGCTTCTTCTTCAGAACTGTGATTGTTGGCGGCACATAACCCATGCTGCATTGCTGTTCACCTTGTAAAATATCTGCCAGCAGCAACTAAACATCGGTATGGCCCATACAACGCACAGTAGTTGTCGTGCAAGTGTTCTAACATTTAAACAGTTCTGCAGCGAGTATTAAGAACTGTCAAGCCGGCAAAAACTGCCAAACAGTGCAGGAGTAAGTAATTAGAAATATTTAAATACGAAATACTCTTTAAAAGTATTGAAATACCGCTTCCAATACCAGCCATTTGAAAGTATTTAAATACTTGCTGTTAAATACTGCCTACGTAATTAAATATTTTAAGTATTTAAATACTTTACAACACTGACAATTATGCCACGATACATAGTCTAGGTGATGATAAGCCTAACGGACGGAACACGATTTGTGCATTTTTGGCCGACCGTAAAAACGGTCACACCTTGCTCTCGGTTGTGTCTGTCCGTTGTCTGTTTGTCATGCATGTATTGTGGCTAAATGGTACGTCTTATACACCAGTCTCACCGCCTCGTAAGATCAGTGGCCAACTCGTTCAGGGGACAAGGCTTACACCGTCCACGTGAACGCGTTTTCGATTCACGTGCGCTTAGTTTGCTGTTTCTGTGCTTCATCGGTGCAATTTTTGAAAATTAATATTTCACAAGTATAGTGCAGCGGCACATATAACGGGAACCTTAACGATAATTTTATTCCAAATTTTATCACAAGTCTGCCAGTGAAAGAATTTTGAAAATCGGTTACGACAAATTAACACAACCCACACTCCACCACAGCTGGACACAAATGAGTAAAAACACAAATTTCGCTGTCATTGGGCCACTGGCAAAGCCAGATCCAGTCTTTATTCAGGACACAAAACGCTGCCAGCCGCTACCAGCAGTATCTAGCCAATAATATTATGTAAATAGACTAGCAAAGAATAAGTATTAAGTACACGGTATAGCACTAACACATTGAGCCGGTATAGCACCGAGTATACATGTAAGCTGACGATCGGTGAATCGATATAACGTAGGCCTACGTACTATGTAGCCTACATCAATCAGACCACTGCCTATTATGTACTGGTAAAACACGAAAATCTATCAGTGAATGGCATGGATAATAGTATCGTGTAAACTAGCTTAAGGCCTATGCACGGAAGGACGTGAGTACAATTAGGGCGGACGTCCAGAACATAGTATTCCCGGCCCCAACTACTGTAATCGGTGGCGTGATCGTGAATTAAAAAGTTGGGATGGGGCAGAAAGATGCAGTCAGTACACAACACATGTCGTGGTTGAAAATTTTAACGCCAAAATTCTGCATTTTTGGAAGATATTTTCGGACAAGCTAAAATATACAGGAAGGGAGCATATGACACCTCATGGCGTAATTATCTTCTGCCTTATGTCCGATAAAACGCTCGACTGTCGTACAAGCAAACTACGACGTCAAAACAATGCCAAAATATGGCAAAGTTTGCACACTACGCAGCGCGAGAACAGGTGAAGAGTGCTAAACTGTTATACAGTCTCACCCTGCATCAGGATAAAATCGTTAACATCAAACGAATTCATTGACAACATAGGGGGGAGGGCTAACGAAAAACAAGCTCGCACGTCAGTTATCCCCCCAGTCACTACAAAAAGTGTGGCCTAAAATCACAGTGACCACAGTAAGTCCACAAATTTCAATGCCAAACTGAAATAATGGATGTTCTTCAATACACTGATAACGTTTTACCTACTGTAACAGCTGCAGTCGTCAGTCTCTTCTCCCTTTATCTCTGATTACTTAGCACCCACACAGAAAATTCCCATTGTGCGAATGTGAATTTCGTGCAGCAGATATCTGCATAATTAATAACGCCACTCAAATAAACGACGAGTCTACCTGCATCAACCATTAAAGTCTGGGTCCTCAAATTAGGTCAACTATAACCGAGGTAGGTCTAAATGTAAGGTAAACTAAAGTGACACATTTCTCTTGCCAAAAAGTTTTGCTTTGTATCTCACAACCAGCAAACACATTTTTACAACACATCAACGTCTAAGGCAATGTATGATAAGCTTCGGTCACACATCAGTTTGATGATATCAGTTACTGTAACACGAAAAGAAAAACACTTTGCAGCAGTCGACGAGGTGACCACCTCGCAACACCGAAATACCCTGACACACTGTGAAGGAATTCCCCATGTTGTACTTATACAAATCATGCCACAGGAAATGTAGGCCAATAGCAGCCAAAAATCCCTCAGATTTCCAGATATTAAAGACCAACTGGTCACCCCAAGTCTAGCTGGAACAGTCAAGATGGTTGCAAATAAACAATAAAAACTCAAACGTGTCAACACAGATGCAGTCACAGGACGGGTGAAAATGAGATCAGACAGTGGTGACAATACTCGTGCAGGTTGTTCGACGTCGATGCGGGGACTCGGCCTCGGTGTCTGATATGATTTCAGAAGACAAAAGATTCCCACCGTGACAGCTGCCTGACAGAACTGACGAAGTCGCATCCTGTTGATCTGGCTGCTTTGTAGACGGATCAGCTGAACCACCAAACTCAAAAGAACTGAGCTCTGTACTGTGTGGTGACGTCGTGGAAACGTCTGAAGCTCGCCTCGAGGAAGCAGATGAAACCAGAGCCTCAGTGGTCACCGAAAGAGAAACCCGCAGTTGGGACAGTGAGTCGCTGCTTTGTGACGCTTTGACTAAGGCATCTGAAGGTAGCGTAGCACTCTTCACCACTCCGTCGGAATGTCCCTTCCACTCCCGGTCGCAGCTTTTCTTCTTCGTTTTCTTGCCAGAGGAGCTGTGATCTCGACGCCACAAGCTAAAACCTTTCTTCTTCAATGGACCAGTCGCGACTTCGGACTTACTCAGCTCCACCGATTTATCATCTTTCAGTTTGTCCTTTGAGTCTTTTGTGAATCTTTTGAAGAAGCTCAGTCCTTTGAAGCCTTTGCTGGCGCCGGGGTGCATCAGACTTTCACGTAAATTGTGAGTGACTGTAGAAATAATGTTGTCGGATGCAGGACAGACTATATCTGGATGTATATCAGCAGTACAGTTCTGAACAACATCACTGCTGGGTGACTGCTGTATGGTCTTCCCATCACTGTCAATCACGTCGTAAGTGCCACTTCGCATTAGCTTCGTCTCGGCAACTTGCGGCTCGCTTTTCTCTGTACTTTTCCTGGACTTCCGCAATGGAAAACTCTTCCGGAAGGACTTCGGGGATTTGCCCAATCCGTCACGAGTTTTTTCCTGCGTATCACTGACAGTGCTGTTCTGCTGACTGTGTACCGCAGTCGAGCTCTTATCTGTATCTGACTTTGCTGGTTTGTCGCGATGCCAGAGGCTTGAGATCTTGTTGCGTGTCGACTTCTTCGATGCAGCAGCAATTTCAGTCAGCTGCGAGTCTATGCTCTTTCGACCTATCGTTGGCGTGGTGGGACCGGACCTTGGCAATGCTGCCCGAGTTGGAGAATTAACAGTCATCAAGTTACCTACACTTCGGCTGGCCCCCGACGTCTTGCCAAGCGCCCTGACATCCAACAACAGAGATGCAATATAATCAGGACTAGGAACCGATGTATTGCTACTGTCATTAAAAGCGTTTGATTTATTCAGAGATTCAACTTCAACAGAACCCACTGAGGGTTGTTCTGTAGTTATATTAAGTACAGCTGGCAACTCGGCAGGGACATCTTTCCCTTTCAAGTTTGAGTTACCTTCGTGAACGCTCGACAACTCGGTCACTGGCTGGTCCACGTTAACAGTCTGAACTGCAGGTGAAGGCTCCTTTGTAAATGTTCCTTCCTTCAAAAGCTTCGGTCGCTCAGCATTCTGCTCATTTGCAGTGGTTGATGGGGATGATGACTTACGACTGACCCCTAGTGGCCTCGGAGATGCCGGCTGACAAGAGCTGGACTTTGGAGTCATCTGCGGAGTCCGAGTGGATCGTGGACTTGCTCGTGGTGACTTGTTTCCCTGCAAGGTTCCACGAAGAGTGACGGGCGAAGCCGGCACAGATCTCCTCGTTCCCTCGGACTTTGTTGACAGTGAAGAATTAACAGCTGACTTCTCGGGCGGAGTCGTGCTTTTCCGTCGACCAACAGGACTGGCAACCGAACCAGTCACAGACTTTCGAGGACCCTGTGGACTGTTTTTGGTGAACGTGGACGGTGGAGTACGCAGTGACGTCACTGGTGACCCAACAGTCTGCGGCTTCGGTGCCAGTTTTGGGGAATTCGAAGGCAGTCGACCTGTCAGCGATTTCCTCTTACCACGCACCGGCTTTGGACCACCAGAAGACGCATCCGGCTGCTGATCGGTGGGAGATGTGATATCATTGAGCGATGGTTTGACGATGCGAGGTCGCGCTTTGCCAGAGCCACTATTTGGTGTTGACGTCGTTAGACCTGCATCGGTGCCCAGTCGATCCAGACTTGTTCGTTTGTCCTCCGACACTTCACCACTTGGCAACTGTCAAACAAAACCACAAGGCACAAATGTCAGCGCTTTTTTGTCATCAATGTGCGATGTGTCCATTTATACGTACATCAAAGACGTTTACATAAGGCTGATACTGACTAAAAATAATCAAATCGACTAATCTCCTAAAATTAACTTCCAATAATTCTGAACAATTTTCAATTTTGCAGTGAATTATCTCAACTCATACAACTCTCATCCATATTATGGATTCTACTTCTTGCTAGTCCATGTATGTGTTCAGTTATCTTCCTCACATTCTATAAGCATAGAGTGCAGCAGTTAAGCTGCCAAATAAAATAAAATAAAATGATTGATTGACTGCAAGTCTACAATACGTATCCACTGGCAAGTGACGTACTAGTTCCGGTGACCAATCAGCCATGTCTGATGGTCCACTGGTTACTACGAAGCTCTGAGATGTAGCCACCGACACTCCAGCGATAATGTCATCGTCCGTGTCAGCGTTCCTTGTCAGTTCACTTGTTTTGCTGTCAGACTCTGTAGTAGCAACTTTCACATCACCTGGTTCAATGGTAAAAACAATAAATGGATAGACAAACATAAAAATAAACAGATAAGTAGATAAATAAACACATAAATCAATAAAGGAATGAATGAATGAATGGATGGCTGAACGAGTGAATGAATAACTATTTGATGCAGCCTGGCAGACAATCTCCCAATGTCTGAGTCCGCATCATGACCACTGACCATTCCAGCTATTCTAAGATCTTCAGTCCAAATTAAGAATGTAAACAATAAATTAATTAATTAATTAGCTAATTAATTAAATAAATAAATCAAATAAATCAATATGTTTGAAACACGGATCACTGTTGTATAACAGTGCAAGTAGATCAGATGTGCATACCAACATAATTCCAAGATTCGTTTCGAGTCTACATTTAAATTAGTAGAACACAATGGTTCAAAACCGCCCACCTTCAACATCTGAGATGACAGCATTGACAGTGGTCTGACCCGAGCCAGGTTCAGTCAGCGCTGGACCGCAGTAGACGACCGTGTTGTTTGCCTCAGTGCTAGGACCCGACGGTAGACTCTCATCCTCCAGGGCAATGTCGGACAACCCAACATCTGGCAAAGACTCCTGTAATATGTCGGGCACATCATCCGCATCATTTATGGCCTGAAGCTGTCTGTTGGACAACATCATGTCCTCAGATTTGCTTTCCTCACTGATGTTTAGATTGGTCAGGGCATCCTCAGATTTGATGGATGCGATGTTCACTGGAGGGCGATGCTTGAAGGAGGATTCGGAGCTGCCACTGGGACTGGTTCTCAGTGGCTGGTGATCGTGACTGCTGCTCGATGACTTCTTGGTCGACTTCTTTCCCCCGCGAGTCTTTGGCAGGGCAGCATTGATGCACTCCTGCAGCAGAGCACTCTCCTCGGCTGTTGGCTCGGTGTTCAGCGATGAATCGAAACTCAGCGATGATAGTGAACTGTTCCACGAACCGTCGTCTGTGCCCTTGAACAACAATGAACTCTTGGCTGCCGGTGTGTTAAGAACTCTCTGCAATGTGGGTGATCGGTCCCGTGAGTAACTGTCCGGGGTACCTTCCACAGCATATGACAACATGTGATCTTCTGAAGGTTCAGCAGTCCAATCGAATGCGAGTGGCTTTGTGGTTGGAGCATCAGTCTTGTAAACATCAGTGGCCGGAACACGTACAGCAGTTTGTATGGGAATGGCTTTCTTGCCAGTCAACTCATTCCTACGAGAGTCTGTTACGTGACTGTGAAAGCCGTGGAACTCTCTCACATTGCTGCGGGAAGCTCGATGCATCGGTGGCTCCAACGATCGAGAGATCGGTCTTCGCATTCCATCCACAGGTCCGTTGCTGACAGGTGGCCGACCACGAATGTTGCTTGCGTGTACTGCTGGCTTCCAGTGCTGGCGTTTCTTTGGCATGGCGGCCGCAATAAGATGTGACAGCAGCTCATCTTCACCTGGGACATCATCATCTGAAAGACTCACGTCCGAGTCATCATCCTGAGCAGCTGCGGTGCTGCTGGTTGCCGTGGTATCAAGGAGAGTGACAGTAGCACTGGCTACAGCATTGCGTGCTGGCTCCACTGTTACAATGCCTGCAACTGAGCTCAGATCACTCAGCGAACCAGACTGCGAAAAGTTCAGTGGCGTGTCCTCCATCGCGAATTTCCGAGGACTGTCCGAATTAAAAGTTTCTGGATCGGGCAGCTTAACAGCCAATAGCTCCTGCTGGTTAATTACAGAATTCATCTTGTTATATGATGCACTTGCAGTAACGGTGTTCCCAGTAGCTATTTGTGATGTCAAAGTAGGGTTTGACTGCGAACGAAGACACTCGCCATCGGAATGACTTCGCATCATCCTGTTTGACGATCCCTTCTTGCGTCTGGGAGGCATACCCAGACTAATGCACTCTGCAAGTTTCATCTCATCATCTTTGTTCACCGGTGAATCAACGCCATCATCATCAATGTCCACATCATTGTTGATATTAATATTAACGCTTAACAAAGGTTCCTCAGCTACAGCCGACTGGTCCATGGCAACATTTTCTTCCCCAAGAGGCAAGCTTCGAGGCTCTTTACACAGATGAATATGCTCTCCGTCACATGTTAATGCTGAAAGACTTGTTCTGGATGACATGTTGCCACCCTCGTAGCAGTAGTTGCCTACCGATGAATGATTGGAGCCAGTCACAGGCATCGATGACTGGTCGGAGCCAATAAGAGGCAGGACAGTCATGGCACTGGTGTCTGCAGCATCTGTGAGCACCGATGACGCGTTCACATCATTGTTATCTGCTGCATGGCTATTACTAGATTCATCTTTTGATTTCATATCAGGACCAAAGAACACCACAGCATGGGTCGATTTAGATGGACTTGGTGGCAAGGTATTTCCCGGAGAGTCCGGCAGTTCACTCGGAGACACTACCTGACTAGCGCGAACACTGTATTCGCTCATCACCGAGCTGTGAACAGACCTAATGTCAAAGCTGCTCAGAGAGCCCAGCGAGCTACTTCGCGAGAACATCAACGGCGTCTGCTCCACCTCAAACGTCACCGTCTTTCCATGAGTCACGTCTTTTGTTTCCGCCATCTCACCGTGGCTTTCAACCTTGGCAGACGACACGCCAGTCGTTCCATCGCCATTGGCAACTGCAGACCTGGAAGGCAGTTTTTCACCTGCTGGTTTGTTAAATGCTGCAGAAACTGTACTTGCAGGAGGACCAGATTCTATAGTTGAAGCAGCATCAACTGTTTGGATGACATCACTCTTATCCAAAATGTTCAAAGATCCGGAATGGGAAAAGTTCGGTGGAGAGCCCTCAGTGCAGTACTGGCGTGGTTGCTCTCCAGGACTCAAGATTCTCACATCATTTGTTCCACTATCCACATGTGAGAACGCCGGCACTTCGATACGCTGTTGTGACCACCGATACGTTGTATTTTGATTTTCCTTATCCTCGGTTTGAGGCTCCGAGTACTTACGACTGAAGTCCTGAACTTCATCAATGTCAAGGTCGTCTGACGAATGAGTACGACGCTGAAATTCTGACGAGTTCTTGTTGGACTTTCCATTGGAAAGATCGGTCATGGATGTGGCTGTTGACTGGTAGTTCATAGGAGTTCCCTCAGTACAGAATGTTTTGATGGTATCTGCATACAGACCGAGGTGCTCGTCTTGGTGGAAGACGGGTGGTCGACAGGTCTGCGTCTCCATGTATCGCGTGCTGTAGTCAATCGGCTGTTCACTAAACTGTCCACCACTGCAGTTATCATCTTCATAGTTCTCGGCATACTGCAGACTGTAGTTCGTAGGTCGTTCCATGTCCATGCACGACCTGCCGTAGGAAGCTGCAAATTTCTGGGCCTCAAACTGGATGGCAGCGGCGGTGGCATTGGAACCTGTAAACTGGGACTTGGAATAACCGCTAGCAACCTGCGACGTCTGTGACCTAGTACGATTTACAAGATTATTCGACCGCCCATTTGGCAGACTTTGCCGAGAGAAATGAAATCGAGACATCGGAGAACCCGACATTTGTTGCTGTGCTGCTGGTATGTGACCACTTCCATCCATTACCACTGCAGATGATGAAGCTCGCTGAACCGTTGGCACTCCCAAACTATCAGTTGACTCCTTGTACTTCATGCTGAAATTGATCGGTTCGTCCTGACTGCTGCAGTCAGGCAGATCAGTGAAGTGGACGCGTTCCATCCGACGTGACAAATGGTCAAAGACAGCATCGTTTGACGCCTGGACTCCAGCTGCCCATCCGTTGTACGACCTGCTGACCGGATTCCGGACCCCGTAGTCCAGAGAGCTGCTGACTGCGGAGCTGATCCCATGAACCGGGACACGGCGGTGGATAGCTGGGGAATTATCCACGGATTGAGTGTCATAAAATGTCCGCTCGATGCCGTGTGTGTAAGATGCGGAGCCAGTCACAGCTGGACTGTTTGCTATCTTCATGTTAGCCGGGTCAACCACTCTCCGCCACTTGGACTCCTCCACCTGGTCTGTCAGCACCGGCCGAACACCACTCAGAAAGAGGTTTCCTCCAGCAGAAGACGACATCACCCAGCTGTTGCTGTGTGGTTGGAGACCGGTACCAAACGACTGATGGGTCAGACCCGCAGTGAGATCGTCAGCGTTGGAATGTCGTTCAAAGTCTCGGTCCAGCGACCTCTGTCGACGAGCGTGAAGTCCAGGCATCTTTGCTCCAGGTTGTTTCTCAAACTGCTGCACGTGGCCAGCGTTGCTTCGAGGCACAAGGAGATTCTTGAGCGCCGCCGTGCTGCCCATCGCAATCATCTTGTGCTTGGAGTTGACAAGACTGCGCAGCAGACCGACAGCGCCGAGGTCACGGAGTCGCTGCTGATCCTCAGCAGAGCGGGCCGACAGATTCCACAGACTTCCGCAGGCGTTGGACACTACCGTCAGACTGGGTGACCCGAGTTGTCGCAGCAGTAGCTGGTAGACCCCGGTGCGTCGCAGGGTTCGGCGGTGCTCCTCGTGCAGTGCAACAAATGACGACATGTTCCGCAGAATCCCACCGGAGTTCTCGATGACTGCCAGCGACTTGGACGAACTTCGGTACTCGAGCAAGCCAACGAGGAACTCAAGAGAGCCAGGGACAGCGCAGATCGCAGCCTTGTTCTCGACGCAGTGTGCCGACACGTTCCACAGTGCACTCAGTATGCTCTTCAGAGTCTGTTCATTGCTGGGCATCATTGCTGCCTGCATCAGAGCAGTCGCTGTGCCGGCTTCACGTAGCGACAGTTTACTTGACGAGTCGGCACGCCACGACAGATTACGCACCGTGCTCGCTGATACCTGCCACAAGCAACGCCACGTACCATAACTTACTCTCACACATTAATTGACATCTAGTTGGCATTTTCAATACTGATTAGATCTGGACAGATATCTATTAACACCACTCACCCATCACTATTATACAAAACGAAAGTTTACCATTAACTTTACCCATTAACTTTAACATTACATACATCCTCCATGTCAAACATGCTACAGTACAGAAATGAAAAAGAAAGACAACTCTGTAATAGTACAATACAGTGCACCTAAAATGTACAATCTAAAACGTTATGCTTTTGATCTGCTATTAAATAGAGCAGTGCTCTAACACGAAATTTAACGGATAACATTTTTAACAACTCCCTGACTTTTAATGAATTCCCTGACTTCTCCGAGACAGTTGATAATTTTCCTCCATTTCCAGCTTTTCCAGACAAATAGGCACCCCGCCTGATGGCATCACTGACCTGTCGCACGTCTTCCTCAGGTGATCTGCGAGTGCACCATACTGCCATCATTGCATAATCAGAGTCTTCTTCTACAGTCTCGACATAGGTCTACTACTTACTTACTTCTTTACCCACCTATTCGCTTAATTAATCACATCACTTAACTATCACAAAAAATCATTTGTTGTATTTTATCTTATTGTTCAGCTCTGCTGTAAGTTGTCTCTTTCCGACAACGTTGCTAACATTATCGCAATTCTCTCACCTGTCTCAAGTCCTCCTCGGTTGACCTGAGCTGAGACACAAGTGCACACAGTAAAACGGGCATCGCACAGAGCAGCGTCTTGTTGGTGCTGTCGGCGTAGGTCAAGTTGGTCAGCGTCATGCAGGCGTAGCGACGAAGCGTCAAACTGAATGCGCCGACTGTGTCGTTGCTGCCTGTTGACATCTCGTTGTCACGTGACAACAGCTCAGCCACTGCCTGCAGACCACCTGTTACATCGACATCCCACGTACAACTTAACAACAGCAGAGAAAGTGTTTTATAGCCCAAATTCCATTATGCCGACTTTCACCAAAACTTCCCCGCAGGGAAAGTTGCGGACACAAACCATCTTGACATGTCGAGATGTTTTTGACAAAGTCCATGACAAGTTCGCGACAAACCCGTTTGTGTCGCTCTAATGGAATTTAGTCCGTTGCAATGCACGGGGAAAGTCAGCGACAAAGTGCGGGACAAGTTCACGACAAACTCGCGGACTTGTCACGGATACAAATCATGAAAGTCGGCGACGTGATTTGTGTCGCGGACTTTCATGATTTGTGTCCACGACAAGTCCGCGACTTTGTCGGGAACTTGTCCCGGACTTTGTTGCAAAGTCGGCGTAATGGAATTTGAGCTTATGACAGTGCATGCCGTTTAATGCCCAGTGACTTTCACCACTACTCAGTGTGTCTTATTCATTATGCCTACCTATGGCTGGATGGGCAGGCTGAGTAAATACAAGCAAAGAAAGTGACTGATTAACGTCTCCCTTTCTGTGCTGGAATGCATCTGGCTGTCTATCCCGTATACTCTCCTAACTCAAAAACAACAAAACGTGTAAAAAACAAAACTCACGCAAGCACTAGCAAGCGTCCAAACATTCACATTCACTTTCAAATAGAAGAATATTTATAAACAGGCCGAGTTCTGTTGCAGTGGAAGCTCATTTGAGCCAGCGAGGGTTAAACCCAATTAAGCCAGCACACAGCCCAAGTTGACCAGATAGCTGTTACACAAAACTCACTGATTCTTGCTTTTTGGTGGTGTTTTAGATATGAAGCCTTGAAAAGATTGGAATTGCATTGAGGTAAAACAAAATTATGACCGCATTTCCGTATTTCATGTTCATGTTCATTCTCAGCAGGTAGTATACCATATTGACAATAGTGGGCTTTTTGCATATTGCAGAAAAGATCTTTACTAGCATTAGACTAGTTACCTTCATAATTTTAGTACTGAAGCCGTATCGATATGCTCTTTTTAAAAAGGCATTCATTCTTCCTGTAAGTTCTTTATTAAGGGGCCCCAACCTGGAAGAGCATACAGTATTCTACTTACTACAATAGCCTGAAAAACTGTATCTAATTGACGATAGTTTAGGCCCTGGTCACGGAGTCTCTTTAGCAAAAATAATCTCTGACTACACAACGTCAATACATAATTAACATGGGAATTTACATTAAAATTATTCTGTAATATAACACCCAAGAGCTTGGCTTGTTCAACAAGTTCTACAAGTTCTATACTCTCCACAGATGGAAACATATGGAGTTTCTTGGGGCCAGGACGATGAAAAACATTCTCCTTAGTTTTAATAAAATTAAGAATCATTCTATAACAGTGGCCCATCCATTTATGTGATCAAATTCCTCTGGTAGAGATACAGCAGTTTTTCTGTTGGCTATTAACAGCCAGCACCTTTCACCGACTGGGTCAGTAGAATGCCAGCAGTTTTAGTAACAGGGCCTACTGTTACACAGAACTCACTGATTCTTTCTTTGTGGTGGTGGCTGAAACCATCATCAGTAACCTACTCTATAATAGAATATCACAGAGGGATGGCCAGACTGAGTTAGCGTGCAGCAAATTAAGAACTTCACATACCGAGAGTACAAATAGCAGCACGATACTCTTCATCATAGGACAACTTCATGATGGCTGCTATAGCAGGACCAACATGCTGGTCTTCACCATTCTGACCTGGTCACACACAGAAAAATGTACAGACACTTGATATCATAAGAAAAATGAAATTGTTCCTACGTTACCATACCCTTTTGGGACTTCTACATTGCTGTTTGCCTCCTATCTTCAATTTAGGCCAGTGCATTGAATTGGGCCAGTACACATGTCATTATCGGCACACTCGCACACCTGAGCGCAGAACAATAAAGGTAAAGGTAAAGGTTGTCAATTTGTATAGCACATCGTCGTGTATACACACTTCTAATATGCTTTTCGTCACTAACTAGAGCCATCGATCGCACAGCCGCCGTGTGCAGCCTGCAAACACAGGTTGGCGCACTGGCCGGCCAGGCAGCCCAGTCAGCTGTACAAAGGTTCCCACCTTCCGTAACCCATATAATGGGTTACTACTCATTTAACCGACCCCAGAGGGATGGCAGGCTGAGTTGGCCTTGTTGATTGACTGATAGCGGACGCTGTACACACAAAGTAGTCAAGCAGCCATCCATCAGTCTAGCGCAGGATAAGGAAAGTCCGCCGGCCAGGACCGACGTTCTAACCACTATGCTACGCCACCAACAGTACTGCTGGCAGCCCCACCAGCAGGGTGAAGAACGCGTAGAATACAGACAGGGGTAACCATGTGACGAAGTTGATAAACTTCAGCAATTATGAATGGGCTTGCTGTAAAATATGAGTAAACGTGCAGATATAAATGAAAGAACTTGTAGTCATTTGACTGGTTAAATCATCACCACATGTCAGAATACGGCAGCATGACGTTTAACTCTGTTGGTAATGAATATCGCATCATCAAGACGACGACATTTTAGGAGATTTCTTGATTCTGATCTTGTTGCACTTGGACGGCAACCTGAACCGTGAATTCGTCCATTGCAAAATGTGCAAGTGACAAACAGTTCAAACTGGGTCGAGTGCTTCGTCAAGACATTGCAGTTGCTCTTGCCGACCAGTCGTTAGTCTTTTTAAATATATGTTTCAATCATTGACTATTGAAATTGAAATCCTTCATTGCATTGAACGCTAGAGTTTGATCTATTTTCTGTCTTATTCCTCTAACCTGAATGCGAGGAATTTGTCGTTGCTTTCGTTTCTTGCTATGTGTTATAGTGGACAAGTCGTAGTAGCGCAAGTGAGAAGATTTAATGTGTTATAAAGTTTTGCTGAGTAATTTTGTTTTTTTTCTCGTTTCTCTTAGCTTTGCTTTTATAAGAATATGAAAATAAAATACCAAAAAACATACAAAACATGCGTCGTTCTAGACTAAAATACATTCGAGTATAGGCATCCCTGACAAACAGGCAACAAAAAATTCCAAAAAATAGACTTTCAAGAGACAATCTACTCTAGAGAATACACCGGACATGCACATAAAACAATATTACATCAGTATGCACAGCGCAGCATGCAAGTCCTACTGCGATAGGGGTGGGACTAAAAACTGTATGTGGGGAAAGTGAGTTCCCCACATCCAATTACATTTTAACGGTGTACTAACCTTGACGTAAGCTGGCTAATTCACGATCCTGTTGCTCGACGTCATCCGTGTTGCTGTCAGCAGCAGCGGTAGCGACAGCGTCACAGTAGGCTCTGATCTGCTCCAGCAACTGCAGCACCCTCTCCTCGCGACGACTCCGACGACTGTCGGGGTTGGACGTCACGATGTTACGCAGTGCCTGCGTGGCACGCAACCTTGCTGCCACGCATCCGCGCACGCTGCCAAACAGACCACCCGCACCGGGACCGCTACCATGTAACAACTGGATCAGCAATGGTAGACAACCTGAACATACACACATACAGGCTATGGGTAACAAAAGACTAGCAAACAACTAGCCTCTAATGGTCAACATCTCCATACTGGTTTTTCAACACTGCGTAAGACATGACCAGTAAAGTTCAAAGTCACACGATACAAAACTAAGTCAAATATCAATAATCTGGCCTGAAAAGATTTAAATAAATATTGTTCATAGTTTAAAAATTGGTACTCATGGTATCAGATAAACCCCGGTCCCTAGTGGGAAGTGGATATTTGGGGGAATTAGCACCTCTAGTCAAATTTGCATTGCAAACTATGTGCCTGACTTTCTCTAGTACTCGCTGTGCCTTGCATACTGTGACTACCACAGGCTGAATAAGAAGATAGTAAAAACATCATAACATTATCAGACTGCTGCATTATCAACAACGTTTTACTCACATATATCATCTAGGGTCACTAGTACTTGCTGCACCTACCCAGGAAAGAATGGCAAGGCTCAGCTGACAGCCAGACAGTAGGTAATAAAGATATGATAAAGTTTACCGGACTGTCTCATGGCAACGCAGCTGTCCTGTGAACTGGACATCGCCAGCAGAGTTTGACTCATGTCGTCTTTGTCGTGAGTACCAAGCATCGATAACAATGAGTACACCATCTCCACCTGTATACGCAAGAAACCAAGTGAATTAACTTTATTACAAAGCATCACAATCACAAAGCGGAATGTGAACTGTGAAGGCGTGCTACCTCCTTAGCGGTATCCCCAAGATACCCCGGGACAGAGTTGTTGTATTAAAAATGGTAAGCCCAGGTTCTCTCGGGCAACGTCGACTTGCAGAGAAGTCGCTGTCATGCAGAGGGTGAGTGTAGCAGTTTATACATAGCGCTGCGGGTGCCGCTGCTAATGATCGCTTTATCGCGTGTCAAACGCCGCCAGCGTCCCATGGCATAGTCACACATGTTGATGTCGGCTGGTATCACAAAATGATTTCCCGCATTCTTTAGTCAAAGTGATAGTTGTCACGTTGCGAGCATGTCAAATGCGAAACGCAGATAAGAAAACTCAGGTTAGATGACGAGTCAGATGATGAAACGGTTTATTTTGGAAGCAATGGTGCTGATGAGTCGGTGAACTTATCGTCAGATGAACTGTCGTCACTCGATCGATGAACATAAAAGCGACTCTGACACGAGACACTAAACGTGCAATTTTAGTGACCTTCGCGAGTAGGCCTACTAAGAAAATATAAATGACACTAAATGTAATTTTAAAATAAAAAAAATAGAATCAAAGGCTGTGACAACATAAAAGCATAAAACCGTAACTCTAAAGTTTTAAAACAGAGATGATAGAGCAGTGAATGGCAATTTATCTTGTTATGCTGAGCATTGGACGGCGCAATGGTCCATCGACCTTATCAGTGTGACGGCGTCTGTCTGCCAGTCTCATTAGCAAATATATCAATCAACATCAGTTGCAGACACAGCATGCTCTGGTTGCTGTCAGCTATAGATTGAAGCCCGAAGTTGTCTGGCCACTGTACCGTTTTCCAACAGAAATCCACTCTAGAATCGTACCGCCAAGGAGGTTAAGTCGCTATTAGGTGACACAGAATGCTGACTGGAAATAAAATCTAAACAAATCTTATCACAGATAACCCATGCTTGAGCAGAACTTGCATAAATGTGAACAGCCGCCAATGGCCCACCACTGAAATACATGCAAACTTGTGTTTACTGGAATGTATATGCACATTTTGACTTGCTCTAACATAAACCTTTAATATAAATGCAAATCACCATTACATTACCAAAAGCACATCACAATAGTATAAAAACACAGACAACCTGTTGCCTGCTTCCACAAGATTTCCATGTAAAGAATTAATTAAAATGCAGACTAACGTGCCAAGATCACGAAGACTATATCTACAACTGTCATCATTAGGTCACTTTTGATAATTCAGTACCAAGTACCAAAACCACTTGGTCTTTTGGTCAAAATGAAAACTTTAATAATTATTTAATTTTAATAATTAGAGTGCATCCCACCAAAGCTGAAACAACAATGAAAGTGCATTTAACGTCAGATTTAGTGCCAAAACCGAAACCAAAATGCAGTCAATCTCTGAACACTACTAATAAGAAAAGTTATCATAAAACTGTCTGTCAACTGGGACAGTGACGCTGACCTTGGTGCCGAGCTGTTGCTGCTGCTGCAAATGATAATTGTTGGACGTCAACGAAGATGACGTAGCGTTTGTTGACGAACTAAAGCTCAGCATGCTAGCCGTATCCTGACTGGCCAGCCGTGTGATGACGTCATCACTCCCAGCACTCCCTAGCGCGGCACAGACACAGCAGCCAATCACAACCAGTAGAAGTGAGTACAGTTTAACATCATTCGATGAGGTTCATGACCCCCCCCCAGTCTGAACCCTTAGCCAAAAATATACAATTGCAAATGACATCCAAACTGTCAGTCCTACGTTGACACCTGGTGAATTCAATCAACGCATTGGGTAGACTTGCCACAGTGATTCCGCCTTTTGCCAAATTACTCCGGCACTTGTTTGCTTAACTGCACCAGCTACAAATAAACTTACTTACTGGTTACAGCCAGTTTTCTGCTTGACACTGAAGACGTATATCTGTTCACTGTCGCTTACCGAAAAGTCATAACAAAGTGCAGGTTTTACGGTGCTTTACAAAATGTGTTTTTAACTTCTACCTAACTTACTACAACCATCCTTGTAATTACTCTATCTCGGGG
>Ga0209671_1001665_pt1 | contig 19097 bp, 16 predicted proteins | sample WorMetHERISLAND2_2_FD_187401 | JGI IMG/M metagenome (GOLD analysis project Ga0209671, IMG submission 187401) | Marine gutless worms symbiont microbial communities from Max Planck institute for Marine Microbiology, Germany - Olavius geniculatus... | ecosystem: Host-associated > Annelida >...
ATCTTGGCCGACAAAATCGGGTGATTTTTGCATGACACACAACAGATTCTTGTCAGACGATTTTGTCGGCAGATAAAATTGGCCGATTTTGTCGTTCGTCTGACATCCCCTAAGGCAGCTGTAGAATCTGCTCCCAAATCAATGTCATTTGCCATAATTAGTGCACTGCTTCGGTGTAATCACGGATGACGACGCTGCACCGAGTACGACATGCAACAAGCAGTACAAGCACTGATTATCAGTAAGTGCATTCATGCATGCTACGAGTCAAAAACACAACTATCAGCTGACACTAGTAGATGTAACTCCAGATAATCTGAATGGGCGAACAAAAACCGAGAGTACTAGTTGTAATTTAGTAAGTCGCACCCAGTCAACAGCTAACTGATGATTTAAACTGTATGACAATTAAAACAGACCATCAATTTCTGACAGACCATGACACACCCTTAACAACTAATGATAACAATGTGCACTTGCCGACTTTAATTTACATGCAGTGAAATGAGCAAGCAATGACAAATTAATGAGCAGACAATGCTAACAAAGAAGCAAATGCTTCACATTTTCTGATAACAACATCTGCAGTCTGCTTATATTTCTCAACAGAATCAATGACCATAAAATTACATACAGTAACAAAGTACAACTAGAAAATCTTTTTTAAATAATAGCAGCAAAGGAAAACAAGGCCCAAAATTATTAGAGGAGATATTTTACCACTGACTATAACAGTGATTTTCAACCGGGGTTCCGCGAGCATCTGCCAAGGGTTCCGCGGCTGGTCAGTAAAAAAATAAAATAGCTTAGCGTGCGAAATTACGTCAGACCAGGCCACAGAACTACCAAGCACCAAATAAACCTACTTAGCTCTAAATTAGCGCTTCTGGACGTCTTTTTTGCATAGGCTTACAGTGTGGCCTGTCTTAGCATTAAACAATGAACACTAATAAATACTTATTAAATGTGTATTAGTGCTAGTGTTAAAAAATCGTTTGTCCATTTATTGAAATAATTTCAATTCCTTAAACGTTTTGTTTAAAAGATATAAAAAAGCTTCAAACCACAGCGCAGCTAGCTGGGGGTCCAGACCCTTTAAGCTGCCCGAGGGCGGAGGGTGTCCATGTAAAACGTAAAATATCTTATATTTTTTGGGTTGGTGGAAAAAAAGCTAAACGGCCGTTGGTGACCGCCTCTTCTGGTTAAATACAATAATGTATAAACTGCTGTCTATGGATGAAAACAAATTGCTAAATAATATATCTAATATACAGTCAAATTAAGGAAGTCTTTTGCTTGCTGCTTTATTGTCAACTTTTGGAGGCTTTGCTCCAGACCCTCAAGTTCTCTGCCTCTTGACTCCGCTGAGGTCATCGGTTTCCAGACACTCTAAAACTTTCACTTCGCCTTCCACTTCGCTTACTCCGCTGAACTTGCTGATCATGGGGTTCCGTGAGTGATCTTCACAGTTACGTAGGGTTCCGCTGTAGCAAAAAGGTTGAAAAACACTGGACTATAAGATCATATGAGAAAAAAATGGATCGGACAAATACAGTTGAGATGAAACAGCTAAATAGGCCTTGGGACAATAAGAAAATGATGTATGTTTGTGGCGATGTTTGAAATATACTACGATAAAAACATTAAATTGGTCTCCATTCACAAAACCACTTTTACAGGGGTCATCCCGAAAGTTTCTAGCCTCGACATGTTACACAATAATATTTTCCACAATCTATACATCAGTGAAACGAACGTACTTTATGAACTCTAATGAGTCTGCTGTGGATGGGATGGGGTGACCCTCGTATGTAATATTGTGGAACATCAACAGATGGCAACAACAAGCTGGTCATTGGTGAGATCATAATTGTGTTATAGGAGTTTATCTAGCTTTGTCAAAAAGGCAAATTCCGATTCTGTAACTGTTTTCTGCCTTGTAAAGCTGCACACTACCGGGTATCTGAATGTTGGAGAGATTAGTGGCCATTTGGTGCTAGTGCAACACACTACACAGTCTGTCAGCAGATAAATAAGTAAACACAAGCTGAGCTGGAAGGCACCGTCATGTTGCAGGTTCTCTCTGATGCTGTATTTGCCGCAGTAACTCTTCCAGCACCTCAACGTACAAAGATATAAACAAAAAAGCATTACAAAACTTATGCATCGAGCACAATGCTCTCAGCCACACTGTTGGTTGGCTGTCCTTTAGCAGATTTCACACAGACAGCTAGCTAGCTAGCTAGCTATGGCTCCACTATGTTACTGTACGATGTCTAGGAGGTTACTTTATTCAGACACATTGTACATATGAGTAAAAACTACATTCCTCTCTGGCTTATATGACGTCATATACACAAACAAGCTCGTGTGGGTCAGCAAAGAATGTATGTGTTGCTGATATACAGTGCAATAATTTTTTTAGTATAACATATCCTGTCTCATTGTCTCATTACTTAATGAATGCCTCTTGCATAACTTCAACTTCAAGAGGTCAGCCACTTGGCTAATGAAGAGTTAAAGACAGAGAAAGAGAGGGGAAGAGAGAGAGCATTTTATTAGCCACAAATCAACACAGCAATTGACAATAAAAGAATAACAATGTGGCCCATCGAGCTGGCCACCTTACAAAATAGTGAATGGCCAAAAGCGAGTAACCAAGCAGCAAAAATTTGTGTGCATTACCAAAGCGTTGGCAGCAACATCTGGGCACACACTTCCAATATTTGATCATTTTGGCTATTAATGGATTTAATTAAATAGCTACATCACCTGAACATGAACTGACGTCAAAATGACGTCATTACATGCGTAATAGTATTTACGCAGAATAGATATTAGTGAACGGTTGAAGTAAGCAAAAAACCGAAAGGGGTTGTGTTGAAATGATTGTCACTAGTTAATCGACAAAGGTTTTGCTCGTACCAATATTGACAAATACGTAAGAAAACATCACTCGTATATTTCAGATTTTCAAAGAAATATTACAGCTGGAACACTGTAGAAAATTGCTCACAAAATGTGGCTGCCAAAATGCATAGGCAAAAATGTGCCTCCACAAAACGTTGGCAGAAACATTTAAGCAAAAATTGTAAATTGTTGAACATATTATTTTTGGATTGTGTGAGCATGCAATGACATCAAAATGACGTCATTGTGTGCATAACTGTATTTACACTGGGTAGATAATTGTGAACGGGTAAGGTAAGAATGAATCAAAAAATACCTGTGTTAAAATAACTGGTTGCAGTTATTGAACAAAGATTTTATTCATGTTGATATGGTCAAATATGTGGAAGAAAGCCGGGCATATATTTTAAGTTTTTGAATAAATATCTTGACAGAAATACTATGGAAAATCAGCCACAAAAGTGTCGCTACCAGAATGTAAGGGCAAAATGGTTTCCTTCGCAAATGCCCACGGTGCTTTTTGGATGCATAACTTACAATAGTGTAGGAATACTGACTCCAGCCCGTAGTAATGTTGACGCTAAGAAGCCTGCAAATTTTCTGGATGCTAATTTATAGCTGACTGCTATTAATTATGCCATGAAAAAGCCTTTTATATTACACGAAGGTTAGCTCCAGCACATCACTAAAAATACACCAAAAAACTGGAAAATGGAAAAATGGATATTTAGTGTGACATGGCCTGTGCAGAGCTAAGACATAAATGTAACAGAAAATCTATGGCGGACAATTAAACTGATGCTCCGGAATAAACTGACTTACATCAAAATGCAAAACGATTTAATTGGAGCAGTCATCGAAATTTGGATGCCACTGCCTTTCGCTTATATTCGCAGCTTATATGCCTCCTTGTTGAAAAACTGCAATTGTTCATTACAGCCAAAAATTATTCGACCAATTACTGATCATTACAGATAATTTTCTTTAGTATTTTTCCCACAAACATGCGTTTAATCTTAGCAGCCACGTGCTGGTAATTACTCAGTGGCGCCATCTTGGTTACTCACTTACGGCCACTCACTGTACGCATACAGTCGGAGTAAAATGACACAAATCAGAACTACAAACTAGTAATTAGTAAAAAACGAAAATAACAGGAGACAAATACAATTCCAATATATGAAAAGTTAAGTGGATGAGTCATTAGTGAGTGGGTAATTTTTCTGCGGTTATTTAAAGGTGTTATAATTCTGATGGGCTGAATGAAAGGTGTGTCTTACAGTGACAAGACTGTCGAGTCCGGTGAGGTAGCCTTCCTCATGGTTACCAGGCTGCCAGGCGTCACGATGCGTAAGTACACGGTCGGGGACTGGAAGTGTCTTGGCAAAGTCAATCATCCACACACCGGCATGGTTGCAAGCATCGTAGATTACCAGCAGAGAACTGCCGATCAACTAACACGTAGACACAGACAGGCTCACAGAAGAGACAAGGCAGACAGAAACACAAACAGACTCACATGCAAAGCTAAAGGTAAAGGGGAGCCATGCCCCAGCTGGGGCGTAAGCGGGGTGCTCATCTCCCACTCGCGGCCGTTGAGCCCGTAGGTGGATAAACCACTTGAGTCCGTGACGCATGGCCAGTGCGACGCCAGACCTACGGTTACCTTCCCAGCCTAGGGGCATCACCGCTCTTTGACCGGTACCAAATTATACTGCTTGGTGACAGAGGCACATGTGTATGAACAACTTGCCTAAGGGTATTCAAAAACTTCTGCATCTTGGTATATTAGGCCGAAATACTTTTCAAAATCTATACACCAGTAAAACACACGTTTCTCTCATTCTCGTACGAGCACAAAGTGGATGTGACATGTTATGGTGTGATAGTGTTGAACGTGAATGATTTGGAGTGTCAACGCGAACAGCATAAAATTAGGCTCGCTTTTGCATGACAGTTATCCAGTCTACAGCCGGATTTATCAATACGAGATCCTGTGACTTGTGATTTTGTGAGTTTTCAGTCTAATATATCTAGCTGCTAAACTTTTTGAATGCCCCCTCATGCACACACACACAGACAGACAGACACACAGACAAACAGAAATACCGACACTGGTTTACAGGTTAGATGTCAGTTGTGCTGGACCTCGTGTTCATAAACATTTTATATACCGGTAAAAACATGCAAAATGTGCAACAACTAATCCTTGTTTTGCCATTTACATGTGTACCAAAAAAGAATCACTCTACTGCGCCAAAAGGCAACAACAAAGATGGACAACAACATAGTAAGGATTAAGCTACGAGTAATAAGGCTGTAGAAATAAAAAAAATCGGGACCAAATAGGAGAGAACGTGCTGTTCTCATCAATTAGCAAAGTATGCCAAGGGTACCCTGGCATGCGTTATAAAATAAAGGACAGTCTCAAAATCTCTTTAAAATACAAAAATCTTGACTCTGATCCTAGCCTCTGTAGATCTTTACGTCCAGTACAAGGCCAATCATACATCTGATTGTGAAATCTTACTCACAAAGCTAATGACCAGAAGCATGTTCACATTTACACATATACACCATGTCCCAAAATTAGTGATCCCTCTACAGATAAGTTAGTGTAAAATCGTTAATACCTGACAGATTTTTACAAAATTTGAAACATTCACAGAGACAATCATTCTAAACTAGTCTTTAAAGTCTGTGCTCAAAATAGCCACCTTTGGACTTGACGCAAGCTTTTGATCTTAGGCGCTGGCGGGTATGCCACTGCTCGATCGCCTTGACAATAACAATGTAGCCGTAATGTAAACAAACTCTGACATCATAATGACGTCACACTAAACATATAGTAAGTTACGGACGTAATATTTCATTCAGATTCATAAACCACAAACTGAATTTATAAACTCCAAAGAATTTTGCTGCCAAAAATGTCATTTTTCGTTCGTCGAAAAGTGCAAATTTTGTCAGAAATTTTGCCAAAAATCCCCAAATTTTGCTATCCGAAAATAAGACTTGTTTCAGCAGTGCATAACTGTAACTGTTGTTAGCTAATTCTATAAGGTCTTGCCAAAACAGTTTTGAGGCTTTTTGTTCCCACTTGTCTTTTCATTTGTCAAAAAGTGCAAACTTTGTCAAAAACTTAGCCGCAAATCCCAAATTTTGTCATTTTTTCGCCATCAAAAAACTGAGTGCTTCTTATGATAAATAGGCTTCCATTTTTTGTTTGTCAGATAGTAATAATTTAGCAAATTTCGACAAAATTCATCAAAAATCAATATTTTCGTCACGACTACCACTTTTCGTCATTTCGTCAGTTTTTCGTCAAAAATGAAATATTTTAGAGCCTATGAATTAAGCATGTTCGAAGCAAGGGGGGGTCACTAATTTTGGGAAATGGTGTACTACTGCAAAACACAACAATGTTGATACCTCATGATGTTGAAAATATCTGGACTCTGTAAAACAGCGGCGTATCTCAATGACACGAGACAAAAGCTTTTGACAGATCAGCTCTCGGCCACCGATAAACTTGTCCATTGTGTCAATCACCTGGCAGCAGTACAGAAAGAAATCTATACCAACATTATTATTATTATTCTTTTAAACCCTTGGAAAAATCCAAAGGTGTCTCAGAAATTAGCGAATGGACTGACCATCAATCCGGGCAGAAACAAAACTGTTGTGCAACAAAATGGAATTGAAATGAAACAACAAAACTGAAATATGCTGAAACAAAAAAGTACTTTCTTGGTCATCTCCCAAACGAGTGGAAATCTTCCACCCGAGTTCAGCCAGAAACTGAGTCATGCATGGGGCCCAGTGACTCAACCACAATGGGCTGGAAAATATACTAAGTCCCCAGGTTTGCATATTTGGTGGTCATATGCTCAGCAGCAGACTCTGTTGGCCGCCACATCCAGATACAACGTCGCAACTGGACAGACAGCCATGACATCCCATGTCAGGGGTTTGCCTCCAGCCCATGGAACAAGTGTCATTGCCATCAGTTCGGGATATTCCACTTGGTTCCTCAGTAACTGGAATGCCGGCAGAGACAAACGAGCGAGCTATCAGATCATTCAGGGCGTGGTGTCTAGCCGTGCGCCCAGGTGCCTTCTTGCAGATGAAACTGTGAACCCCACGGGCATCAACCAGTGACCCACAGTGACACTGGTGTGAAACACACACGCGGAGATCAAGCCTCAGCGTGGCGAAGACTCGAACTGCTTCATCATGTTGTTGTGATAGCCCACCAACACTTCTTTTTTCGACAGAGATGATACAAGAAAAGTGAGGGACGGGGATACAGAGTCGTTTGCAGCCACTGTGCTGGACGAACTGTCGTTGGGTACAGACGTCAACACGCTGAGGCTTATTGTTGACGTTCTTTCGACGACAGCCATACCGGCCAGCTGTTGGTTCCACCATGATAAGGCGACTACGCCAGAACCGCTTCATCATCAAGACGCAGGCCACAAGAGGCAACTGGGAGCGCGAATAGTCAATCTCCACTATGATGAAACTGTGTGGCCTTAAAGGCGGCTTGCTGTATTGAGGTCTGTGGGCCCAACTCGACCACTGAAATATCGTGCAATATCATATATTATTATCAGAATATTGTATTATTATTATTTTTTGCCCTTGGTACTCCATTCCCGAGGGAGCCTAAAAATTAACTACGCAATACAAAGGTGGGTACGATCGTCAGTCCGTGCAGTCAACGGCCGGCAAAGTCGTGCAACAGAACAGCATTGAAGCACTGCACCGAAACAGAAATCCTCTGAAACAAATAACTGGTCTCTCTAGCCTCGTCAGTATTAATAATTGAGATTATTCTTCAAGATCAGCCAGGAGCTGGCAAGCTGATGCGTTGAAAACTCCCAAGGTCTCAATGGCAATGGGCTCGAAGATATAACGGGCGCTAAGATCAACATATTTGTCCTCTTTGCGAGTGGCTGCCAACTCTGCTGCTGAACCTGCCAGGTGAGATGCTCTGTCGACGTATATGACTTGGCCAATGTGTTGTAAGAACTAACCGCAAACTGCAGCCGATGTTAAACCACAATACACTAACCTGATATGATAAATCTACTAAATTCATATCTGCGGGATTAACTAAAAATAAATGCAGAAAAGTTTGCAAGTTAGAAAACAGTCTGAAGTGTTGGAATTAATAATAAGTTTTGTAAGTTACAAAGACCATTATCATTGTTTATCGATGACGATAGGCTACGTAAAATGAATAACTCAAGTATTAAAAAACACCATGTACTGGCTGGTGCAATGACAAAGAAGATTTAGCATTAAATACAGCTTCTGCATAGAAAACGAATTTTCAAAAAAATGAATGTATAGTTGAAATATGCAAACAAATGGATAACCAACCTGTTGCCTTGTCGCAACATTTTTGAAGTCTGTATTCGTTGACTGCAGCGACATCTAGACAACAATGCATGACAACAGTCAGCAATAATGATAATAATAATAATGATAATGTCTAACAGTGTCAACTTACAGCAGAGCTGAACAGTCTATAACAATAAAATACGTTTGAATAAAATACAATAAAATGACTAAGCCTACATAAAATCATACTCCAAGTCATAAAATTTGCAGAAAAAGTGAGTTTTCAGTTTCCGCTTAAATGTGTCCGTGTTAGTAATAGCGCGCAGGTGCAGCAGCAGATCGTTCCACGCCTTGGGGGCCGCCAAGCTGAAGGTGCGCTCTCCAAACTTCAGGCGTGTCCTTGGGACTTGCAGATCCAAATTCGTGGCTGACCGCAGACGATGTGATGATCTGGCAGTGCTGAAACTGATTGAAGAAGGTTTGATATGTATAATGGAACTTTACCAGTGCTATTTATGGCTAAGTGAACTAACAAACACAGTTTGTACTGAATACGGGCTTCGATTGGTAACCAGTGCAGTTCGATGGCCGCCGCTGTAAAATGGTCATGTGAACGTAGTCCGTACACAAGTCTCACGGCGGCGTTGATGATGCGCTGTAGTGGTGCGATAGTTGTGTACGGCAGTCCGGTGAGCAGAGAATTGCCGTAGTCAAGCAAAAAGAAATACTTTCATACCAATAACAGATAAATAATTATTTCATTCAAACACCAGTCTTTGCAACAAAAGTTGTAATATTCCCAATACAACAGAGGCAACTATTACGTGTGTATCATCATAGTTCGTTAGCTTATAAATTTGCCAACATAACGCTACTATTAGTATTATTAATATCATCCCCGCGCGGGTGGTACTATGGCGTATAGGGGCGCGTCCTCCGGCTGGCCGATGGAGGAAGCCCTTTGTGAGGCAACTCTGAAGGGTTGTGCCGAATAATACAGAATAAGGCACCGTGGACCAACAGTACCCAATAGCTACTTCTATAAAGTAGCATAAAAAGGTTGACCCCTCAGACAGCTTAAGGTGCTGGTTTGAGGCTATACCATGGAACAGTTGCAGTTCAAGGAAGGCTGATCTCTCAGCCAGCTAAGGGTGCTGATTTGAGATCATGCCTTGGTGGGGTTCATTGGGATTTTACGGATACCTATGGCTGACTGCTTGGTTGGTGCCCGCCTGGTCTGTGGTCTGGTCCTGTGCGCTGTGTGGCTTCGCTGTCCTTGTCGTGTCTTGGGTTGGGTGGAGCATTGGAGGGACTCTTGGGCTCTTGCGAGGGTGATGAGTCAGACAGGGATTTCCAGTAGATACCGAATGCATTGCAGATCGGGACTACAGTTTTCCTGTCGGGCTTGGAAACCCTGCATGGTCTCTCCTTTGCCCCGTTTGGCTCTGGGACGCGGCGGGGGTGGTTTGGCTGCACTGCTCATGCGGCTTGTCTGCTGAACAGGTTGGGTCGCTGCCAGCTTAAGGTGCTGGTTTTAGCTGAGGGACCGTAAATCTTTTGATGAGCCCCATAGTACTTGCTTGGTCAGGGTGATGTGACCTGACTGGCAGTGTAGTCATGTGAGCGGGGGTAGTTGTGCTTTTTGCTATTCCTGCCATGACGTATTGTAGTTGGGCTTAACAGGATCTAACAGACACCTATGGGTCATTGCTTGGTTGGTGCCCGCCTGATCTGTGGTCTGGTCATGTGCGCTGGGTGGCTTCGCTGTTCCTGCCATGTCTCGAGGTTGGGTGGGGCATTGGAGAAGCTCTTGCGAGGATGATGGCTCAGACTGGGGTTCCAGTAGATACTGAACTTTGCACTGTAGTTCGGGACTATGGTTTTCCTGTCTGGCTTGGAAACCCTGCGATGGCTCTCATTTGCCCCATTTGGCTCGGAGGCATGGTGGGGGTGGGTGGCTGCGCTGCTCATGTGGCTGGTCTGCTGTTAGGTTGGGCCGCTTGCCGGGTGGTTTCCTGTGGGGGCTGTAAAATCCTTTGGTGAGTCCCATAGTATAGAGAGTAGTCTTGTGGTCGGGGGTAGTTGTGCTCTTTGCTATTCCCGCCATGACTTCCAGTACCCAGTATAATTGCTGGAAACCTTCTGGGGATGGCTGATGGGCCCACACGGCGGCCTAAGCCTACGGGGCGGCACTGGCTGCCCTGCCCCGCATTGGAAATTGGAATTGGAAAATTATTAATATCATTCAACTGTTTTGTGAAAAATAGTTGTGACTTGCAAACATACACGAACGGCATCAATACGAAATCCAAGAGTCACAGATGACGTCGTGGCCTCTCGGAACTACAGATAAAAACACAGAAATACGTATCACCATTCACAACTTTTTAACGACCACTTTCCCCACTGTCATTCTTTCACAAATCATATTTATTCACCATTGTGCATTCTTACTTTCGTTCTCATCAGACTAACTACACAGATTCTGGACACTGTCGGATTTCATTTCCAGTTTACTTTTCCTCAATTTTTTCTTCTGCTAACTTGGTGGTAGCTATCCACCAATTTTTTTACTGTACATTATGCATTATCGCTCATACTGCTTCACGTCTCCTCCTCTCTCCTTAAAGGGTCCTGCATTGCAAACAATAGCTACATACACTAAAACAATACCGAATAAAATATGACAGTATTTTATGCACCAGCATTGCAGGAGATGCAGCGTGGGAAGATGTGGTTAGCAGGTTAGTTAAATGAGGTCGAAGTCCGATATGCTACCTGCATGTATCGGAGCTTGGTGACAGCCTGGCAAACATGTTCATCATGCGTCAGAGCACATCGATCAATCTTCACCATCTTATCATAGAGATCACCCCGCAGCTTCGCATTAGTCACCTCCGACTCCAGGAATGTCCTGTGTTCAAATAGTCACCCAAAATGCAATAGCACCATGGCTGGGGGGGGCAAAAGGACAATGGCCCCCTAAATTTTGGGCAACCTGATATTGTCTAAAAATGTTGCTGTCGGCAAATTTGCATCCAAAAGTGCACAATTTGGGACCGAGAAGCCCCATTTTGGGAAAATTCAGGGGCAAAATTGGAATTCTGAGCACCTAGAATCTCCACTGCAGAAATTTACAACTGTCTGTCTGAATTCCGTCACATATTTGCAGCACTGTATGTTGGAAAAATTGCAACTTCCTGCCCCCGGTGCCCCATCTACTGTTTTAACCCCCCACGATGCCAATTAGCAGCAGCAGCGGTGGCAATGGCAAAAATAACCCATAGCCATCACAAGTGCAAATTTGCTAAATTATAACTACACGCATATGTTACAGAACAAACAAAACAACCAAATCTAAATACAGTCTGTGTGACTAAAATGCTTTAGTTGTTACACATGTACAAAAGTTAATCAAGCAAATGCTTTTTTCATTTTTTTACAGAAAAAACTAGCAAAATTTCATAAATCAGACAAATGTTACTATATCAGTTTCTCTGATCACAAAAGTTCTCGAATGAAAACTGATCTCCAGTTCTACTGCAGATATGTTTCATTGCAGCAAATATCCAATTGCAATCATAATGACAGACCAAATAATAAAAAATGTTCAGAAAAATGTAATAGTAGAAGGAATCTAAAATATGGCACAATGGTACATACTAATTTATTCTCATTAATCTTCCATCCTGCTAAAAAGTTGTGACTAAGCTGGCTGGCTGCACATCATTTTTACCCCTCGCGTGCTAAGTTCCTAACGTAGCCAAAAAGGAGCATATGAGATGAGTGTAATATTGAGGACCGACCGAAGACCGACCTCTGTTCCAGTAAGAGCCTCCTGGAAGAACTTCAAACGACAATATCTCCATAACGATGTAGAGAGACGCATGGTCACTATAGACCACCCGTAGGAAGTCAACCCCCGGGAGTCGAATGGTCACGTGACCAATGACGTCACGTGACTCCAATAGGTCAGGGTCGTGACTCCATTATCTTTGAGCTGCCATATCTCCATAACGGCGCCAGACAGACACATGTGTTGGGGTATAACAAAACAAGTGGTGACTAGCGTCATCGACCATTACTGTAAATTTTTTCCTCTCAGTTCCTAAAATCTGGCAATATTTTATGAACTTCAGGGAGACAATTTCCAATAACGACCTCGACACCAGTCACTATTAGTATAATATTAAATGGGTCTCAATTAGACGCCGGATCTCTAATACAAGCCAAAAGAAACGAAAAAATTTTTAAAGAATACAAAAAATGATGCACGCGAGGAGTACATAACATTGATCACAATCTAATAATATTTCTTGTTGAGTGCATATTACAATGTATTCTATGAATACTAGCCCAGAGTTTGAGATTAACTATGAAGAATGTAAAGCTGCGATTACCTCGTTCCCATCTTGATGTCCATCAGGTTTGGTTCAGAGAAGTGCTGAAGCAAATCTTCAATCTCGATAAATACTACACTACAGATTAAAGATAATGACATCAGAACAGTGGTCAACTTGGGCACAGCCCACATCACTGCAAACAAAAAATTTGAGCTATTGCTCAATGAGACGTGCAAAAGCCTATAGCAGTTCCTGTTTGTAAACTTTCAGTCTATCTTTAGTTAGCCATTTCGTTGTAATAGGCAGCATGCCAATGGTGATCTGCAACCGTTTCATGAAAGACTGGCCAACAACGGTAAAATAACGACTTTTGAGGCAGTACCGCTGTTTGATGCCATTGTGCGCAGGTTTCCTTGAACCTAAAAAATTAAGACTTGGAGCGTCAAAATCTACGTTCAATGCTGAAAATTTCATAAGTAGCTTGAGTGACCCCTCTCAAATTTATGGAAAAGCTTTACGGATCCTGAAACTAGCATCTTCCAGGGAGCTAATGGTGAAGATTTGGTGATCTTAGCTTGCATCATTTTTGACTGATCCACCCGTGTGACAAATGGACAAACAGACAGCTGGACAAACAGAATTGCAATGGCTAAGACGCGCTAAAACAGTAGCTGCTGTCGCGCGTAAAAACTTATTGGTTTGTATTATTACTTTTACTTTTAGAAACCCTAAGTAAGAGTTTCCAAAAAATAAACAAATAGTAGAAAATATATAACTCTAATAGCCATTAATTCTCAGCAAACTAATATTATTCTTTCAGTCATCCATCTGTATGTCTGTAACGTGCATAATGAAATGCCATATGGCAGCGATACTCGTGTGGCCCAATGTAACACTGTGCAGCTCTCCCAATAAAAGGCGAGATTTAGAGTCAGAAGTCACAGCAGTTAAAAGTGAAACTGCAGTCTGCAAATACAGGCTCCACAGTTCATTTTCACATAACTGGACAATTTTTTAACATTACTCCCAGCTATGCAATGCCAATCCTCAAAAGTAAACTAGTCATGACAGTAAAAAAACAAGCACGAGCCAAGGATACTGTTGCCATTGTATTCGACTTCACGGTAAAGCCGTGGAACAACGGATGATACTGAGTCATGCATGAGAGACTGATAAACTAGGGCTTCACGATCGTCACGCCCAGCCTGCCTCTTCCATATTGTCTTCGGCCCAGCAGGTGCAAAGACACCTGCACAACAATTTATCGGTCTCATGAACCATTATAGCTGGCACTGATTAAGAAACTGTTAATGATTAACTTATCAAAAATTAAAGATTAACTGACCTTACTTCTGATTAAAACTGACAGTCATTATTGTGCAAGAAAAATTCATTTTTTTATCAACTTTATAAGTTGTTCAGCTTAACAGGTGTGTATAAATGCACCAAGACAACAATAGGTCTATACTGTCATTGTACAGGCCTAACTGTTTGTTTTATCCAGTCGCATTCTCCGCTGAAAATGGTTATCGGTCATCAAATTTTTGGGATCATATCTACTTTACTGTGTGCTCTTAGTGATGTGACTTTAGCCAAAGAAGTAATGATTAAAACTGTATTAATCACCAAAACTTTTTCTCAATTGCAGTTAATTATTAACTTCTGCAGTTCTAAAAACAGCAAATGAAACAAATCCATGTTGCAGCCAGTTCCGAGTTTAATGCCAAGTCTTCAACTCAGAAACAACAACGACAAGTTCTCATTGACTTCTTAGCATGACTGCTGGCAAAATATGATGAACATTCTTAAGTACTATGCTTACCATCGCTGTTGCTGAACTAATTGCAGCCTAACGAGATGCATCTAATCAAAGCAAAATCTATAGAGTAAACCAGCAAATAATAAAAAGTCATGGTTTCAGACTTTCAGTGTCATGGTTTCAGCCTCCATTTTAAGTCCATCCAGTTGAATAATTAAGATGCTATTTTCACATCTGTGTGTATAGGTTCATAATGCCAAAAATTCAATTGAATACAAATGTATGATTTGGAGCATTTAGTGAGAAGCTGAGCCCACCATTTTGGAGCTATTCACGTCAGTTGAGCTATTGTTATCAATTCAACCAAAATGTATTAAAAAATGGCTGTAACATGACTTGGTTACGTTATGATCTTGTATCAATGGAGCAGCAAACAATCACAAATGTGCATAAGTCAGCAGATAAAGTACCAGCATGACCAGCCAATTGAATCCAGGCAGTTTTACGACTCTCCACTAAAACGCCGCTTGCAGGCACGGACAGATCCAAAGCATTCTGCACATATCATCAACAATACTACAGCTTACTAACAAACGTAGCTTAAAATGCTATGCCAAATGACTCAAAATGACACAAGTGACTTCAAACTCCCACACAATACAACTTAGAACTAATGTAAAAAATGATACAAATATCACAATTAACGTACTTCAACATATTAGTACTTCTGCCGACTCTGTCTAATGAAAGCTACATAAATCTGCTACATAAATCATGCTGATTATTTGTTTGATTTAGTCATTCAATATACAACTCTAATTCTGTTTCTTTGCATTTTTTCACTGCAAGTGCACTGGACCAAAAGCAGCACAACATCGGCAGTACAGCAATAAGTACAGATTAACTATAAACCTTCAATAATTCTAGCAGTAGATCTGTAATCATGCTGTTAGCATGGGACAATAGCCATCTCAGGCAGGCATATTTTATTATTTGCAGTAGACAAAGAAAGTCTATGAACCATGCCATGACACTGTCATGCAGTGAAATCAGCCTTATTCAGTACATCAGAGTCCAGCCCAAGACAAATGTCTTTTTTGTTATACATTTACTGGTAAAAACAAAGTGTTACTGAACATGACAAACTCATTTAATGCACCGTAACTGATTTAACATAATGTTCAAGTGCAGAAATGTGACTGCATTCTTACATTAACAACGTGATGACTGTCATGAGAAAAAGGGGGGCAGGATCTAATACTTGCAATTTTTTACTCATTTAACGCAAGATCACCTATCTACAGCTAGCCTTACTCACTCTATAATAAAAGAAAACATCTTCAAAATGCTATATCATTTTCTTAGCAACCTCTTATCACCAGAGACCACTGAAATCTTGGAGTTAATGTGAAACAACAGCAGAGTCACTGCAGCTCAAATTTGCAATGTTTGATCACATTTATCTACAAGATAAAGGTCATACAGCGAGTAAGGCATTGACGGAAGTTGTCTGATATCCTTCTGGTGGAAATGCAGGAACACTGTTTGTAACAGCACTTTCCTTGCTTGTCGACGGCATCTGATATGTAGTTTCAGCTCTTCTAAAATTAAAAAAAAAACAGAAATTATCGCACACGGAATATTGAAACACAAAAACTGTACAATTATTTTCTCAATAACTAAATCATGCAGCCCATGTGTGCTATACAGCTAGCAACTCAGAATTTTTTAAACCTATGCTGTCATATCGTGTATCGTTAACGACTACAACCTGTCCACTAGACAATCAGGAATACTGGCTAATATACAAAACTCGAGATGCATATGCTACTGCGGCTAAAAGTTCAGTCATAAAAACTCTGAAAATTTACCAAAGCAGCTGAAAATGCAGCCACCTGTCAATCTCTACTATTTCATATGCTATTAAAGCTAAAGATTCAGCTGCACAAAACTCTTACTTATTTGCTAAAGTGGCTGAAGATGCAGCTGTTTCAAACTCAAGCTCTTGAATGCTGTTGTGGCTTAAAATTGAGCTACACAAGCAAATAAACTACATGGTGTCTAAATATAAAAACATGCCACTTTTATTTTTTGAATAACTCTGTGAAACATTGGTCAATTTTTTCAATTTTTCACAAGCAGCATCATGAAGAAACTTGATGTAAATACTTTAGTTTAGCCCACTTCACCTTAATACTGCTGATATATTACCTTGTAATTCAAAATTTGTAGTTTGGCCTTTTACAACAATGAATTCCTACTAGGCAGTGCATGCGTCAGCTAAGAAGTGATCAACTAAATAGCGGCAAACTCAGAATCTTTTATCTATTATCTAAACAGTTATTATCTCTTAAAAAGTCACACGTATTACATCACATCATTTTTTTTACTGCATGTGCTAAAAATGTCCTCCAGCATGAACGCAAGCGGTGGACATTGACGCGACTCGCCAACAACACGTTCAATAATGCACACCCAGAGCGGCTCACTCGCTGTTGGCGAGTCATTTCAGCTCATCGACACACTATCGTAAAACAAATACAATTAATGTTAAATAGGTAACAGATTTTCAATGATTTTGAGGTCTTGGTGATTTTTTGATGAACACATGTGCTTCCCAGTATAAATTCATTGTTGTAAATGGTCAAACTAGTACTTCTGCATTTCACAAGGTAATGTGTCAACAGAAGATGAGGTGGGCTAAACTATACCCATTTACGTTAAGTTTCTTCATGATGCTGCTTGCCAACAAGAAATCTGAGCTAATGCTCATGAAATGCACGAGAGCTTATGGCAGTTCCTGTTCGCAGCTAATATCAGTTTATCTACATCCATTTTGTCGCATTTCACTCTTCTGCAGCCAAAAATCATACAAAATCACTAAAATCCTCTATTTTCTAGGTTCTACGTCATGCAAGGTTGACATGATTCGAAACTGAATATCAGCTGAGCAGAATCTTTAGTCGTCGACACTGCTATGGCCAAAACAGCCTCAATTACATAATGTTTTTTATGCTATAATAGTTAGTAAAATTACTTATGCTATCTCATCTTGGTACAGTTTCCTTGTTAAAGTACAAATTGCTCAGATAAATAGTTTGTTTAAGCGCGCTTTCAAGTATGAACATGTTAAGTTCATCATTACTGTAAAAGAGATTGGCAAGCTATGATGATCAGCTTTTTATAAAGCAACTTATGATAATCATTGTCTACATCATCTATTACCGGTTGCTAAGTCTAAATCTAACAAATATGGATTAAAAGATATAGGTCATGGTTTACTAATAGATCATGTAACATCTGAATTGCACAAACGGACACTTATCAATAGAAATTTATTTAGCAACTGTTATTAGTTTGTTTATCTGTAGTCTGTTTATCACGTTTTTTTCTGTATTTCTTTTGTTTCCTTTAGTAATGTTCTCAGTTTTTTTCTTTCAATGTTTTTCTATGTTATTGTTCTTGCTTAATTCTATTTTAAATTTCATTGGCTAGTTTATTTTATTTTATGTGCATGTATATCTTTATTGACCTGAACATTTATCTGTCAGTCTATCTGTATGTCTGCCTGCCTGTCTATCTGTCTGTCATTTCATTTGAACTACCTGAGTGGTGAATAAACGCATATATATTAAAATAAAATAAATAAATAAATAAATAAAATATTTCTAAAGTTAATTTTCTGCTCATAACTAAATAATAAGAGCAACATTAACAAAAAAGCGGCCATCAGAACTCTTCATTTATACGCCGTCGGTAAACGTGTGCGATCTGCGCACGGTAAATGCCACTTTGTGACTACATATGGACCGTGCGTGCGCACGGCAAATATAATCATTGCAATAGATTTGTCAGCTCGACATATACCGTTAAAGGCAAAACTTCGCAGACATCATATTCAAGTCGCATCTGCTTTCATACTAAGATAACGGTCGACAAATGGAAATGACAGTTCGTTTTTCGTCTTAAATTGCCACATAAATTATCAAGAAACACGAATGTTAACAAAAACAAATGTTTTTTTCGTCGAAAAAAATTACAGGACTAGCGGGACGCAAGGTCTGGTAAATGGCTGAAAAATGAAGATGAACTTTTTGCCGACTGCAGCAAAGGATCGACCACAGCAGTGACCAAGGCCAAGGGAATTTTTATGAATTGACATTTTTGCACTAGCCAATACTGTTATACAGGGCGTATTGCTGCGTATTGTGTACAGATTGAACAGATTGTGTACAGATTCGTCGTTATTCGATCCAGTAGAATGTTCCTTTTTGATGTAGGAGTCGAAGTCGTCGTCATTGTAGGAACTAAAGTCGACGAAGTGGTTAAGCTATCCGCGGTAGACACAGTTGTAGACGGGCGCTGCCTTAAACCGTAGCTATACCCTTCCATGCTAAGGTAGAAAGCGCTATCGTGTTGCTGCTAGATGGTCTTACTGCTTTCGCTTATATCTGTCAAATTCTTTTGTCTTGCAAGGTCCCTAGGTCTGTTTACTTTAGTTCACTTTGCGGGTGGTCGGCTCGGGTTTTCCCTTAGTTCTCCTCGCTGGAAGCGTCTTTCCCCTATCGGGGACGGGCAGGTCTTGTAGGAGCCCCGGGTTTTTCCTGGAATAGACCACGGAAATCTTCTGATAGTTTTCAGGCCCATCTAGCAGCAACACGATAGCGCTTTCTGCCTTAGCATGGAAGGGCATAGCTATAGTTTAAGGCAGCGCCCGTCTACAACTGTGTCTACCG
>Ga0209671_1001666_pt1 | contig 19094 bp, 7 predicted proteins | sample WorMetHERISLAND2_2_FD_187401 | JGI IMG/M metagenome (GOLD analysis project Ga0209671, IMG submission 187401) | Marine gutless worms symbiont microbial communities from Max Planck institute for Marine Microbiology, Germany - Olavius geniculatus... | ecosystem: Host-associated > Annelida >...
CTTCTATCCCTATACCTGGTGGGCGCGGCTTGCACCCAGTGGAAAATAGGGGATGGGGGGGTTTGTTAAGGATGTAAATCAAAATTTCCCCCAATTTTTCACTGAGAAGTCTACATACACCTCAAACAGATCGCCAATTTTTACTGGACAATCTACACCCTTAACAAACCTTTCTCCTAGAAAATTGAAGAAGCCCAAAACGGGGGCGTGGGAAACTTGAGCCCAAAAGTGGGGGGGGGAAGTTGCACCAGATTTAGGATAGAAGCCACTGGTTGTGGGATCGGTAGCAGTTCGTATTTAAGGGCTGGATGTGGCCCGCAGTCTGTAGCTTTCTCACCACTGATACGTGCGCTCGGCAGTAGTCGTTTTTTTGCGCAGTTCTTAGCTAGTCGTTAATTGCAGAGTAAATGTAATAAATACTGTCCAAAGTAGCTGATTTTCTGGTTTTGTGTTTTCAACAGCTTAGTTTCCGAGCAGAATCTCTGTTGTAAATGGAACGCTTTTGTTCTGCTAATTAATTTCACGCAGTTGCTATGGTCTACACGATGTACCAATAAACAAGAAGCCCAGCTGTCGCTCGGTTAAGGCGACTGTACCGCCTACGTCCAAAGCCCACCATCTGAATTCCAATCACGGACAGAAAGCGATTTCTCAGAGGTGACACAGTTCCAGACGATGGACACACATACCATAAGCTCGACCATTAGTTACGTACAGTCGGCTAAAAATTCTCTAAGAAAAATCCATTTGCTCGGTGAACTATAACACATTTTCCCGCCAAATTTGCACCATTGTGAATAGCGGTAAAATAGTTGGTCAAATGATGCTAACAGCAGAAAAATAACCTGTAAATTGATGGATCCTTGTGGCTTATCAAATCCTATAGGAATCCATAGACGATATGTCAAGAAAGCAGGTAAACACCTGGACCTATAGCCCCCCTCAAAAAAAACCTGTGAGTTATTGGGTAAACCCACCAAAGACCAACATAATTAACCCAACCCAAACTTAATCCAGTTTTAGTTTCTTGTTCCACTAACAAAGACCTCTTTCACTACAGCTAAGTTTTTAAAACTTAAAGCCTATAAATTTACAAATTCTTGAACATTTATCCGTTGCGGACAATATCTAGCAGTGGCCATTCTAATAACTTAAAACTCACAAAAAACCTAAACCTATCAAGTTGGACCTTTTAAAAATCCGAAACTAGAAAACCCCGAAACCCAATAAAACACCAGGTTGGGCTTTTTTAAAAAAACCTTTTTTTCAGCCTTGCAAGAAACTGGATCGGGTAACATGACTGGGTCAAGAACCTCCAAATCTGATCCGGTGATGGGTCGAAACTTGGAATTAATTGGAACTCAGAACATATTCTATAAACACGTTCACATGATATGCATACTAACGGAATGAAAACTGCATGACTGAAAACAACTTGGCAACAAATTCATAAATAAGAATAAATAATACATGCGGCAACATTAACAAACAACACATTCAAGCATTCATGGAATGAAAACTGCAGTTTAAAACATGTACGCAATAAACGTTGAAAAGAATGAAAGGACAAAAAATGCGATGTATGAAAAACATTTTTTAAAGCAAATACGTTTGTAAACACTGAATAAAATATGACCCTGTTTCAAATTACGGACAAACATCCACTGCTTCAAGATACAGCATTCTCGTATTAAGCAAACACTTACCATCCTGCATAACTTAAAAAAAATCTAAATTTGACCAAAAATCCCTCACTATTTTATCGGTAAAAATTCAAGCTTTCTACACAAACAACCTGAAAAAGACCATCTTTTTCACACCGACTGTTCAACGTTTCATCATCATCATCATCATTTCTGGCAAGCACCACTAAGAGTGCGTAGCGCCGAACGTAGACATCAAACGTTTACTAAACAAAAAAATTAAACTGTTAAAAACAACTTTCTAACAAAAACCCATCTGTCGCTAGGGAAGGCCAATAATATGCCAGTGTCCGAAGGCCAACAAATGTGAATGAGGGATCAGTTCAATACCCGTTTGGAAGGAAGGGGGAGGGTACGCAATGGAGGCAATAAATAGGGGGCACTTTCAAATGTCTATAGCCAGTACCCCCATTAGGGAAAAATAGGGGCTTTGTTAAGGGGGCCACGTAGCTGTCCGGCAACCCTATTTAGCTGTTCTGATAGTTTTCCAGTTAGACGTACCATTTAACCACAATGTATGCATTGCATACAGACAACACATCATACCAGACTCGACCTAACGACCAAAAATGTTCAAAACAACTCTTCTGAAAACGTTCGTAAGACGCAACGAGTGAAGAAGATCTATTTCACAAAGAGCTCGTCGTAGTGAGTGATCAGAAGTTCAGTGCAGGCGTTGACTGAGCCGAGCGAGACTAGAGACGCTTGGGTTCTGGACCACATCAAGTTAGGTCCAAAGATGACGGCCAGGTTGTCTGCTGTCATGCGATTCAATGCACTTCTCTCCGCAACCTTCAAAAAACATCAGAAAACCACAAGTATAACAAAATATCAATAGGCCTTAAAAGGACGTATGCCACTTCCTATTAGTGATTAGCAGTAACCTAGGCCCTATCTCGCACTGTTTAGCCACAATAGCACGCACTGGCCTTCAAGGTCATCCAAGGTCGATAATTTGCAGGTAATTTGAAAGCCGATATGCGACTTCCGATTCGTGATCAATAGCCACTAAGGCCCTATCTTGCACCATTTAGCCACAGTAAATCCGCTACAGACGGACGACAGACGACAACCACGACAAAGGGACGACCTTAAAGCTAACAGCTCAGTGGTCGGCTCAAAAAGTTTAAACAGAAATTAAGTTAAGGTTCTAGTCTGAGTTGCTGGATGTTCTGCTATCATTCTGCTGTTTTGTAAAAATTGATTTATTCTTTATGTGCTACCATCGCATGTGGTGAATATAAAAAAAACTGAGTTTAACACTGACTGAAGTTGAATACAACAATACCTCGGTGAGGAAGTGAACAACGTATTTTATGATGAAGTAGTTGTCATCGGGCAGTTCTTCTGTTAGAATCCGACGCATTTCAGCAACTCTCCCCTCAGTCTCCATCGCTGCACAAGGATGCTTTACCCAGTATGAATTCATCGTTGTAAACGGCCAAACTATAACTTCTGAATTTCAAAAGGTAGTGTAGCAACAGTATTAGGGTGAGGTGGGCTAAACTGCAGTCGTTTACGTGAAGTTTCTTCGTGATGTTGCATGTCAAAAATTATCAAAATCGGCCAGTGCTTCATGGAGTTACTTGAGGAACAAAAGTGGCACATTTTTTGAAACACGGTGTACATTGACATCACACAATGCAGGGCGTCACAACTTATCAGCGTCATCTACAATCTAAATCCTAATCTAATAACAAAAATTAAAGTTATTTGCCAAAAGGCGAAATCGCAAAGGGCAAGACCAACCAACTACTCATTTGTAACCGACAGGTGGTAGCGTGCTTAATATAACAGTAACAGTAGCAGAGACCGAACACTTCGCAAGACTGATACAATAAGTAGTATATATTTTCCAAATGTTTAAAGACATTTTTCTGTCACAGCCTGTATTATACTGAGACGTTTGACTTCATTGCTGCCGTTCTGAAACTTTGACTCCATCATCGTTTTTTCAACTCAACGTATATCACTGTATGTTACGTAATTGTTGCAAAATGTTGACTATTCTAAGACGAATATGTGAATATAAATGAACATACACTGGACGCGGACAATATGATCGTAGAGTTCATAGGTCAACAGCGGCTCGGGCAATTGTCTTAGGAAGCTCTTCAGCATGGCTGCAGGAATGTGTACACTGTTCAACTCCGTGAAGTCCACCTCAGAGCCTGCATTCAACATCTCTACCACATTAGAGAGATACACAGAAATAGTGTAATAGCTCTTAGTAGAAAACCCACCACAAAGCTACGGAGCATCACCTGCCATATGGGATCACAGTGTTAGCTGCCACCCAACTCAGGTGAACACACCCCGCCTTAACTCCAGCGAGACAGGCAAATACTTGATTATCTACCCCAGACACATGGAAGGCTGAGTTGACCTAGGTGTTGGTTATATACTGAGATGGTTTACCTGTACACAGACGGTCACTTATACGAGTAGTAATCACTTAGTAGCAACCCGACCGGGAATCAAACTAACGACCTCTCGATGGTGAGTGTGCAACACCCTACCATTACACGAACAAGCCACGTAAACTACACGTAAATGAACACATACAGTAACAGCAGTCAACTGCGGCTTAACGGATTATGTTCCACGATTTTCTGCTGAAAATACATTGGCCAGATCACATCTTAAATGCGTAAACATTGTGGCAACGGGGAGGAAACAGATGAATATTTACTTCTATTTTGGCCAAAACAGCAGCAGAAAACCAAAGTTATTTTGGTGACTCGACTGACATCACAGATGTGTTCTGAGACAGTGTCAACCCGGTGGAATTCCTCATCTCTTCAAGGCATCTGCCTTCCACATACCGTTGCCGCCCAATGGACTTTACAATCCTGTAGATTGACTTGTGGTCTCCTTTACTTCACTAGCCTTCGAGTCATGCCATTGCTGCTTGTCCGCAATAAACTATAAAACGGATCAAATTACTACCTTTTATGGCTGCAACTTGATGAAGTTATATATCCTATCAGATACTGTTTGAACATGAAGTTTTTTTCAAAGACAGAGCTCCGTTAATTTGGCATAAAGTAGCAGCTTGTTAACTTGATAAAATACGAACTAAAACCAGCATATTCGTACGCCCATGTAATAAATTAACAATGACTGAAAGATCTAGTATCCTTATCACAAAAATTTCACATACAGAGTGCTGCATAAAAATTGGAACATGAAGCTTTTCGTGGATCAAACAATCGAACAGTTTAGAGAACGATTAACCTTGGTTAGTGCACTTGAAAATACAGTAATCAACATGACCACCCTTTACCGCAATGCTTGAGGCTAATCTAACATACCAATCTGTGTAAAGCATCTTCTGCATTTTATGGGCCACCATACAGCCATATTTTGCGCAATTTCAGAAAATGGGATCATATTTTTATGCGCTATTCTAAAATCGCCTATCATCATCAAATACAGAGGTAATGATTATCAGGCGGAATTGCTCTACTGGAAGTAATTCTGCCTATAGCTACACATCTTTCTGTAGTGTGGTCTGTCTGTTACATCCACGCACCTTGCTGAAATCATTCGACAAATTCAAATGCCATTTGGCAAGTACACTTGTGGGGTCCAAGAATACATTACGTTAGATGAAGACCTCTGACCCCCAGAGATAGGGGAAATTTGGAGGGTTGAAACCTGCAGCAAAAACATGCAACTGCTACCTGTATAGGTTCTGTACCATTCTGCTTTCGATGGCTGCCATATTAAATTCAACCAAACCTCATTTATGGCAACCACAACACTAGGGGCGCAAAAGTCTGAAGAAGCAGTAAGGAACATGCATTCGTGTAAGTAAGAACAGAACTGATTCCGCCTACTACCAAATTACTTTGATAATTGCTTCAAAATAACACAGTAAAGAGATGGAAACGCAACAGCAGACGGACCTCTGTTAAACTGCTGCTGGACTTGAACTAACACAGATGCAGTGGCCGAGCGACGAAATAGTCCTTCAGTCTCCATAGCTGCAACGCAACATCACAACATAATCAATTACACCAGACATCTATTATTACATCACTCAGTTATAACCAATTACCCAACAGCTGATGACAGCCGAATGAAAGTAACATCGTTGCATGCGTGCACAACTGTTTGTAATGTTTTGTCACATTTGCAGTCATGTATCAGGGTGCTTGTTCAAAACCGGTTACTGATTACTTCTAAAAAGGTTAAAGGTTGTCTATACTTCTTAAGAGCTGGAAAGCATCACCTGCCATATGGGATCACACAGTGCTAACTGCCACCCAACACAGGTGAATGCACCCTGCCTTAACCCGAGCCAAGTAGGCTGGTACTCAGTTTACCCTACTTTCCTGTCCAGCGACCGTCACCCACCCAAGGAGCCAAATCTACGACCTTATTGTTGTTGTTGTTGTTGGCACAGCGAGCCCGTCAGATGCTGCCTATATAAAAGATAAGGGAATGAGGCAGATGCCCCGAACAGATGAGGAAATCCACCAAGATGTCACCATCTGGAACACATCTAACATGTTGATCAAGTCACTAAAGTACTGTTGCTGTTCTACTGCCCAGTTTGGACAGAAAAAAGCAGATGTTCATCTGTTTCATCTATACTTCCGCAATGAGAACATATTGGAGATGGAATTGGTTCAAGCTGTGGAAGTCAGTCTGTTAAGCCTTTGAGACCATGATTGTAACTCTAACGTACTATTATATAAAAATAAACCGTTTTGCCACTAAACCACTTTGTTCAAAAAATCATATCCTGTTGTAAAAAAACAGATTAAATTTATTGTACTGTAATGAACTGAGACTGGTTAGCAGCACTTCGTACCGTGTTCTCTGAGAAAGGTAACGCATTGACGTACTACTGGAGGAATAATATCTCCACCGTTGTTCCTCTTTATACTGCATTGCATTACACATAAACACAACAAAGTCCGTCATTACAGCGCTTTACACACAAACATCAAAAACGTACAAAATTAATCTGGCAAAAGGCGGAATCACTTTTTGTTTGTATTTGCCTGGTGGCAATTGCATGTTTTGCTTGGGGTTCAAACCCCAAAACTCCCGCTGGGGGAGACAGGGACTGCTATCCAACAATATGTCATCGGATTTCATAGGTGTACATGCTAAATAGCACCTAAATCCATCGAATGGTTCATTATTATTATTATATTAACATTTATGTAGCGCCGTATGCAGAGCTTCAGAGGCGGCGCTAGATGACAGTCAATCAGGCAAAAATGTGACGGACAGACGACAGACAGACGACAGACAGACGACAGACAGACAGACACACAAACCATGTTAAGTAAAAATGAGCAAAAACAGATGAAAGATGCACATTATTTCCAAAATATTCAGTCAGAATTCACTTGGCATAGATATACACTCTCACAAGCACTTTCTAGTTTGAAATACATGCCCTTCCAGCACAAAATCAAGGAAAAGTTAATTTCAACAATTTTTGAAAGACAGAACTACCCATGCATTTTAGCACACAGAGTTAACAGCATTAACAATATAATACAATATTCGTTTACTGAAGCATTGTTAGAGCATAAACACATTCAAGTTGGAGGTTAAAATAGTTAAAATATTCACTGTAATAAAAATTAACTATCTGTACAAATGCAGTAACATAAAAATATTTTTAAAAACAATTTATCACTATTATTAGTACTGCTAGATTAGTTCGGTGGCAGTCTGGCTTAGTCGGTAATGCCGTTGTTTGCATCAACGCAGTTGATTGACACTGGACCGGGTTAATTCACAGATGAGTAACCAACTGGTAAACCATCTCTTATATAACAAACCAGACAGATCAACTCAGCCCATAATGAAAAAGCAAAAGTTATATAAATATGTAAATAACAAGTATGATACCAATTTTGTGTTACAGTTGTAGTATAGATCTATGTTCGTAAAGTCTTATGATACCAAAGGACATAGATATAAACCGGTGACTCGACTGTGTAAATATGATCTGCGCATACACTTTTTTTCGTAAATAGACTAGTTCAGCTATGGAACTTGCTATCTGATGACGTATTGGCATGCAGTGTTAGTAGTTTTAAGAGACGTTTAGATTTGCTCTGGCGTGGTTTTAGTTTGTATTATGATTATAAATTCGTCATCTAGTACCAAAAGTCAGTGTAAAAATAGTATTAGTTTAGTTTTTTGTTGATATTTGCGTTAACGGAAATAGAGGCCTTTGGCCTGCTTCCGGCTATTCACTGACGATGATGATGACGATGAAGCCAGGACGTAAACAGACGCACTGTGCAATGCATTTGCCCCATATCTGTGGTCTTGAAGTATAAACTGGTGTCTGTAGAGAGCTAAAAATAGAGATCGGTGCCACCCTATGGGCATTATGGTTTGAAAAAACTTACATTTTTATACTAGTACTGTTGAATGAAGTTAGGAAGAAAAACTAACAATTGGAGGTCGACGCCGAACTGCTGTCTGGGCAGTGGTGCATGAGTGATGCTTGTAGGCACGGGCCGAGGTTTATTCTTCTCCAACAAGTATGCATCATTGCTACACACCGCACAAATAATCACCACAATGTTACATCTCTAATTCTCCGATACTTCCAACAATGTACAATCTCGCTGAACCACAAACGTGGGATGTTTTCACCACTAATTCTATCACCAAACGCTACATTTTGTTTTTGTTCGGACTGCATACTCTATAAGAAATAACATTTTTGTGAAATGAACACATGAACATACATTGTGCTTATTAAAAGAGATCCAAAGTGCTAAAATTACTACAGCTGAGACTAAAGAAAAAACTGTCATGACTGCTACATCAACTGCTTCTGGTCAGACGACTAACGACCAATATCAAAGCACAAAATATCACAGCGATAATTCTCAACCATTTTAGCTAATCATAGACCTATTTTTTCTTGCCTGCAATTCCTTATTTCATCAGACATATAACACATCACCGGCTGTATTAATAAGAACTATTATTGTCGATGCAATCAGACACAGTCACAGTATACTAGTACAAGAAATTTGAGCTAATGCTCACGAGACGTGCGAAAGCCTATAGCTGTTCCGGTTCAGTAGTTTAGCTGAAAATTGGGGTGTTCATGCTAAGTTAATATACAAATATCAAATTCTCTATCTGGATCGCATAATGACAGTAGCATGGCGAGACCATGTGAATGACACAGACTTGTGTCGCAGCCTGAAATCACCAAAAAAATCCATAAAAACCTCTATTTTGGCGTTCAAGGTCATTCAAGGTCATTGAATTTGGTGCCAATCGAGAGCCAGTGCACGACTTCCTATTAGTAATTAATAGTAACCTCAGCCCTATCTCGCACCGTTACTGAGATACAGTAACTAATTGGCCAAAAATCACAAATTTTGCCCACCTCCTCTCTCATTTAGCGCCCTCGTTCGGAGTGACCCCCTTCAATTTTATGGAAAAGCTTTACGGTTTCTGAAACTAGAGTCTTCCAGGCAGCCGACGGTGAAGACTTGGTGGTCCTAGCTTGCACCGTTTTTGACTGATTCACCCGTGTGACAGACAGACAAACAGACAGACAGACAGACGGACAGAATTGCGATGGCTAAGATGTGCTGAAAGCAGTAGCTGCTTTCACGCGTAAAAATGAAAAGACAAAAATGAGGTGCATACTCACTCGCGAACCCGCTGCGGAATAAGGAGCTGATCGAGAGGCAAGTATTGGGCAAGTTCATGCAGATAACTCACGTACAGCACTTTGTGACCAAACTTGGCGCTTAAAACAAACACAAAATGACAACACCGTTGCTGCTCTCAGTGCTCTGACAAAACTCGACATACATGCACTTTCAGTGGCAAGCGCAACAGTGCAACTGCTTAGAAATCACTGCTAGCCGAAATCCATTAAAGTACTGATACCACAGACGCAAAGCCAACAATAACCAAACTAATTTGATAAAAAGTGGAATCACTGACTAATGCTGCCACCGCATAAACTTTCACAAATTATCTTTCTTTCGTACGTCGGAAGCAAATTGCATGTTTTTCGCTGCGGGTTGACTCTCAAATCTACCCTTTCCCTGGGAGTTTAAGAACCCCATCTGACAATGTGTCACTTGACTCCACACGTGTATCTGCCAATAGACATTAAAATCTGTCAAACACAGTTAAGGCACGGTACACAAATGCGACGGACAAATGACAGACAAACAGACCACGCTAAAAAGAAATGTGTAGCAGTAGGCAGAATGACTTGCACCGCAACAGCGATCCCACTGTCAAAATTCTTCCACTGATAGACTCGGAAGACAATTAGCCACAAAAATGTCACTAAACGTCTCACCACACCTAAAAAATGTCACCATACTTCTTCGTAAGATATTATTTTTTAAATTGCACCAATTAGCGCTTTCCCAGATATTTTGCCAACAATGTCTTCTGAACTGTTCCTGAAATAAAAAAAAATCTTTCTAAGTTCTGAGAATAAGGCGCGAGATTTACATTACTGTCAAACACAGTACTAAACCTATCAACCCCATTTTAATGTCAGAATATGAAAGGCAAGCAGGCTGCAATTGACAGTACCTGATGAATGGTCGAAAGATGTTCCAGATTGCCTTGATAAACCTGGTCGGGTGAACCAAATACAACGCTTTCAGATTCTTCTTGTACCTGGCATGAACATTAAACACGACCACACAATAATGCTTGCTGCACAACTGGGGCCTAATTTTCAAAACTTCATTGTAAAGCCTCCGTAAAATCTCGGTATCCTCATCAAAAGTAAACAAGTTACGATTCCGTAAGTTTTTCTGAAAAAAATTCCGCATTTGAATTTTCAAAAAAGCCTGACTTACAAATTTGTAGCTCTCAACCAATAAAAACGCATTTTCACTGGGCCTTGTGGCACACACTGCTGCATGCCGATTGTCTGTTGCCAACTTGCTCGTACGTTTTCCATAAGGTACTTGTATGAATATTTCAGAACTGTAGCTTTCTCGATAAACTTTCGGATGTCTCATTTCTTTCATAATTTTTCTGTAACTTTATGTTACAAAGTTTTTGAAATTAGGCCCCTAGACCACAACAGTATATATCAACAGACAAAAAATAAGTGTAAAAAATCTTAAAATGTCAAAATATAACTAAATCAATTAATAAATATTATTACTAATGACTACTGTAACAGCTGACGATCATTTGCAAGCTACCTTGAGCAAGTTGTTAACTTATTGTGTGCTTAGGCCAACTCAGCCTCTTACCCTCCATGGGACGGGAAATAAGTAGTAGCTTACAGGCTACGGGGTGAAGGCCTAGTGGCTGATTGGGGTGGTGGTATGTCTGCTAGCTGCAAACTGCAGGTTCAATTATTCGCTGACGCGGGCAATGGATGGCCACATAGTGCGCTGCGGTATTATTAGCTCATGCCAATATGTTGCCATTTCCTAGATTATAAAGCGCTTCTGGTCTTGAGTCCGTTTCATGTAAAAAGCACTATAACAAGTGCTGGACTTTAGCTCACCTTTAGCTTTAACTTATGCTGCGCAAATCAGAAACCACATAAAGACTAAAAGCACCTTATCATTTATACCAATGATCAACATTCAACAGCACAATTTTGTTCACATGCACTCGCAACTTGACACATAAAAAGCATCGTGCATGATATGCCATCAAACATAATACATGACTGCTAATTAAAGAGTTAAAAAGGCTGAAAGAGTAATAATAATAATAATAATAATAAAACACATATTTGTAAAACGCAATATGGCCGTAGCTTCAGAGGCGCTGGCGACAGGTGGCGTGTTACTGTAGATAGACTTGCCTAAAGAGACAAGTTTCGATATTAGCTTTAAAAGATGAGAGAGAGGCAGATTGAGTTACAGAGGTAGGTACAGAGTTCCAGAGAGAAGGCACAGCACAACGATAAGCACATTTCGCAAAGTTAGTTCTAATGAACGAAATGTAAAGTAACACAGCGGAACAGTTCTGAGTATGTAGGTGACGGCTGAGGTACATTGGCGTTGACATCGCCGGTGAAGGGCATTTACTATTTACAACTCTTCGTGGAAATCCGTCTGAGCGCTACACAGCGTTATCTGCCATAACTGACCACACGGTATTACTAGCAACCTGACGCACAGGTGAATGCACCCCACCCAAGTCAAGCAAGATGGTACTTACTCTAGCTATTCAAAAAGGACAGAAGGCTGAGTTGACCTTGGTTAAGAACTAACTGATAAAAAAACCTTCACCTTCATGCAGCAGCAAATGAAAACTGTTCCAAGAAAGAAAACTGAGGGTGTCAATATGTCAACAACTTAGCTTACAAAAGTCGTAATTCAACAAATTCATATTTCTACTTGTCAAGAAAATGAAAGCGTTAAACGACTGACTTTCTGTCAAACTCGTTGTAAGCTCGTTTCAGCCATGAAATGCTCGGCTTGTTGGCGCTACAGAGACCAAAGTGAAAGTAGACCACCGTGTAGTCGTTCTCAACGTATTTGTCCAACGTGTACTTCAGATACCTAGCACAGAATCAGTCAATCCATCTATCAAAATTAATAACACATTGCGCTTTCTAATATCTTAAGGTTAAGGTTAAGTTTAAAGGTACTGTACAGCACTTAAAAGAAACCCACCACAGAGCTACGAAGCATCACCTGCCATAACGGATTACACAGTGTTACCCGACACAGGTGAACGCACCTCGCCTTAACCCCTGCCAGATACTCAATTTACCTACCCAGGAGGGATGGAAGGCTGAGTTGACCTAGGCAGCTGGTTACATACCAAGTGGTTTCCCTGCCCACAGATGGTCACCCATCCAAGTACTAACCCGTCCCGGTGTACAACAACTTCACTGATCCAACACAACGCGTTACCTCTACGCCATGCCACCAACCGTGAAGGCATGTACAAAGCGCCAGAGCTAAACTAAGCTGAAACTACCCATCACTTGCATTGCATGGACTGTACAAAGCGAACGAACGAAACACACCAATGCTGTCCAGTTCGTTTCAGTTGTGCTGCATGGACTTTACAAATCGAACAAACTGAAAAATATCTACAGGAATCATGGATCAAAAACCAGAACGAGTGGCAGGTAATTCGACCCCTCCATTAAATATCATAAAATCCGTTCACAACTTGCTGAGAAAAACTGCAGCATGTCTCTCAATGCCATATCCTCAAAAATAATTCTGAATCCACAAGAATCGAGACTGCCAACAAAATCTAATCATTTTGTTCTTAAACCGAGCCAACTCTCCCCTACATAATTTCATCAAAATTCGTTCATAACTTTTCTGGCATTTCTAACAATTCAGCAAAAGAACAAACAGAACCTGCCACATAACAGCTATGCTAGTAAGTATCAACAAGCACCAAACTTATTTGGTAAAAGGCGGAATTGCTTTTTCGTTGTTATTCACCAGGTGGCAGCCCCAATTTGCAATTGTGTGTTTCGGCTGAAGGTTCAACCCCAAATCCCCCTTTCCCATTAGTATAACTAACAGACGACAGACAGACAGACCACGTTACAAAGAAAAGTGTAGGAACAGGTGGAACTGCTTGCTCTGTAGGAGTGATTCTGAATAACAAAATGAAAATATTATAAACTAACATCAGAAAATTCTCGTGGTCAATGTGTTCTCGAGCAGGCAGACGACAAGCTGACAACACAATCACCTTGCGACCGTACGCATCATCACCTGACACAAACAATCAATTCAATCAATCAATTTGACAATAATGCTATCTCAGGGTTAACAAATTCAGCACATCAGACTCGCTGACAGCAGAAAGACAAATGCAAGAACAGCGTACCAGCGACCTGAAGTATGCCAAACTTCGCAATCTCACGAAACGACAAATCAGGGTCTTGCTCCTCGACCTAAAACACCACAAACCGGCCTGATAACAAAACATCCTTACTGTGTGCTGCCGCCAACAGCTAGAATAAAAAATACCAGGCTAAAAGTAATTTAACCACCCAAGAAAACAGCAAAGCACAACCAAAAGAATTTTTTCCACTTGACAAATCAACAAAACAGTTATCTACATTGCATATAAACGACTGAAAATGTTGCCTATAGGTGCATTTTGAGAGAAGACAAATACGAACAAGAAATATTATTAGATTGTGACCAATCTAATGTACCCCTCGCACGCATCATTTTCTTTTGTATTCTTCTAAAAGCTTTTTTATTCCTTCTGGTTTGTATTAGAGACCCAGTGTCTAATTGAGACTCGTTTAATATTATGCTAATAGTGACTGGCGTCGAGGTCGTTATTAGAGATTGTCTCCCCAAAGTTCATAAATTGCCCAATTTTAGAAACTGACAGAAAAAATTTCCAATAATGGTCAATGACGCTAGTTGCCATTTGTCTTGTTATACCTCAACACATGCGTCTATCTGGCACCGTTGTGGAGATATGGCGCCTCATAGATAATGAGGTCACGACCTTGACTTTTTGGGGTCACGTGACGTCATCGGTCACGTGACCATTCAACTCCCGGCCGTCGACTTCCTATGGCTGGTCCATAGTGACCATGTGTCTATCACCGTTATGGAGATATGGCCGTTTGAAGTCCTTCCAGGAAGGCTCTTCCAGGAACAGAGGTCGGTCGTTGGTTGGTCGGTCCTCAATATTAACTGATCTCAGATACTCATCTTCGCTATGTTAAGAACGTAGCGTGCGAGGAGTAAAAGTACGTTCGCTGCCACTGCCCTGCTGTTGCTCTTAACAGAAAACCCGTCACAGAACTACGAAGTGTCACCTGCCATATGGGATCACACTGTGTTAGCTGCCACCTGACATAGGTGAACGTGCCGCACCTTAACCCCAGCCAGACAGACTGGGTGGAACTCGATGTTGGTCATGTACCTAAATGGTTGACTCTCCACAGACAGTCCACCCGTCCAAGTAGCAATCACTTGATAGTGACCCAACCGGAAGTCAAACCTACAATCTCTCCATCGTAAGTCCAACATCATGATACTGCTACATGACCAAACCACCACCAAGTGTAATCCCATATGGCAGGTGACGCTCAGCAGCTTTGAAATAAGTTCCCACAAAAAGCTATATCCTTTGAAACTCTATAATGATGATGATGATGCTGATAGACATCAATCTCATCTCATCACTAAATCATTTCCTGGACTGTACTCTTAACCAATCTCTCTTCTGGACCTAGCATTAGTTTGTATTAGTTAGACCACTCTGAAAATTTCGAATAAATTGACTGACTAAATAGCACCTGTGCCGGAGAGCCAAGTGCGTCCTCGAAGTCTTCGTCGATGATTCCATTCGGAGTGACTGATCCACACCGACCATCATCAACACAGGCACACTCCTCCTGCTCCTCCATCGACAATTCTATGCACAACACCAGCACAACTAGCACTCTCTTCGGTGTCGACCCGCCATTCCGAAACGCAGCCATGGATAGGGACGGGGTTAGGCAGGGGCTTCTATCTCTATACCTGGCGGCCCAGTAAAAATAAGGGGAAGTTTTTATCTACACTCACCATAAAACCTTCCCACCTATTTTTCAATCTACGGGGGGAGGTAAGAGGGGCCGATGGAGGTTTCGAAGGGGGAGAGAGGAACTTCAGCCTGAAAAAGGACCCGATTTCTATTCCATATTTAGGGGGATAGAAGCCCCCTCAGAGTTAAGCTACAGCTAGGGTCAGTATTAAAAAAGTTAAAAATGGTGATATAGCCCTTAATGGGACGCCCATTTCAGAGCTACGAAGCGTCACCTGCCGTATGGGATCACACAGTGTTACCTGCCACCCGACACAGGTGAACGCGCCCCGCCTTAACCCCAGCCAATTAGGCTGGTACTCGATTTACCTACCCCGGAGGAATGGAAGGCTGACTTGACCTAGGCGGCTGGTTACATACCAAGATGGTTTACCTGTCCACAGGCAGTAACCCATCGCAGTACTAACCGGGCCCGGCGTACAGTAACTTCGTTGATCGGATCAAACGCGTTACCACTACACCGCGCCACCAACCCTATTAGAGTTGCTTTAACGTTTAATAAAGACGGTTTCGTCGTCATCTGAAAAACGGGTTTTTGGCGGCCCCCTCGGAATAGTGGCGCTTCAGAATGGCGGACCCAAACCCTCTCTTTCTCTTCGGATTCCAATACAAAAGCCTATAAAATGAGAGTCAAAGCTGTGTACGGAAACCAACTTGGTATGTAAAAAGCCACCCAGATCAACTCAACCTAGCCATCCCTCTGTAGTTAGGCGCAATGAGTACCGGCGAAAGACCAGATCTATGGCCAATTTTACACTTACGACGCGACTCAACTCAACCGTTGGCGACTGCCGCTGACAGTTGATTTGTGTCACGTCGGCGTCGTAGGTATGTAGTCAGTTGTATGTTATATGGTGGCTTGGCTGTTCAAAATGTGGTCCAAGTGCAACGATAAAACGAACAAAACAAACAATATCACCGGCTTCACTTATCTTATCTTAGCTCTCCTGGTCCACTAGTAACAAGAAGCCCAGCTGTCGCTAGGAGAGCCATCCGTACTGGTTGTTAGTGACCTTCAAGATCATCCAAGATCATCTCAAATTTCATCTCAAAGGGCGTATGCCACTTCGTATTAGTTATTAATAGTAACCTTGGCCCTATCTCTCACTGCTTCCGAGATATGGCCAGTTTTACGTTGGAAAACGCAGATTTTTTTCTCCTCCCCCGTCGATCCATTCAACCGTGAACTTAAAAATGTTCCCCTTTGACTAGATCGCTGAAATTTTGCATGCCCGAGTTTATGACACATGGCTAATTATTCGTGCAAACGTTTTCCCTACCACCTAACGCTTATCCACAATATATCCGTTACAGACGACGACAGACGGAGAGACGACGACGAGGCAGACGACAACTGTACCAATAGCTCGACCGTTACTTAAGTAGCCTACATATCCGTCGGCTAAAAACTAGCACAGCTGTGCACAAATTTAATGTGGGTTTAATGTATTTACTAATTAACCATTATCAAGAGATATCAGAACAACATATTAACCAAATCGCTAACAAAAACAGCTAAACACAAAACAAAGCACAAAATGTTGACTGTTGAGTTAGCAAGCAATAAGTATGTCGTTAGTGAAGGAGAACAACAACTCCTCTAACAATCATAGCCTGCAGATCACCAAGCTGCTTTTGTTAAAATTAGAACACAAATGAACGCCGAATGCGGATCAATAAAAAGCTTAGTAGCTAACTAACGCCTTACCGGGAAATAATAACTGGGCCAGCATTGAAGCACTGGTATTCACTTGACCGCCTGTGACATAAGAACTATACTGTAGTGTATAGATAGATATAGCACACTGAATGAATAATAATAAGCCACAACAAAAACTCGGACGAGTAACGGAGTTATGAAGGACGAGAGCTGGCGCTAGAACTACCGACACTGCTGAGAAAAGACCCCATAAATGCACCAGCCATATGGCATCTGAATCCGTCGAACGCTTTTGTCAAAAAGCAAAGAATGTGACAGACGACAGACAGACAGACAGACAGACCACGCTACGCGGAAATGTGTCGCTATAGGCGGAATTGCGTGCGCTACAAGAAGCGATTCCGCTTAATGGCACATTCACACCTGCGACGCCGAAGCCACCCAACAGCTGAGTCGCGTCAGCGTGGTGGGTGTGAATTGGACATAACGACGGTATTTAACATGTCCACCATTCAAAGCCAATCGCTTCCAAAACTGCACGATTTCTCAATCTATCTACATAAAGCGAGTACGTTCCATTTTTTTCTGGCCCCACGTTGAAAATAAAGCAGAAAATACCGGGGTTGCGATGCTTGGCGAGCTGGGCAGTGAACGAAGCTTTGTAGTGCTGAGCAATGCTGAAACGACACGGCCAGAACAATGCCCCCAGCCACTGACAAAACTCGCTCAACAGGCACATCACTACAGCGCCTGGAACTTCTGCCGTGTTTCCATACTAGCCAGCCACGAATAACGCAATTCACTCTTGAAATGGCCTTAAAATTGTCACTAATACACTGTCTCCCTAGAAAGGCCCCGTAGAATGTTTCCTCGGGCCTCGCTGTGGCTCTCGATGACGTCCCTGACCGCAAGTCCCTGAAACTGCTTATGACGCAGTGACCGCAAACCGGTCTCAATCCTGCAGCCAGACTTTTCCTGCAAACGGGGATTCTACTACAGCCGTTTTCGGCTATTTTATGCACGTTTTCCTGGCTTCAGCTGACGGGACAGAGACTCGGTGAACTGTATAAAAGCCACAGAATGATGATAAAACCTCCCTGGTTATCTGTGCTACAGTCTAGGGCAACGCAGATCACTGCAGATGAGCGCATAGCCAGAGAAAAAGCTCAGGTTAGTGATCTACAAATTCTGTGACGTCAGAAACCGATCTCCTGTCGCTAAAAACAACTTCTTGAATCACAGCTGATCTCAGATCGATTTCTTCTGTGATCTGCGGTGTTCAGGCATATCTAGCTCATCAACTCAATAAGTCTGCAGTACTCTGCAGCGCATAGTGGCAGAAGTCTAAAACCTACAAGAAGCCCAGTTGTCGCTAGGATAGCCGACGCTACTGGTTGTCAGTGACCTTTAAAATCATCTAAAGTCGATTATTTTCCTTTCATCTGGAAAGGCGTATGCCACTTTCTATATAGTGATTAATAGTAACTTCGATTGTATCTCTCACTATTTCTGAGATATGGCCAGTTTTCCACTGAAAAACGCACATTTTTCCTACCCTTCCATTATACCCCGAATTTGAAAATGTTCCCCTTGCGCTAGATCGCTGATAATTCACGTGCCTAGGTTTAAGACACATGGCTAATAACTGGTGCAAAAAGTTTTCCCCTATGACCTATCGCTTAGCCACAATACATCCATTGCAGACGGACGAGAACAGACAGACGACAACCGTACCATAAACTCGACGGTTACTTAAGTACGGTCGGCTAAGAAAAAATCTGCTATAAACTGGCATCCCTATACAGCGTATAGTCGCAGCAGCTTCTGAATCACGGTCGACGACGTTCCGCAACGAGCAACGCCACTCGTTCACGCCTTCATTCGCTCGCTATATCGCAGACACACACACGGCACGGCACGGCTGGGTCTGACTGACCGTCACATCAGCGCACACCGTGACACTACAGCTGAGTGCGGCGACAGGGGACGCCACACACTCGCACTGTGACTATATATAGAGGCTTATAGGACTAGCACCGCCGCCGAAGCCGCTCAACCGCATGTCTGTGTCGCTTCTGACAATGAGAACGATATCGAAAACGAAAACCTCGATCGACTTCTGGCGAACGAGAAAGTTCTACATAACGATAACATAACGATTCTGCGAACGACATAGCAAAGGTAAAGAG
>Ga0209671_1001667_pt1 | contig 19094 bp, 15 predicted proteins | sample WorMetHERISLAND2_2_FD_187401 | JGI IMG/M metagenome (GOLD analysis project Ga0209671, IMG submission 187401) | Marine gutless worms symbiont microbial communities from Max Planck institute for Marine Microbiology, Germany - Olavius geniculatus... | ecosystem: Host-associated > Annelida >...
GGTAATGTAACATAACAACAAATACCTGCAGCAACATTGGGGCTGAGAATTTGCGCGGCAATTTTAACATTTATTTTTTTTAAATTATTAAGGAGAAAATGTATCAATTTGAGTTTTAAAGCCAGTCTAACTTTCTGCTGGCTATCACGGTCATAGAACGATTTGACATGTTCCCACTTGGCAAGCTGGCCTTTGAACTGTACAACATAGCGCCGGAAATTGTTACGTACACTCTTCAACAATTGTGGAGGATCATACATAAAAAATGTTTATACCGTCAAATTCAATAAACGGATGTTCTACCGTAATACCAAGCAGAGAGAACAGGGTTCGATTTGTGGCACCTTGGTCACATACAACAACTTTGACGGTAATACCAATATCACGCACATCCTTGATGCACTGTAGTGTTAACTCGCGCAAATTGGCACCACTTACTGCACTTGCTGACAAAAAGTAACAAAACGGCTGCTTCCACTTACGGCACAAGCCTTTCACCATAAAAACAAGTGCCTTTGTTGCAATTCTCGGTAAACGGACGTTTCCGTCGTCAGCAAACCCATCAACTATATCTCTTTTTTTGTCATATTTTAAAGCGGTTTTGATAGCCATGGCGTCGATACACAAAACTGCTAACTTATCATTCTCCGGCAACACAGACACTTTTGCCTGCAACATACGGAGTACAGTGCCATTGAACCCTGGTTCAAAGTTCATGTCCCACACCCAAGCACGAAGAGTTGATGTTGCTGGCAATCTGAAGTATCTTCGGAGCAGCTGATAAGCAGATGGTGACCTGTGAAAAATGAACAGTGCCAGCAATCTGTCAGCAGACGCCCATCTCCGTCCAGTAGATTGTCGTTGAGATGTTCTTAACTGGCTTGCAAAAACGTTAAAGTATGGCCAGAAATGTATTTTACAGCTGCTTTGATTATGTCATCAACCGACAAGTTATCTGCTGACTGTTTTCGACGCTTCTTAGCAATGTCACGCCAGCTTCGTGCTTGTGGCTGATAATACGTTAGCCTTCGACAAGCACGTTTGAACTCCAAGAATGTCCGTTTCTTTGGTGATCTGATTCTGGCAGTGGCTGAAGAAGCTGAAGGAGCAGAAAGAACGTCAGTCTCCGGATGAATTTCTGTAGTACAAGCAAGTGCATCAGCATCAAATATTATTGACACAAGCCATTTAAAATATTAAAATTCAAAGCAGATGTAATTCTAAAATGATGTACAACATCATAAGTAAAACATATAACTGCATCATTACGTACTGCAACTACATTGATAATTTTTTTTTGGGGGGGGAAGGAGAAAAATAATTTAAGGACTTAAAATATTTTTACAAGCCTATTTCTGCTGTAGTTTACCATGCAATGTTGACTATTCAATGTTTCTTGCATCAAGAAAGCCCAGCTGTCGTTAGGGAAAATGCAATACAGCTTATACAGCTCTTGTGGCAGTACTGACCTTTAAGGTCACCCAAAGTCGTTTATTTTTATCTTGTCTGAAAGGCTGTATGCCACTTACTGTTACCGGGTACCGATTAATCATAACCTTGGCCATATCTCTTACCGTTTCCGAGATATGGCTAGTTTTCTGTCGAAAAACGCACATTTTTCCCAACTTCTCCATTCAACCTTAAATTTGAAAGTGAGTGTGTAAGGTTTAATGTTCTGCATGACACAGTATAGGTCATTTTGGGGACAGCCTATGCAAGCAAAATTGCACATATATGTAATAACCAAACAAAAAGTTTAACTTTTGCAGAAAGTTTAACCTGTATGAAACACAAAACACTGAAAACTAAAAAATTACCTAAATTTAAAACTGTAAGAACTGCCAATTACAGCTGTGCATATGTATCAATAATGGCAGTTCTAATAATCTTCCCTGTTATCCTCCAGACAGTCGTCAATCTCTTATAATGTTGTCTATTAGAGGACAAAGGAAATTAAATTTTAAAATGTTTTTTTACCGGGTAGCTGAAAACCACCACACCAAGCTAATTATTTGTGAAAAAATGTCCGGTACGACCTGCCGTTTAGCCACAATACATCCATGACAGATGACAGACACGGCGTGCCATAGACAGTCTACAGCATAGATGTAGCATGTCAAAAACTGCTAACAACATCAAATCAGTATTACTAAATTAAGTCACAGTAATGCAGCTTACCCAACAAATTCCAAAAAACTTTAAAGCTCTGTTCCGTTTTCTAAGACTTTGCAGGTTGTGGAAAATTGCAACTTTTTCAAAAACTGTGCACAAATTATTACAATTTGGAAATATCATAATTGCTGCAAAAAATTCTATCCAAAAAAGTTAATGCCACTCGCCATTCTGAATAAGTGAGCCCCAGACTTCACTTTAATGCATTTTGGCCATTTATTTACGATATAAATGTACAAAACATCAGTTTATACACTTGTTAATGGCGACATGCAATGAGTGACACATTGAAAACAGCAAAAAATATAAAAAGGTGATATCACTCACCATCGCATCGCCTAACTGTCAATGCATAAGACCGCGTCGTTTGAGCCATCGTGCGTGAAAATCCGCCGGGCGGTCTGACCTGTAGGTCGGTCAACGAAAAAAAGGTATATATATATACTAGAAAAATTTTCGTTATATTTTACCCATTTGCCGAGAAGCCCCCAATGGACGGATTTGCACGAAATTTTGCACGGGGGGTCGTCTTGCCGACGTAATCATCTGTTTTAAATTTTATGTCGATCGGTTGAGGGGTTTCGGATCTGCGCGGGGTCGAATTTTGCAATTTTCCCTTTACTTAGCCGGTCGCCATTAACACAGGGCTGTGCTACCGCACGCCTATGATAAAAAATATTCAGCAATGTCCAATCTGTTAACTATGCAACAACTTTACAAGACAGAGCTAAGCAACAAACACACAAGCACGCACGCACACGTATAGGTGAGTATAACTACAGGTTTTCATGTAACATGTAATAAAACAAGAAATTTGAGCTAATGCTCATGAGACGCGCGAAAGCCTATAGCAGTTCCTGTTCGCAGATAATCGTAGTCTATCTCCATCCATTTCGTTGCAGTTCACTCTTTTGCAGCCAAAAATCACTAAAAAATCACTTAAAATCAATATTTTTAGGGTTCAATTTTATCGATGTTGACATGCTGAAAATTTCATATGCAGGTTGTCTTGGTCTATCTCCAGCTATTTTGGCGCAAATCAATCTGAAACCATTTTTATGCGCGATTACTTGTTTCACATATAACCAAAATTTGGGTGTCTTAACATTTATAATTTTGTCGTCGTATACAGACGATTAAGGAGAAAGTCTTAATTCTACAGTAGGCTATTGAATAAAACAGTTTGCAGATGCTTGAAATCGATCAAGTTCGACATTTTATCTACTGCCACGAACATGTGTATATGTATATATCGGCCAGCGTAACGCGTTGCGTAGCGCCACCTTGGAATGATATGGACTCGTGTCGCAGCTTGAAATCGCGAAAAAAATCCATAAAACTCCGTATTTTGGCGTTCAAGGTCATTGAATTTGGCGCCAACCGACAGCTAGTGTACGACTTCCTATTAGGGCTTATCTCACACCATTACTGAGATACAGCGAGTTATCGGCCAAAAGTCGCAAATTTTACCCACCCCCTCTCATTTAGCATACACCCACTGCGTAAATAACTGCTTACAAGTCGTAAGGGTAAATAATTATGCATAACCTAAGCCTATTCCTATTTTTAATTCCAACTTTAAATCTTACTTTCAACCTGATTAAACCTACTTGTCCACTGATTAAGCAACAACAATATAACAGTGAAAATGTCGAATAATACTTTCCAGCAAATCAGCGGTACATCACCGAAACTAGTCTCGAATTATAAACAAAACGCATTTACTGTTTGCTTATGGATTTGTGTCTCCAAAAACATCTAAACATTCAACTCACCTTTCTTTCTCTTTTGGAAAACAAAAAAAAATCCGGACTTTTCTTCCTTCCATTACTGCAATTAACAGCGGCACACCATGCACTACTCGCCATATTTACACTCTCACCGACAGCTGGCGCTGACGTCAAATGCGTGTACCGGAAACACAATTAAAAACATAGAGTAAGCATTCCCCTCGTATCTTTATTCCCTGGCAGGTAGGTCATAAATATTAAATAAGCGGAAGAACTACTTAGGTAAATGCTCGAACACAGGTTTTTTTACAAGAAATACAATAAAAAGTTAGCAAGTACTCCAGTGAGGGCTGAAGATTGTAAATTCACTTAAGGTGGTGTAACTTACCACAGCTTGATTCCGACCCTTTCCCTCGGTCTCCTTGCCACCGTGGCAGTTATCATCTCGTTGACCGGATGAGATCTGGACGGTATCCACAGAAGACAAACCCGGCTCAGTGGAAAGCCAATTTCTCATCAGCGGTGTCGGAGCCCTATTGTGCTGAAGATTGCCGTCAGAACTAATGTTGGATCGCAAGGAAACGTGCGGTAAGCCTTGCTATCGGGTTTGCGAAAAACGGTCGCCGACGGTTTACTTTTTGATGTAGATAAGAAGCGAGCACTTCTCTTTTTTTGGTAGTTGAAGGACAAATAGTGACGAACTCTATTAGCAGTAGTCCGGCGAATCCTTGCGGAAAAAAACGATGTAGAAGGTCTTTGCCGATGTTGATGAAAATCTGTTGTTTTGGCGACGAAGTTTTTGACAAATTGTCTTGATGGTCGAAGAATGAAATAATGACGAAGACGACGTTTGGCGAAAATCTTCTGTGTTTTGGCGGAAAATGAAGTCCTTGATGAATCGTCTCGGCGAGCCTCTACGGACGATAATCAGACTTACTTACTTTGGTGCTTTGTAGCACAGTTTCCCACCTCCACCCACTGTGCCACCGTCTACATTGTACTCCGGCGAACGCGGATATGTTGGTATCGAATGTCAGTAGTAGATATTCAATTTGGTGTTGTGTTGGTCTTACGTCGCGGTTCACTATCCTATTGGCAAATGTCGTATTGGCAGATCCCACTCTTGTCTTTTATCTTAAACGTTTTTGGGTGCCGCTTTAGTTTGGTTATAGTTTTGGCTAATTTACCATTTTTGGCCAATTTGCCTTTTTGCCATTTTCCTTTATTGTCAATTTGCCTTTTTGCCAATTTGCTTTTTTACCAATTTGCCTTTTTGTTGATAATACCGTGCGGCAATGGAGACAGAAGTGTGCTCTCTTCTGAGTCTGCGGAGCGACTGATCGTTCTAAGCTTAGTAGTTTTTTTTTATACCCGTGACTTGAAGGCGTGGTCTGCACCAAACAAGTTTCTCTTAGGTTTTGGTAATATGGACACAGGCGGCTCTTTGACTCTATTAAAATATCTGGGCAAGGTAGGTAAGTTTATATTTTTGGTAAATATAGTTTGGTATTTTGTAGAAATTAATAAAAGCGAAATTATTGTTCCAAAAGATACAAATAGTAGTTTACTGAAAATTAGAAAAAAAATACGGTCTTTATAACAAAAAAGAATTACTAATTTAATATTAGCGATTTTGATAGTGGCCGCAATTCAGATTGACTAATTTCCGACAGTTAATTTTTGACGTCTGGTTATCAAAGATAGAAAATAGCTTAAGTTTTACAAAGAACGGTTTTCAATGGTTAAATGTCCGCTCTTTTTTAAACATCGGGCGGTTTTCTTCCGAAAAATATGAAAATGGTACTTTAAAAAGGTATTTTGAAGTGCCTTCGAAAGTGCGGAATCAAAGATGGCGATTTTTTTCGGCGTCATTTGCTGTTAATCGATCGGTAAGGTAGGTATATCGAAAAGTTTACTTCGCATTAGAAATGTTATTCGAAAGTGGTCTTTACAATGGTAGCGGCGGTAAGAAATAATAAATACAAAAAAATGAATAACCGAGGCAGTGACTTTGAATTTTGGAAAAATTGGCTACAGTGGTACCAAAATCTGTTACATAGATAGTGGGCTAAAGCAATCGTCCCAGAGTAGTTTAAAGCCGACTGGAGTCTAAACTGTCAAGGCAATTTCTGGCACCAGACGCTTGTCAGATAGTCACTTCTAAAATGAGCTACAACTCGAATTATGTAAGAAATATTTGCGAGATTTTTGCGTCTATGGGGGTTTTCGGGGTTGGGCCGTCGAAAGCTGCAAACCAAATTTTACCCCAACCGACTTTCCTTGCCACGACAAAATTTGGTGAGGGATCCCTGGTTAATATTATCTCATCAGAAGTATTTAGAAACTTTCTGACTCTACCGGCGATTAAAGCCACTGCATTTACCTATTTATTTCAATAGTTTGCATTCATTTTTGTCATTTTCTGGTCAAATGTTATTAATTTCATTTATTCTTTAGTTATTTACCAAACTTCCGCTAATACTCAGTGTGAGAGTACTTTGTAGGATTTGGATCCTAGGCCTACGCTAAACTTAGATTAAAGTTAACTTAGGCCTAATGTTAAAGAAATGGACCCAAAATAAAAAATAAAACAATAATGCGATTTCATAAGCAACATATATACAGCGTGCCAAATAGGCAGTATATGCAATGCAAATAACGAAAAAAAATAACCACACTAATATACAGTTCTATAGCCAAGCAGTCGCAGCTGCAAATCAAATAGTTTAGTGAAATTGTCAGACTGTGCATTCTTAAATGTTTATACAGGTGATACGATATTACCACATCAGCTATCTAAATCAAATATAATCAATGACGAAAAGCTCGATAGAACAAAAATCATATGAAAACAACACAACTAAGCCAAATAAAACGTGCCTACATCCAGACTATTCCCAAGTCTATAAGCTCACGCAGGAGTCTCCTACTTTTTATTTACCACTACAAGGTCTATACAAGCACTTCGTTACTGTCGCTCCACTAGGGATCCACACAGGCCTTCCATCTAATCACTTTTACGTCTAGGGGCTACACAAACACCCTAACGTCATCACAAAAGCCAAATAAACGGCCGTACAACCTCGGCAATTACGCTGCCAACACACACACACGACCATTCCGGTCTACATTAGAACAACAACCAGGGGCGTCATTTAAGGGGGATGGAAGTCTACGGACCCCCAAGGATTTATGATTTTAGTTTTTTTCTCTAATTTGTATTTTTGATTAAATGTAAAACAGCTAAAATGTCAACTAAGTCAGTGTACAGCACCCATTCTTAGGCAGAACACACCGTCGATCACTGTCATGAAATAAGTACGTTTCAACGTAGTCTACAGTGTATTATGCCTCTTTTCTCTCACATAGTAAACTGTAGACCGTGTTGAATCTTATACGTAGTAGGCCCCTAGGCCTATGCAGGAGTCTGGTGTTCAGTATTCAATATTACAGTTTGAAGTAGATTTTAAACAACAATATGATCTGATTACTATGATGATGTTCACATTATTGCATTTTGTGTCCTTTTTTTGCTGTGTTACATTAGTTTGCTGATGAGACATAAAACATGTGTGCTTGCAATAGACTTTGGTTAATTAATGGATTTTAAATGGCAACACGTAAACTAAGCATAATATACTTATGTAGACTAGTAGGGCCTAAAAACATTTATTATCCTAGCAGTTGGACTCGTCAGTTGAGTATAATTTTGTAAGTTCAAGTGTGTTATAGAACATGCAAGGTTGTTAGAGGGGAGACGTGTTAGATTTATTGCTCTGTTAATAACTGTTATATACATTTACCGTGTAAACTGCATGAAATTGGGTCAACTGATTTTCAGGAAAGTCATTCAAATTGTTGCTGCGAGATGTCACATTTTAAGGCTAAAAATGCACCAAATTCGATTTCGCTGGGGGAGCTTACAGCGCTCCCCCAGACTTCCTAACTGCATTTTAGGGGTCTACTTCTAAGGGAAAGGGAGGGCAGGAAACGGGAAAGGAGGGGGAAAAGGGGAGGGAAAAAAGGAAAAGGGAAGGAGGAGGAAAAAGGAAAGAAAGGGGAAAGGAAGGGGAGAGTGGATTCCGAAGGATTTAGTGAAATGACGCCACTGACAACAACTGACTTCAAACAGCTTGGCTCGCGCCTACCACTGGACAACAACCTAACTAATGCTTGGACTAACCAATATAAACCAGAGAATTTAATTCATGTCGTACTTGAAGTGGCGCTAAGTATATAACTCAACCTCTGATTGGTTAGCATCTAGAGACTGATACGGACTGGTACGAAAAATACAGTCACGTAACGTAAGTCGCATTAATACATATGTTTACTTACAGCTTTACTCCTAGTCACACAACAACAGGCACAGCTAGCCATACGACGACAGTGATATGCACACACACTAATAGACGCACTCCGGCCATGCCAAGACAAAGATGCTATAAACATGACCGACGACTAAATCGACAAATACATACAGCACAGTGACGATCAAACAGCGAAAATACAGACAGCAAGCTTATTCTGACGCAAAAATATATCGACGACTTGTTTTCTCACAAGTGTCATACACATACCGGCCAACGAACTGACTAAGAACCAGCGCGGCCTGACACCTTCCCCGTTGGGCAAAAAGAATAAAATGGGGACAACTTAAACCCTACTTCTTTCCTCGGAAACACATATAATACACGATTCTGACAGGGTATACGACATTAAACATGAGACCCTGATATATCATACAATACATACATAATAAGACGATAAACATTACAATCACATACAATTATTACAATCAACTATAAGTTAGCTAGTAGAACATACATCTATGACATTCACTAGTTACACACAGATCTATCAAATAAACAATAATGCAGTGCAATACATATATAATGCAACAGAATAAGTACAGTACACATGCTATCTACACACAGATTTTATTGACGTGACAACATATTTGACAAACGTCCTAGCAGATTACTTTGTGTGTTCCTTTGTCGATGGTTGGCATCAGAAAAGCGTCACCGACAGTAAATGAGTTCAGTCACATGCGATGCGAACACCACCGTCTTTCTTCGTCTCCCCGTATGGGTACGTCCGTGTGGCGAAGACGTGCACGATCGGACGCGCCATCGGTCTGTTCGACGGTCGTATCGGCCTCGACACAGGGCACACGTCTGGCGCACGGCAAGGTCGCATCTGCAGTCGCACGAGACCGTCGGTAGCCTGAATGCGATGGATCCTTGCGTCGCACCTCCCTGGTCGGTCGTCAAACTGGTCGGCGAACATGACGAGCAGCTGGCGTCGCTCTAGTCGTGGTTCGGGCTGGAGGTGCGCCATCTTGTCGACTTGTCGGCTTGGAGACGATTGCTGACTAAGCGACAGACAACTCAACATAACAGGTGCAGGGGTTAATACTCTCGCAAACTTAACATCACAATTATTACTCACAGGCATTAGTGCAATGCAAACAATCAGTGCATCACATAAAATACAAAGCATCACAACAGTGTACGCCTCATGGATTATACCACACCGTAAGTTACGCTTAGGTTTACTATCCGCATGACTTGACCCTGGCCTCGATTCAACGGCCGTTCCCATTTTGTTCCCACTAGACATTCGGTCTGCAGTAGTCAAATTAGCACACGGCTGTCCTTTACAACACGCACGCACTGTGGGCCCATTACATAGTCCCTTGCTTACTACGGCCTTAGCCTGCAGATTACATACTACGGCTGCTGGTAAAATGACATCGTAATTGTGTGAACAAAGATCAGTCACAGCACACATAATGGGTAATTCACGCACATTCTCACAATCGACATCACTCAAACACACAGTTAGGTTCGCCAACGGAGCATAAACCGTTTGGTTTCTCCCAAAACCGTGGAGAGTGACATTACCCACTGTATCATTACAACACCGCGAGAATAATCGATTACTGATTAAAAGTATTTGACACCCACTATCCTCTAGTGCAACACAATCACACCCTGATACAGTCACATTGACATACTTGAGAGAGTACGCACATAAATCAGAACTTGCATCATATGCACATACAGTGCCAACGATCGAGTGATTCCCGAATTCCGAGGTATTATGGCTACTGTGGTTAGCTTGCTCACCGTCGTCTCCATATTGCACGCCCATCTCGCGGGTCTTCCTCTGCGTCGTTCCGCCCGTCGACACTAAGTTGACGCGGACTCCTCCGTCCTGTGTGCGACGTCTTTGACCCGCTTGATGATCGCCTCCGTATCCTCAGTGTAAACGGCTTCTGCATCCGCCACGGCCGTTGCTCGGCTTGTTGGGGCAGTCTGTAGCGATATGGCCATACCCCCTGCATGCGTAACACCGTATCTGCTGGTATTGGATGAATAACGGCGAGCTGTCATACTAGCCCTCTCCGTCTCGAGGACAGTCTCGAGAAATGTGCCCGAACTCACCGCACTTGTAACACCTGACTTTCTGCGTCTGGGGCGGTGACTGATGTCCACTCAATCCGCCTCGTCCTGGCTGGTACCGTCCACCACGACCGCCTTTGTAGCTCTGGCCAGCCGTCGCTCCTTCTGACGTCGCTGCAGTCGCCACCTTTGCAGACTTGCCCTTTGGCACCTTCTGACGGATCACTGTGGCTCTGTTGTTGACATGCACATCGGCGAGCAAAGCCACCTTACTGGCAACGTACCAGCCCTTCCCTTCTTGGGTCAGAATGTAATTTAACAGTCCCTGAGAGAGTGACCCCTTTAGTCAATCGCTGACTAACAACTAAAAAGTTTCGCAATTCTCAACCAAACGGCTTTTGAGGTAATACGACAGTAAATTACGTAGCCTAACGGCAAACAAAGTGTACGTCTTACCGGCACTTTTGACAGCCGTTTCAAATAGAATTTTATACTCCCTAGGAGTGAGTTTGTACTCGGTGAGTAAAAACTCCTTAAGCTCATCGTATTTACTCATGTCATCAATCGACATTTGCTTTACGAGAAATTTGGCCTAAGCAGAGAAAAGAGTTATTAATATTTTAGCTTGTACCTCCGCAGGAACCTCGTACATCGCGTAGAGTACGATCTTAAAGAATTGGGACAGCTCAGCACTTTCAAGAGGCATTTTTGGCAAAACGTGCCTCATCATTTCCCCAAATCTCTTCGTCTGAAGAGCTAAATTACCCGCCCCGCTACGATCGGACGGGGTTTGACAGTTTACTCCCTCGGCGTTACCTGTTTTGGCTTGACGGGTCTTCAGCTCCACTAGGCGTATTTCGTGCTTTAGCTTGAGCTGCTCTGTCTTTAGAAGGGCGTCCCGCTTGGCCTGCTCCCGGGCAACCGTTATTTCTAGTTCCCGCCGTCTTTTTTCTATTGCCCGCTGCTCTATCCGTTTTTCTGCCTTAAGGGCAGATTTTCGCTCCTCTCTCTCGGCTTGGCGCTCCTCTCGCTCTCGTTCTGCTTGTTTCTCTTCAAGCTCGAGCTCTGGAAACCTCAGAGCTGCACACCTCTTGTCAGACGTAGCGCTGCTCGAATCCTCGGATGGGAGAGGGACTTGCGACACCTCACGCCCCTCCCGGACCAGATCTGTTTCGGTCTCTGCTCAGGGCTCAGCCAGCATAGTCCCAGCTAGGGCTTCTAATAAGTCTGCTCTTTCTAACTCTTCTAGACGGTCCTGGTCATACTCCGCCCTACTTAGTTTTACAATTAAACGGGCGGTGGTCATTTTCTTGAGCTGTTCCTGAGTTTCCGGGGGTAAACAATCCATTCTAGCGCAGAATTTACTACCAAAGTTAAGTTGGTCAAAGGGTGCAATATATACAAAATTATACCAAATGGCGTTGACCAACAATACCGGGATCGTCACCACCGGTCTTACATTGAGTGTTTCTGACGCGCGTGACCCTCGACTGCTCACTGGCCAGGTTGGTATCCCTACGGCTCAATAAGCACAACAAAGACAATTGATATACGATCAGACAGAATAAACACACATAATAGGCAAAACGACAAAAATAAGTAATGTACACCAAATTACACGCTAAATTACACTACCCTCACAAGACAAACCTATTTGAAGACAATCTCACTTTTGACACCAAATGTGAGGTTGCCTTTTAGGGTTTGGATCCTAGGCCAACGCTAAACTTAGCTTTAAGTTAACGTAGGCTTAATGTTAAAGAAACTGAATCCAAAATCAAAAATAAAATAATAATGCGATTTCATAAGCAACATATATGCATCGTGCCAAATATACAATAAATGTAATGCAAATAACGAAAAAAATAACCACACCAATATACAGTTCAATAGCCAAGCAGTCGCAGCTGCAAATCAAATAGCTCAGTCAAATTGTCAGACTGTACATTCTCAAATGTTCATACAGGTGATACGATATTACCACATCAGCCATTTAAATCAATATAATCAATGACAAAAAGCTCAATAGAACGACAATCATATGAAAACAACACAACTAAGCCACATAAAACGGGCCTACATCCAGACTATTCCCAAGTCTATAAGCTCACGCAGAAGTCTCCTATCCTTTATTTACCACTACAAGGTCTATACGAGCACTCCGTTACATTAGGGATCCACACTCCCATCTAATCACTTTTACGTCTAGCGGCTACACAAGCACTCTAACGCCATCACAAAAGCCAAATAAAAGACCGTACAACCTCGGCAATTACGCTGCCAACACACACACGACCATTCCTGTCTACATCAAAACAATAACTAACTTCAAACAACTCGGCTCGCGCCTACCAATGGAGAACGACCTAACTAATGCTTGGACTAACCAATAGCAACCAGAGAATTTAATTTATGTCCTACTTGAAGTGGCGCTAAATCTACAACTCAACCTTTGATTGGTTAGCATCCACAGACTGATACGGACGGGTACGAAAAATACAGTCACGTAACGTAAGTCACATTAATACAACTGTTTACTTACAGGCCTACTCCTAGACACAAGGACAGGCACAGCTAACCATACGACGACAGTGATATGCACACACATTAATAAACGCACTCTGGCCATGCCAAGACAGAGATGCTGTGAGGCTACCTTGTGAGGTTTGAGTCCTAGGCCTGTGCTAAACTTAGCGTAAAGTTAACCTAGGCCTAGGGTTTCAAAAACTGGACTCAACAATTAAAAATACACAAAGATACAATTTAATAAAGCAAAATATTTACAGCGAGTGCATACATATACGTGTAATGCAAAAATAAAACAGAATAATCACATAGATATACTGTTCGTAATGCCAAGCAGTCACAGCTGCAAATCAATAGTTTAGACAAGTTATCAGACAGTACATTCACAATAGTTCGTCAGGTGATATAATATAATCACATCAGCTGTGTAAATCAAATATAATTCAATGACGACAAGCTTAATCTAATGTCAACCAATGAAATAATTACAAGCAATATCTTACACTACTAAGCCACAAGACAAAGGCTCAACCTTAACAGTTACAAGTTTAATAGCGCACACCGGAGTCTCCCACCTCGATTAACCACTAGAGGGGCTACCGAGTACTCCTCTACTGTCGTTATTTCTGGGGGTCCTCACAAGCCTCCCAATCAAACACTTTACGCCTAGGGGCTACAAAGCACCCTACGTTAATAACAAGTTAAACAAACGGCTGTACAACCTTGGCAAACACGCATGCCACAAACGCGTATGACCCTTAGGTCTGCGTCAGATCAACATCTCACATCAACTGGCTTCAAAACAGCTCACTCGCGCCTAGCATCTCACGATGACCTAATTAATGTTGAAACTACCCAATGGCAGCCAGCGATTTCAATCTGTGTCCCACTTGGAATGGCGCTGAGCCTATAACTCCAACTCTGATTGGCTAGCATCCAGAGTCTATTATAATACTGCAGTCACGTAACGTATAAGTCGCCTTAATACAACACGCTTACTTACAGGCATACTCCCAGAGACACAAGTACAGGTACAATCAGCGGTACTGTGTGTACACACACAGTGTTATCCACACACAGCATTAGACGCACTAATAGACGCACACCTACCATGCCAGGGCAGAGGTGCTATAAACATGACTGACGACTAAATCGACAAGAAATATAACACCCACGGCGAGAAATACCTAAGCAAGCTTATTTAGACGCGAAAAATAAATCGACAACTCTATTTTCCCACAAGTGTCATACACATATACCAGCCACGATCTGGGTAAGCAACAGTGTGGCTTGACAGATGCTATAAACATGACCGACGACTAAATCGACAAATAAATACAGCACAGTGACAATCAAACAGCGAAAATACAGACAGCAAGCTCATGCTAAAGCGAAAATAAATCGACGACTTGTTTTCTCACAAGTGTCATATACATACCGGCCAACGAACTGACCAAAAACCAGCGCGGCCTGACACTCAGCACTAACGTTTTCCGAATAATATTCGTTTGATTCTCCACATTTTTTACGTTTCTTTATGTTTACTTTTTAACTGTGTTAGATACTGGCGAAGTCGATTTGTTGTACTGACTGACCCTTCTTTGTGGTTCGGACTCAGTGGTATAGCACGTGGTGCTTTGAGAGACGGTGTAGTCCGCGTTATGACGAAAAAGGTCAAAGTTCTTATCACTGGTAGGTAATAAAGAAACTGTACACTCGATATACATGGTGTACATAACAACGCGGTGAAGATAGGGGAACGACGTACTGATTTTCTGTTCTTCCGCACGTGAAGGCGGACAGCTGCTAAGTGATCTTGGAAAGATTTCTGATCCAGCGTCCATGACGGTTGGCTACGACGAGCTCACCAGCTTCGTGGCGACTGAACTCATCGACCGCCAGATCCAAGCGCCGCCAGACTCCGAGGTCTATGTCCACGCCGACGAAGTGCCGAAGACTCTGCGTAAAGTAATTGTTTGGTCCCTGAGTGTATCTGATTGTATACATCTTTGTGAGTTTGATAGACATTTATTTTGCAGAGATTTCTGCATGGTTCAGAGCCCCTTCTTATTTGTTATTTTGTGACCACCTGCATACTTTTCCTGTAAATAAAGCTGTATATACTTGCAAAATAAAACTATGGTTGTTCTGACTTCTCAGGTTAAGTAGGCAGTTCTTAAATATTTGCTGTATTCAGTTACTTGTTTTTGGAAAAGACTTTATTCTGCCAAAGACTTGTGTTACTGTTGTTCTCTTACCTGTGGAAAAGAGTTTATCCCTACCGACGACTTGTTGACGTACGATTGCTTACCCTTCCTCAACACCCGGTAGTCAGGTGCGGCCGTTCGTTTAACTTTGAATTTTATCTTTTGGTTGTCCATGTGTAGGGACTTTACTCTTCTCGGACTCTATTGCCAAATTTATTCGGTTTCCGAAATTTCCCTAGGTTGTTTACTTCTATTTAGCCTTCTAATTCCTGAACCGTTGGCTCGTGTCCCCTTAACTTTCCTTCGCTAATTGAACTTACTCTCTACTGGGGGCGGACCGAGTCCCGTAGGAACCCGGCACATTTTCCGGTTTGGACTCACAAAACTTCTGATAGAATATTCAGGCCCACAGCATGGAAGATCACGGCTATAACTTAAGACAACGTCCATTTTTTGTTTTGATTTCTGATCAAAGTTCACTCCCGACTTTTACAGTTATATCCACAGTCACTCATGCTAGCAGTGGATTAACGACAGTTCCTACAATGTCGAGTCATGGCCTGGAGATTTCATGCTCCGATAGTGTACAGCGGATAGATATAGTGGCCGAGCCGGTCGACCCTACAGCTCCATCGTCAGGGGATCAATTGACTACAGTAAATGTTGGAGCTATACCTAAAACTACTGCTAATGTCGAGTTTACGCAAAATGTTTAGCAGCTTTCGGCAGTTAATGTTTCTTCTGGCAGTGTAGTTGTACAAACAGACGTGCACGCAGACCAGACAAACCAGGCGTACGACTCTGAGTTTTCGGCGTACTATCGTGATATCGACAGTCCACCGGTGCTGCAGCCGACAACATTCCGCTATATGCCTTTGACACCGCGCGCAGCCTCGCCGTTCGCCAGTGTGCACTCGCGAGCTGACAGCCAACAGTCGCGCGCTGCTTTGTGGGTGGAGACTATGCACTCAGCCGCCGCCAGTCATCGACAGCTGCGCTCTGTCAGTCGACAATCTGTGGTGAGCGTGCACTCTCGGGCAGTCGACAGTCAGCACATTCGCAAGCGACAGATCCGTTCATTGATTTGATGAGCAAGGTGTTCGAGAAAATGACCGGCGATGCTGCCGCTCAGCAAGCTGGCATGGACACGGAGATCGTACGCAGAGAAAGGGAAATGGCGGACAAAGTTCGACTGCAGCTCCGTGTGGAACAGTTGGAGAGAGAGCGGCAACGGCAAGGACTCAGTTCGCTACAGGGACACAGAAAACGACGCAGTTAATAACTGCGCAGTATGACACGCACGCAAACAGCGTGACCTCGCTTGACGCTGGTGCAGTTATTTAGTCTGCTGCACAAGGCGCCCACAAACTTTCTCTATCGGCGCCTGACTACAGTGAGCGTACTGCAGTGATGATATCAGAACGCGCATACCCGCCACCACAGTCTAGTACTATGCAGGCCCCCGCAGCGATTATTGATCATGCACATGTGCACCAGCAGTTGATTGACAGCTCCGGTCTAAGTGACACCCACGCGTATTCGGCGCCGAAAACGACTGCAGCCAACATCGCACCGGCGCCTTTGATGCCTTTGATGTCCGACCGCGCACCGCCACCTATGACGTTGGACATGCCAGCTGCGACAAATCAAGTGCAGGTTCCACTGTCGACTGGTCGTATACTTGTGACTGATCAGACCCACGTGGCTGGGAATCCAGCAACTGGTCCGCCGTGCACGCTGCCTAATATGACTGCGCTGCTTACTTATCATTCAGTGCCCGCTGTCTTTGATCATACACTAGCCATGGTGAATGGGCCTCAGTCTTTGGTGACGACTTATGACCGAAGTCTTGGCTATTCCTTTGTATACCATGCCGCTTGCTGTGCCCGCTGTTACGAACGTTGTGTACACTCAGCCTTTGTGGGGTATTGATGTTGAAAGGCCGATGGCCTATGATGATATCACACAAAGTACACACCTGTTCAGGCCAAGTACAGTTGTTGACCAACCGACTCAGGGACTAGGCCTTTAGCTGTAGGTTTCGCAGGGCCGGCCCGTAACTTGGTAGAGCCTGCACAATTCAATGCTACACACCCGCATGCACTCACTACGTCATCAAGCGGAAGTAACTCAGTCGTAGGCTCAGGTGAGATTTTGTCGCTATTAGCTGTAGCTCCTTCCCTAAACTCGCCACAGCAGTTACTGCCAAGTGCAGGCCAAGTGTTTCCGGTCGATCTTCACTTGCCGGAAAGCACTCAAGTCTCGACTGCTCTTCAGTCACACACATCAGCACTCAATCTAACTGCTAGGGATGGCCCGACAGCTAACTTTACTACTCACATACCGCTTAGTGCGGGCAATTACGGTTCACAGCTGGGAACGGTACTACCCTGTTGTGTTCCTAACTTGGCCTAAGGGCCTGCAGTGTACACAACTAACTGTCTAACTGGCGATGCGTACACTTACCAAGCACCCACGGGTGCATTCATAACTCACACAACGCAGGGCCCAGTGGTTGCGTTCCCTATGAGTGCCTCTCCGGGGTGGGGTATCGCCTTGATGAATGTGGGATATTTGAACCCTGGCCCTGCACTGCCGACACCAGCAGTGGTTGGACCAACGACACCCACGGTCAACCCTGCGTCGACGTTACCTAGTGATGTACTTACTGTTAGCTCGCTGCCGTTACTGATAGACACTACGCCCACTACTACTACTGCAGTTACTGGTAGTATTACTGACCCAACGCCTAGTAAGTTGGCCGCCGGTCTAGATGTTTTGGCCTTTGTCCCACGTTCCCCTGGCATGGAAACCTACCACGCAAAGCTAGCACTTCCGGTTCCAGTCGCTGCTATGTCGACAGCTCACTTACCTACATTGACAACACCAGCTACAGTTCAGCCACGGGGCAGCGTGACAACGGTTACTACAGCAGTGCCAGCGTCTACAGAAACTACCGCCGCTGCGGTTGGTGCACTACCTGCTACACAGGCTGTTGTGACCGCACCCCCAATAAGTACTAGTACAGTTGAGTCGTCGAGTAGTTGTATTGGTGTTGCTGTCACTGGTTCTTCAGTTTCCGGTTTGAATCCGCCAGGTAGTACGTACGTACCTCCTACTTAGTCAGTCACCCATTAGTCGTTGTTGTGTACAGTCAGGACGTGTTAAAGCGCTATGGTGGTTCTTTGTCGCCCAAAAAGTTTATGGACAATTTTGACGTCATTGCGGATGTTAACGGTTGGAAAATCGATCGTGACAAGCTGAAACATCTGAAAGCAGCCCTCGATGGTCGATCTGCTTTCCACATCAAGGGTCTTGATGAGTCCAATTCTGCTAAGGCTTTCGCTGCGCTGCGGAACCAATTGTTGAGTCACTTTGGCTTTCCTAACGAGGTTTCGAATGCACGTCGACAGTTTTACCGTCGTTCGCAGCTGGAAGGCGAGGCAATCGATGAGTACGCGGACGCACTACTAAAGTTAAATAAAGCTGGATGTTCTGGTCAGACGCTCGAGCAACGGGATGCCGATTTTCAAAACAGGTTCGTTAAAGGGCTTCGTTTGCCGGAGTTACAGGAGTATCTACATTTGCAGTATGCCGATCTCGGGTTCGATGAGACAGTCGAGAAGGCGCTATACTACATCTAGGTCAAGGACATTCCTAAGCCCAAGAAAGCTTCTGTGCGGTTTGCCAGTCATCATTATTATCATCGACAACCGTGGGCTCAACACGCATTGGTGTCTGATGCCATTGTTACTATCGCTGCCCACAGCTGGCTATCCAGGGCAGCGTGGCTTAATTTCTGCAGGGTTGCCCCACACCACTGCTTAATGTCATCTAACCATTCTCGGTGAGGCCGTCCTCTTTTGTTTGAACCATCCATTATTCCGAACACCAAGGTCTTTATTTTTCTGCTGTCGTCCATTCTGCAGATATGGCCCAAGAGGCGCAACTTTCTCTGTATCACTTTCTGCAGTAGGGTTTCTGCCAATTGAATTTTTCTGTACAATTCTTTATTAGTGACCTTTTGTCACTAATAAAGAATTGTACAG
>Ga0209671_1001669_pt1 | contig 19085 bp, 9 predicted proteins | sample WorMetHERISLAND2_2_FD_187401 | JGI IMG/M metagenome (GOLD analysis project Ga0209671, IMG submission 187401) | Marine gutless worms symbiont microbial communities from Max Planck institute for Marine Microbiology, Germany - Olavius geniculatus... | ecosystem: Host-associated > Annelida >...
GATGTAACACCATATTGGTAATAAAGATATTTCATTGTCGATATTCAGCAATTATTAATAAGTGTGCTAAAAATAATGTTTTTCAACAAAATTTAGTAGTTCACTTCAGCGATTTATTGGGGAATAAGTGCGCAAAATTTTATTCAGATTCGTTCAGATTTGTCGTTTCCATTGCACAATGTCCAGGGGTTTACTTTTTTACCGGATGTCCGTCTGTGTGTGTTTCATCAGCGTCCACTGCATGACTACACGTTGCCTATCCGCTATCTCAAAGACTGGTTTCAAGACAGTGAGGTCATCAGCAAGCGGAAGGCCATCAGAGAGCTCATCAGTACGCTGACTTGCGAACTCAACCCAGACTTGAAATACGATCCACGCCGTGACGGCTGCGACGTCAGCTCCTGACTGCTGCCTGCCCATCATCCGTAGCCGAAGACAATTGTTCGTTAGGCTCATCGCTAACAAGGTTGAAAAAACCTGGGTTTTTTTTTAAAGAACCTGACCCGATGGGGTTTAGGTTTTTTGGGGGGTTTTACTGTGTATTGGGAGGGGGGACTTTTTCCGAGGCCCAACTGACATCTTCGCCGAAATGTCTGCCGGTTGGTTGGTTCGAGTTTTTACTTGCTCCCCACAGCACAGAATGCCCCAAAATTTGCAATTTCGTACATATCGTAAAGTATTTCATTATTAGTGGAACAGGAAACTAACGTTGGATTAAGTTTGTGTGGGCATGTATGGAGTTTTTTTTGTTTGGGTTCACCCAATATAATCCACCTGGGTCACTTGCGTAAATCTACCAGCATGCACTGAATACGGTGAAGACGTGCAGTTAAACACATAGTTATATTTCCGTGATTAAAGTTGCTGCAAACTTTGCGCACGGGGGAAATGCCAGATCAAAACACCGCGGAATTTCCACGCTCCAAAGTCGTGAAATTACATCGTGTCGAAAATGTAGCATTTTACAGTATTTTTTGCCGTATGTGATCCAGACCTGAAGATTGGGCCCACGCTAAAGTTACTTATCAGCTTAAGAAATGGAAGCCGATTTTGGCATGTTCTGCACGTTTGGCTGAAGAGGGGCCCCACAAAAAAATTGCCCCCAACAGCCAGAGAATGTCAGATGGACGTGTTTAATTCGTCAGCTGTTACGTTGCAGATGTGACCGGCGTCGTCCTTGTCGCAGCTCATTTTGCCATTCGGTCGGCAATCTCAGCTGTAGCGGAGTTGTTGTTAAACTTGGTGCAAAAAGTTACGTATGGCTTGTGGATTGAGAAATCCAAATCTCCGACATCGTATCAGCGGCGAAACTGTGTACAGCTGTAAGTCTGGTTTCATTGGTGTCAGTTTTTGTAATCTCGGAAAATTTGTGCGAGAGATGTGGCTTTCCACTTTTTTTTACCGAACTCGGCCGAAATGGGTTTAAATCCATCTCTGTTAAGATCGACCAGCTTACTTTTTCGCCGGACATAGAGCTAATTATACTACGAATAGTGATATTGGTTCACAGCAGAAATTGAGCTCGTAAATATTGTTGCACGCAGAAAGATATGTGATTTGTGGATTTTTGCAGAATCTGCGTTTTACATGCTGCGTTTTTGCATATTACATGTTTACACATTACCGATATCACAAAATGTAGCTGCTTGATTTTTGCTGGTTTTAAGCTTTGTCGTTAAAGTGTAATTTGTGAAAAAGGTGTGAAATTATTACGTAATATATATTGAACGTTGTTATAAATTTGTAATTTTCCGCTCAGCTACGTTCAAACAATTGCATTTGCGGTCGGACTCAGCCCCAAGCCCCACTAGGGGAGCTTAGAGCAGTCCCCCACAACTCCTGTGATGGAGAAGAGGGGCTTGCTGCCCATTCTCCAAGAACCCCTCTCCAGTTGTAGAATTTTGGCCATTGGGCTTCGGGACTGCACCCCACAATACAAATTGCTGTCTATGCCACCAGTTAAGCTCAAATTCCATTACGCCAACTTTGCGACAAAGTCTGGGACAAGTTCCCGACAAAGTCGCGCACGTGTCGCGGACACAAATCATGAAAGTCCGCGACACGTCATGTCGCCGACTTTCATGATTTGTGTCGCGGACTTTTGTGATTTCTGTCCACGACAAAGTCCGCGGACTTTTTATGGTTTCATGATTTGTCACTGTTTGTGTTCGCGACTTTCCCCGCGGGGAAGTTTCAGTGAAAGTCGGCGTAATGGAATTTGGGCTTTACTATGCACATGCACGGTGTGCCAGTAAGAATAATCTCCCGGGTAAGTTCAATATTTCATGAGTATTCCAGGCTTGACTGTATGCTGACTTGAAAAAAATGAACTTTCAAATTCAAAAACGTCATAAATTTGCTTTTAACTGCATGAGTTGTTTTCGTGAAGTTTGCAGGACGAATGGTCTGAATCGTTTTCTGTTAATGTTGTAAATTGGTGAAAAAATTTGCTACGTTTCCTGAGATGCAGAATTTTTCGTAGGCAGTTGTTTTTATTGGTGCGCCTGATAGCTATAGATGAATGGTGAACACTGGTAAGTTGTGCTGTGACTGTTTTTGGCCTCCATTTTGTCTCTTGCAGTTGTTTCTCAACCTAGGTCAACTCAGCCTTCCATTCCTCCTGGGTAGCTAAGTCGAGTAACTACCTGTCTGGCTAGGGGCTAAGGCAGGGCACGTTCACCTGTGTGGAGTGGTAGATAACACTGTGTAATCGCATATGGCAGGTGACACTTCGTAGCTCTGTGATTGGTCCATATAATGCTGTAGTTACACAACTTCAAAAAGCTATGACCTGTTGGCTGTATATCTATTGATAGGGCTCCCAGGTAGTTTCTTTTGAACTTTAACATACTTAAATTGTTGCATGTAATATAGTGTGCTTCTGCATAGTTTGAAATAATAATTATTGTCTGAAAAGATTTGTTTGGGCCAGCATTTAGTCGCTATCTGGTTCTACATTTCAAGATGGCAGCCTGTTCTGCTAGCTGCGCTCATTCTTGTGATATTAATGAATACAGGGTGTGTCGAAACCTTTTCGTATTCAAGTTTCTTCTGTTGTCAGATGGGTATAGGTATTAGAATTGTTAGAAGAGTATATTCGTCTGGTGTTCTGCAGTTTATATGGCATTGTGTTGATGAACTGGTTGTTGAAAGGTATCACTTTTTTGCCCCACCCTTTGCATGTGACCATAGGCAGCGAGTATTTGGGGTGTAGCGGCCATGACTGTGGTACTGGTGCCTATGGGCTGAAATGCTTGATTCTGTTCGTACATTTTTCACTGCCAAAAACATTTTTAAATGCCAAATTTGACTTATTTGGCATTTTAAAATGCCAGTTGGCAACCCCAGTTTTGCTGTTTGGCCATCGGCATAGTGGCCATTGCTGGGCTGGAATTTTGAGTTTATGCATTCCTGTCGCTATGACTGTTGACGCTAATAGGGACCCAACAAATGTGTCCTCAAATGTCTTTTTCATCCATCCAAAAATCACGAATTTCGCCTAGAGTTATTCTAGCTTTCATCCCAGTCTGGTCCAAAGTTGTGAGTTTCGTTTTTTTCCGTCCAAAATGCTGCATTTTGTGGTTGTTTTCACGTTTTTGTATCACCCCAAATGAATCTGTCGTGTCCCTAGATAGTGAAAGGAGCTGCTGATGGCCTTGTGTATTGATGCGTATTGAGTAAATGCCATTGGAGGCTGGCCAGTAGCCTGTCTGTGTACGTGTGTATGGTTAAGGTGATGCTGATTGATGTACATTTGTGTTGATATCATTGATTCACTTATTCCTGGTGAAGTCTCCATTACAGACAGTTATTGTACACAAAATTGTGTCAGATTTTGCCGCTTCTCTGTCTTAATTTGGAGGCGGATTTAAGCGTGTTCAGAATTTTCAGCCGTACAGGGGCCCCACAAGTGGAAGCTTTTGCCGCAGGCCAGAGAATATCAGACATTTTCTGGACTCTATGGCGTGTTGCAAGATTTATAAGTTCACTTGGTGCAGCGGTGACGGCCCGCCATAGCCAGGGGCCGCCATAGTTAGGGTTACGGTTAGGGTTAGGACCCCACATTTCTATAGGCTTCCCATAGAATCCCCGCTTGAGGAAAGGGGTGGCCGTAGGGGGTCGCCGATGGTACGAATGGCTAGCTCCGCCACACTTTCCTATAGGCTACTAGGGTTAGGGTTAGGGTTATGGCTAGTGGGGTTTTAACCCTAACCGTAACCCTAACTGGTGGCCCCTGGCTATGGCTATGGCATTGTGGCTATAGCGGCCCTTGGCTATGGCGGGCCACAATCGGTGCAGCTCGATATTTCCTGGCATGGGATGGTAAGCCCAATTGGTGACCTTACCGAAAATTGTCAACACTCAGTCGCTGGATGAGGGCGCTTATGTGACTTGTAGTCAAGGAATCCCGTTAATCGTGGATTTTTTTCTTTAAAATGCAAACCTGTTATATTTCCGGACTTACCCATTTCTTAATTGCTCCACCCAATTTTGCTGATAGTTTCCTTCTAGTTTTGGCGATCGCGGCCGTTCAAGTACGAACAATAACCATGATAGGCGTTATAACAAGAAACCCAGCTGTCGCTAGGACAGCCAATTGTACTGCCTAGCAAAATGCAATATTTTTTCTGGGGGAGGAGGCGTTGGTAAGAGAAGAGGTCAGGACATTGATTAGGAAGAACAGATGTTTTTAGTTGTTGGCGATGGTACCATTATATAGAAGAAGAAGATTTCGTATAGGCACTAGGTAGCGAAGCTGAACTAGGCCCGTTGCGTGGGAGCTTGTCCCTTTGACGGCACTTTGAGCCGGCGAGGGCGGGGACCAATTAAGCCAGCATACAGCCCAAGTAACCTTGGCCTTATTTCTTATTGTTTCTAAGATACGGCCACTTATAGCTTGAAACATTCCATCAGATGGAGACATGATACCAGCCTATAGGAAGTCGCCAGCGCCCTATCCGATGGTATCGTCGTCGTTTAGCCACAGTTTTCCTTTCTGCGACAGCTGGGCTTTTTTTGTAAAAACAAGCAACATTTAATTGAATTTGATTCTACTAGCTTTATGCAAAACGAAAATCGCAGTTTCTGGATCAGAACTGTTCACATAGTAAACTATTCAAGGGTGTCTGTCTATCCCTTTAAGTCCTTGGAGCAAGTTTCCCCCTAACTCAAGGTGAGGCGCCGCAGGCGTCGACGGAGCGGGGTATCCTCCTCCCTAGCTGTCTAGAGGTCTGGGGGAGCGTTGTGAGCTCCCCAAGCGCAGGCCGGGCAGATCCCCGGCGAAAAACGAATTTGGTGCGTTCTAAGCACCACAGAACACGTCTGCTTGTAAGATATCATAAATATATCAGAAATGCAGAACAATAACAATATTTAACTTCCCCCTTAATTTCCCCAAAATACCTCCCGTCTATTTTTTACTGGGAGCATTTGCATGGTGTATACGCCTCTGGGGTTTTTTTATTGTTTATTGTTGCTTATTTACGTAGGCGTAGCCAGAAATTGGAGAGGCGAACTAGCCCCCAAGGGCCAAACATTGAGACCGAAAGCCGCGAACGAAGGTGAACTTCTTGGGTAAAGGCCTGTCGCAAGCAAACGTTTTTTGGGGCATGAAAACCCCCTAAAATGCATATATTGAGTATAAATTTTATTAGTTTTACTGAACTTTTACAATGCATTGCATATGCAAGGCAAAAAGGGCGACTTTTAATTGGCATCCTGGGGGCATGGCCCCTTTGGCCCCCTAAATCCGCCTATGGTACTGGCTGAAATTTTTGGTCGTATTACGCCCAAACGTCCGCTATTGAAAATGACAACCCTGCTTAAAATGCAAACCCCAAATTTTGTCCGCAGAAACCCTCGACAAAATGCTAATTATTTCTGTAAAAAAGTTTCACCCAACGACCGAACGCTTAGCCACAGTACATTCGTTACAGATGGACAGACAACTTGCACGTCGGCTAATAAGTTTAACAGGGCTAATAAGCATACATGCGCATTGCGCGAGACTTGAGTCGCCCCTTAGTGAATGTCTATGAAACGCGTCGCCGACGAGTAGAGGATACTATTTTTAGCATGCCGTCTGGACACGCCCATGTTGGAATGCCGGAAGTAAATTTTGTTCCGACTGGTTGGTCGCCATTATTGTTGTTTTTTCTTTCAAGTGGCAATCGATAAGTGATTTTAAACGTTGTGGCGCGCCGTATGCATGAATCGGGTCTTGCTTTCATCTATGATTTAAACTCGTCTTCTGACCAAAATGCCGTTGGCGCCATTAGCCGATCCGTGGTCCAAGAAAGTGGAGCTAAAGGAAGACCTCGAGGTACGGATATTTAATTACCGTCGTCACGTAACGTAGCGTGTTAATGGGCACAGGTAATTTACCGGGACGGGTGAAGAATACGGAAACGGCCTTTTAGCATGGATGGGTGGTTTGCAATCAGCTTTTACAGTGATTGCGAACGCTAAATAACTGACAGGGCACCGTGATGAACAAACCTGCCGTTTGTTTTCAATCAAATTTGTCATACAACGACTTAATGACAGGGATGTGCACGAGATCGAGACGTGACCCGAGACCCATGTCTCCGAGACCGAGACTAGACCAAGACATTCAAAATTTTGTTCGAGACGAGACTGAGACGAGACGTTTAAAATCCAGGACGAGACCGAGACGAGACGTTGCATCTTCCGAGACGCTGGTCGAGACCTTGAAGCTCCCGAGACTCTCATTAACTGACTCGCAACATGGTAAGCGCTTTCTATTTGTGATATTGTGGGTTTTTGCACTTTATTTTGACATGAATATTTAAGGGTTCGGGTAAAGTGCGAGATGCGAGGCTACAGTGCGAGGTTATAATGCAAGGGAGCATGCAAGGCGGCACGCGATTGGTCGGCTATAAATAGATTCCTCGCAGTTTACCCACCATTCTAAACGCACAGGAACGAGTCAATGGATTACGGCAATACAGCCCTGCGGCCGCCAGCGTGCGACCTGCGAGCACTTGAGCATGGCGAGATGAAAGGCACAGCAAGCATGCTGCACGCCGCACGCCGTGTAGCAGACAACAGTGCGATCAACCAGGACTGCAGCTTACGTATTGACCAGGAATGCAGACGATGTTGCCGAGTAGTAAATGCGAGCGGCCATTCAACTGGGAGCGGTGTTTGAATTGGGAAAAATTAGCTGGGGGTTGAACATTTCAACAGTCGGAGCCCTGACCAAAATTATGACGTAAATCCTATGTATATAGTATATAGCTGACCTAAGCAGCCATCACCGCGGCGGCAACCATTTTATGAGTAGGCCTATTTGGTCCGAATTCTTTACCTGTCTTTGAACGTGCCTTAACGGTAGTCCGCCAGGTGAAATATCGCAGTAGGCTTTCTTAATGACCTAGGCTACTTGAGTTGACCTTGCATTCATGTGTGATCTGCCGGCTCACGCTCGTGAGTTAACAGACTTTAAGTGCCTCTGGCAGACTGTCACATATGTAAGCTCTGGACCGTTTACAGCTAGGTCATAATGTAAACAAAATGAACCTCTGCGGCCAATGATAGCGATGCATTTGAGTCACATGACTTGAGCAAAAATGGTAGAGCTATTTGACGTATGTGTCTGTGCATGTGTTAGGCGCACTCTACAGAAGATGTGGCAGCCACCGGTTCTGATGTAAGTAACACACTTGCCACCATTCTAATTCAGTTACAGAGTTACATAGTTATTAGTTTATGCCAACAGCATCGTGGTCGTCACACCGACAGACAGGTGCAGATGTTCAAAATTCTGACAGAGGAGACTGACGATGGGTCGTCTTTGTTTGGTTGCTGATACTGCCATGGCACTAGCATTAACAGATGGACAGCTGACTATTTTCCATCTGGATTCGCCATGTGGAACTTAAGCTACGTAGTTGAAAAAACACAGTGTACAACCCAGCCCAGTGGATTGTAACTGTGTTCGGGATTTTGGTAGTTAAACACAGGTTTTCCAAGAAGGCCCAACTTGTTGGGTTTTGTGTTTTTTTACGAGTTTTGCATTTTGGTATAATAATGGGCATTGTTAGACTTAGATATTCTATGTTATGGCGAATGTTGTTATTTCGGAAGTTTTGTGTTGCTTATCGAACAATTATGAGAAGTTAATTGCTAATAAGCTGAAGCCAGTGTTGACAAATTTCTATAAGGATGAAGAATTAGGCACGGCAAAGGAGATTTTGTTCAAAGCTGTTTCAATGGCTGTTCAGCATGTGGGTCGTGATATCGACCTGCCACGCCTTCCGAAATGGCAAGGACCAAACAAAAGCAGACAGACAGTCGATAATTTGATAACACTGTACGATATTGCGGATTACTTAAGAGTTTGTGTGAAGCTTGATGGAATAAAACAGTTGACTGAGAGAAGACATTGTGCATTTATTGAACGGTTATTGGGTGATTGTCGATTTTCTAATCTTTTTTAATGCATGTTCAGAAAGTTTATTTTTTAGCATTGGACTGTGTGTAGGTGTGTGGATGTGTGTGTGTGTGTGTTTGGTTGCATTTTATGGTTCTTTTATTCTTTTAATCTGTTTCTTTTTGTGTGTGTGCTAGTCTTGTTACAGTTTTAATTGTGTTTATGGCTGCCCTTGAGGTGAAATAAAGATACCTATAAGTACTGTCGAGTAAATATAAGAAAAAATCAAATTCATAGCTGTAAAGTTTTGCTAAGCTTAACTGTAATGAAACATTGCCTTTGTAGTGCAACAAGAAGGTAGAATTTAATTCAGTTTGGGTTGGCTTTTAGTGGCGGTTTTAGGTGGGTTTAGTGGCTACCCAATGACACTGACTGAAATTTTACAGCCCCGGGTTTTTTGGTATGTTGCCAAGTGTCTCGGCATTGCTTTGTGGTTGTTCTGCTGTGCACAGAATGCGAATGATGAGGCCGCGGAGGAAATCGACGTCACGCAGATGATGAAGAATGTTGAAAAAGTTGATCCTTCGTACTTCGAGTTGCTCAAAGTTCTTGGTCAGGGCTCTTTTGGCAAGGTACAAAAGATTGCTTACGATTCTCCTGTAGTCAAACTGATGTCCTTCCTGCCCTTAAGACCCATCTAGGGTGGTGCCGATCTTCGTTTTTTAACCCTCACTCATATACTCGTTCACACTGCAAGATGACACATGCGGGGCTAGTGCATCATGCACTGTGTCTGTGTACAAACCACATTTCACTAGTACTCATTCTACCTGCTTATGGAGTGATAGCTAGGTTGAGTTGTAAAAAACGTAAAGTCCTTCCCGAGCCTTACGGCCGATAGGGCGGCGCTGATCTCCGTTTCCTAAGGCCCTCAGCCAGACACCAGTCTTTACACTGCAAGACCACGGATACGAGGCCGGTGTATCGCACGGTGGCCTGTTTACGTCCCAGCGGTGAAGCTGGTACCAAATTATACTGCTTGGTGACAGAGGCACATGTGTGTGAACAACTTGCCTAAGGTCGTTACCTGGCAGTGTCCCGGTGTGGAGTCGAACGAGCTCCTCTGAGTTACCTCAGGATTACAAGTCCAACACGTTACCGTTAGACTACCGAGCCACACTTGAGTTGAGTTGCTATAGCTAAATTTGCTAATGCAGTACTAAATGCAAGTGTCGCAAATAGAAGCAGTTCCGTTTCTTTTGTCTGCCAGTCTCAGTAATCAATTATGTCATTAGTGACACATTAATAGCTAATTATGTAACTAAACTGTTTTCTTAGCCCGGCCACCATTTTAGTTTTTTTCATTTTGATGGCAACATTAGATTAAGGAGATTTACTCCTGTTAGATATAAGAAGAAACTGCAATTCTTATCCTTATTCAGTTTCGTATTATAGTGACAGTCTATCAGTGCAGCATAAACAGATTGACGCTGTGTGTTGCTTCTAGTGGTTCACAGACAATCTAAAACTGGAGCCAAATTCACAAAACATCTTAGGACAATTTTAGGACATTTTGCACACACACGGAAGTGTGCCAATTCACAAAACATCTTACGACAATTTTATGACAAAAATCTTACGATCACTTTTTAGGTGTCTTATGACATTTCGAATTATATGATTCTAACATCATCCAACAAGAAAAACTTCTTTGTATCGATTTATAAGACCTTTAATTCAATTATACTCGTAATCTAGAAATGTCACATTTATACTATATCTGTTTTGCGTGGTTTTTTTGCTGGATAAATTAATTACTGGATAAATAAACAGCACTTTGCATTGGCGATTGACCGTTGCTATGCCGTAGCCATGTAAACACATACCTTGACAATGGACCTAGAATAAAAAATAATACAGTGTAGTGTTGTGCGGTGCGAAAAATGAATTAATGATAATGACTCAAATGTCGCGATACTTGATAGTATACCACAATACCAAAATAAAACTGCATAGTCCACAGCTGTCTGTCGGTGATTGGTGCAGACTGTTTTTCTTTCGTTGTAGGCCCTATATTTAGTGTAGTAGCTAAATGTTAAATAGCTAATGCAATCTCTACCATGTGCTGTCTAGTGAGTGCAGCAGAGCGTGCCACTGCCAAGAAATGCTTCAAATACTTCACCTCTCCCACCCTCGTACAGCTTTCAACAGGCCTATTGTCTCTAAAAACTAGCAAATATTAATGAACTATAAAAAATAAAAAAATAAAAAAATATCTAAACAAATAAAAAAAATAAATTAGCACCTATGTTAACACCATGTTCTGGAAATTGTGTAGTCAGAATATTAAAAATTTCTATATTAAAAGATTACAAATTTAACTCTAAACGACCGCTTTTACTTACTGACTAGTCAGCGGCTCGCAGATGACCATAGTTACCATGACAACAAGACGCCTTTGTGAAAAAAGTTACGATCATTAAAGATAAATTCTGTGAATTTATTTACGACATGTCGTAAGATAATCTTATGACATCTTAAATGATGAGTTATGATAATTTTATGACATGTCTTACGACATGTCTTACGACAGTGTTTGTGAATCGGGTTCCTGTATCATTTCTGGTCGTTGAGTGCCAGTCAGTTGGCCGTTTCAGTGGTGAAACATTCAGCCGTTTATGTGCATTTTCAGTCTCTGGGCTAAGGGCTTAGTATCTGGAATTCAGACTATCTGAGAGATCTGATCTTCAGCCGACCATACTTAAGCATAACAGTCGAGCTTATTGTATGAGTTGTCGTCTGTCTGTTGGCACCATCTGTCTGTCTGTTGTCATCTGTAATGGATGTATTGTTGCTAAGCTTTAGTTCGTAGGAGAGAACTTTTTACATGAATAATTAGCCACGTGTCATAAACTTAGCCATGCAAACTTTCAACGATCTAGTGTACGGGGAACATTTTCAAATTCAGGGTTGAGTGGAGGCCTTGGAGGGTGGGGTAGGAAAAATGTGCATTTTCAACGGAAAACTGGCCCTATCTTGGAAACGGTGAGAGATAGGGCCGAGGTTACTACTAATCGCTAATAGGAAGTGGCATTCGTCATTTCAGATGAGATAAAATTCATCGACTTTGGATGACCTTGAAGGTCACTGACAACTAGCATGGCCGGCTATCTTAGCGACAGCTGGGCTTGTTGTCTCCACTGACACTTGTAAACGTTGTTTAAAACACTTCCTCGGCTACAACACATTAGAAACTTTTTGTTACTCTGCACTGTCTTTCTTACTGTAATGTGTGGAAAGTTTGTTCGTTTGTTTGTTTGTCGTACCCCTCAGGTGCGTTCCGTGTTGCACGGTCGCAGAACCTGACCATTGCGTTTGAATCATTGGGCCTTAGGTATATGCGCTTCCACCTTGCCCCACATTCCTCTACGGGCAGCTGAGGGGGAGGATTGAGTCGCCGGGTAATGGAGTGGACCCATCTGTAGGGAGGGAACTATGGTAGCATGAATTCATTGGGCAACTTCACTTTTTGACTTAGACTTTGGCTGAGACTTGCACTGAGCTTAAACTTCGGTCTAAGTACCTACTTAAGTCGAAAAGCGAAGTGATTTCGTTGAGCGAAAACATGGCGACTAACACGTATAGTTTAGTAAATTAAAACAGTCTGGTACCAAAAATAAATGCCGTAATGGCTACACAATGACGTAAAGACGTTACATAATTATGTCATTTGCGTGCGCGGTGCAATTAAATAAGCAAGTCCAAGCGTAACTGGTTGATTTATTTCCTGTTAGGTTTACCGGTTTTTAATCGTTTAGTTGAACTTTGGTCTAAGTACAGACTTTAGCGTTCAGCTTTAGCTTTGGCTCAGCGAAAAGGCTCAGCGAAAAGGCTCAGCGAAAGTCTAAGTCAAAAAGTGAAGTCGCCCATTGTGCAATGTGGTGTATTGTATACTGTCTGTTTGTGTTGTTGGCTGCAGGTGTTTCTAGTGAGGAAGGTGAAAGGTGCAGACACTGGGTGTCTGTATGCTATGAAAGTCCTGAAGAAGGCCACACTGAAAGGTCACTCATTCCCTTACCTTACCTTACCTTACCTCAGGGGTGGGCAGGCTTTTACACCTGTCCAGGGCTGAGGCCGTATCAGTTCGGCCCAATGCGCGTCCCCGAATGTAACCACAAGGTTACAGATAACGGTTATAAAGCCGTAGACGGCTGTGAAGCCGTAAATAGACGGCTGTAATGCCGTAGTCAGCTGTGAAGCCGAAACCAGCACAAAAGCACTGGTAACGTGTAGCAAATCTGCTCTCACGGATTTGGTCAGCTCTTAGTTATTTCCTACCCTCCAGATTTTAGAAATCTTTCGGGTCATCGGTGCAGAGCCCCACCACCACGGCAAGGTGGCTGACCATGGTGGGTAGGTTGCTCGTTCATTTGCTGATTATCTCGCTCACTTCCTCTCTTCTTTGTTTGTTCGTCCTTGTATTCATTTGTTTGCTTTTTATGCACAAAAGCAGCTACTGCTTTCAGCCTGTCTTAGCCATCAGAATTCTGTTCATTCGTCTGTCTGTCACACGGGTGGATCAGTCAAAAGCGGTGCAAGATAGGATCACCAAATCTTCACCATCGGCTGCCTGGAAGACTCTCTAGTTTCAGGAACCGTAAAGCTTTTCCATAAATTTGAAGAGGGGCACCCTGTACAAGACTGCTAAATAAGAGAGGGGTAGGAAAAATTTGCGATTTTTAACCAATAAGTCGCTCTATCTCAGAAACGGTGCAAGCCCAGGTTACTATTAATCACTAATAGGAAGTCGTACACTGGCTCTCGATTGCCAATGAATTCAATGACCTTGGATGACCTTGAACGCCAAAATAGTGGTGATATGGATTTTTTGGTGATTTCGGGCTGCGACACAAGTGTATATCATTCACAAGGTGGCATTATGCGATCCAGATAGAGGATTTGGTATTTGTATATTAACTTAGCGTGAACACCCCAATTTTCAGCTAAGCTACTGAACAGGAACTGCTATAGGCTTTCGCGCATCTCATGAGCATTAGCTCAAATTTCTTGTTTTTTTTGTTAACTCAGTATATTCTTTAATTTATTCATTCATTTATACGATCATTCATACATTCGCATTCTCACTCACTTGTGCATTTTTATCCATTCACTACCGTACCGTACATGAGTGACCAGAAGATTCCATTTATTTATTCATTTTCTCACTGTATGCTGTGAAAATCTTGAAGAAAGCCCCACTGAAAGGTTGGCCAGTGCTTTTAATCATTACCAGCTCTAATACTTAATTGAGTAATTGGATTAGTGAATTAAACGTAATCGTAAACGTGAAGTCCTTCCCGAGCCTTACGGCCCATAGGATGGCGCTGATCTCCGTTTCTTAAGGCTCTCAGCCAGACACCGGATTATAGACTGCGATACCATGGATACAGGACCAGTGTATCGCGCGGTGCACCTGTTTACGTCCCAGAGGTGAAGCCGGTACCAAATTATACTGCTTGGTGACAGAGGCACATGTGTGTGTATTAGTAAATTACCGGTAGTGAATTAATGAGCAAGTGAGTGAATGAATGTATAGTCGCCTCATATTCAGCTTGCTGAAATTGTGTGCCTTATAAATGACTATATTATTGTTATTATTTTATTATTATGATTATTATGCTCATGGCTGGTGTATGTCGGGAAGTGTTTTGTAGTGTCCAGTGTTTATTGTTTGTCCCTGCAGTGCGTGATAGACAACGGACAAAGATGGAGCGTGACATACTCGCCGATCTCGACCATCCGTTCATCGTACGACTTCATTATGGTCTGTTCTTCTCTTCGTCTTTGTCTGCCTGTCCATCTTTTCTTTCTTTATTAGGCCGAGCTGTATGTAGGCCCGATTTTTTCTCTTTGTTTTTTGCACTTTTTCATATTTCTATATCATCTACTTCTCCTCCGAAACCCGACAGCACACCAAGACCAAAATTTGGGGTTAGGGTGATCTTCAACTGCAAGGAATTAAGGCAACATTTCAGCGAGATCTGTTGAGGGGTTTTAGTGGGAGGGATTCGTCACATGTCACTGACATGTAACGAATAAGCAGCCACAGACGAGGACTTCTGTAGTTGGACCTGTGGTGCTGGGTGGCCTCACGTTGGGCCCGGCCCCAAATATCTAGTTTCTGTTATTCTGTGAGCTCCTAGCCAAGGGCGATTTCCTCGGATTCGATCAAACGTTACGTCGTCAGCTGAAAGTAGGAAGAGTAGTTACTTACATAAAAATTATCAAAAATGCTATCACCAACAGATGCAGTTCTTGAGCTCAGAAGTGCACAAAAATTTGTTGGGGAAGAATTTTTTCCACATCACATTATGGTGCTTCCCAGATCCTCTGGCTAGGTTAAAGGTCCGTGGATGCCAAAATTAACATATACATTTTATCCATTTTCCTAAAAGTGCAGAATTTTCTGCTAACTTTGATAGTAATATCGGCGCCCAGCGATTTGTCAACATTGAAAAATTTACCTTTGAAGTCGACAATCTACGAAAACGACGTAGAAAACGCGCCGCCATGATCTAATTGACGTCACCGCAGGCACTGATAGATTAGAATATTTCGCATAACGTAACGTAGTGCCGCATTTCGTTTGAATTCACGCATTATTTTCATATATTTATGAAGCTCAAATCGACATATTATATATGTGAGGTTAAATGTCTAATTTAAATCTACAGAAATTGTGCAAGTGAGTTTGACCGTGGCCATGGACCTTTAATAGAGTGGAGCCTAACCCCCCCGCCCCTTGGCTACAGGTCTGTTCTGTGAGATGCTCGCCTGTGTCGGGTGGCAGTTAACATGGCATGTTCCCATACGGCAGGTGACGCTTTTTAGCTCTGCGGTGCATTTCCCATAAAGAGCTTCAATCAGCTTTTAACTGGAACAAAATGTTTGCAGGTTGGTATGGTGTGTGCGTTGATGTTGCAGCGTTTCAGACGGAGGGCAAGTTGTATTTGATCCTGGAGTTTCTGCGAGGCGGCGACCTGTTTACACGACTCTCGAAAGAAGTACGTCGTTGCTCTCTTCCATTATATTCAGCATAATTTCAGCAGTGTTGAAGATCTGTGCAAATTAGACAAATGATTTTTGAACACCCTGCTATGCATATTGTACACTTTTTCGGTCCAACTAAATTTTGAAACTTCTAAACTTATCACACACCTTTCTAACGTCAGGTGATGCTAAGCTATGAATGCTGGTGCAGTTCTGATAGATTAAGTTGCGTGATGAATTTTGGATATTTCTGAGCAGAAATTTTTCAGGTCAGTTTGTGTTCAAGTGTAAAAAAAAATATTTCCGACGTGCATCTCCGATTGTGTCCGTCGAAACGTGAAACGTGTGCCGGTGAACTTGATAACAAGTGAGGTCGCATTTTGCGGAGACTTTATTTTAGACCAAAGTCTTACCGAAGTTTGATTGTTGACTAAGACGGATGGCGTAGTGGTCTAATGGTAGGGCATCAGACTTATGATCACGAGGTCGTGGGTTTCACTCCCAGTCAGGACACCATCAACTGGTTACTGCTTGGATGGGTGACTGTCTGCGAACAGGTAAACCATTCTGATATATAACCAACCACCATGGTCAACTCAGCCTTTTATTTCCCTGGGGTAGGCAAATTGAGTATCATCTCGTCTGGCTGGGGTTAAGGTGGGTCATGTTCACCTGTGTCGAATGGCAGCAAGCACTGTGTGATCCCACATGGCAGGTGATGCTCCATAGCTTTGTGAAGGGTAAGTAAGTAAAGTAAGTAAGTAAAGTGCAAATTCATATAACGCATACTCAAGAAAATCTCCGATGCTCTGAATACTTTTTGTCATCAGTATTTCGAGAAAAAGTATGCCGTCAGCTGACGTTTGAAAGTATCGAGGCTCAGTTTTGGGTCACGAAGACTGTCAGGTAGCAAAATCCAAGTTGACCGGTTCGCAACGGCAAAGCTTCGACGACCGAAACTGTTCAGTTGGTAGCGCGGCACGACAAACTTCCGCTGACTGGCAGACCGCAGATGTCCGCTGTTAACTGAACTAAACTGATATGCCAGTGCTGCATTTTCTTTGTACAGTCTGTGCATTGCAACTGAAATCTTACTATAATGCACCGAAAGTTTGTTTGTTTTTCTGTCTGTCTGTCTATCATATTCTTATGCTGTCTTCTGTGTTGGATGGTCACTGACCCGATCGCGGCGCTTGAGTTCTTGGGCCTTAGGTACGTGTTTCCCCACTTTTCTCTTCGTCTTCCTCCATGACCAGCCCGTGGGGTTTGAGTTACCAGGTAATTAGTGGACCCGCCCATACTTACTTACAAACACTGTGTCCCAAAATTAGCGGCCCCCTTACAGATAAGCTAGTGTAAAATCAGTGATACTTGACAAGACTTTTACAAAATTTGAAACAGTCATTGAGACAATCATTCTGAACTTGTCTTAAATTCTGAGCTCAAAATGGCCACCTTTGACCTCAACGCAAGCTCTTAGTCTAAGGCGGGTACGCTGCTGCTTGATCCCTTTGTCAGTAACAATGCATTGAACGTATCTTAATGTAAACAAACTCTGACGTCATAATGACGTTACACTGAGCACACACGGTAAGGTGCATACGTCATAATTTGTGTGACAGTAAGTAATGTTAAAGTAGTGCAGTGTACGATATTTCGTTGAAATTCATGTACTACAAATTGATGCAGGCGTGTTTGAAACAGGGGTGCCGCTAATTTTGGGACACTGTAGATGCAACTGAGCTGGTTAATTCGATTGTTGTTCTGACGCTTTATAAGTTTGTATACTCCGTATTCAACCAAACTTAACTGAGATTTTGGTTCTGTCTAGTTTATTTTTTTACAGGGTGGCCACAAACCTGGAAAATCAGGTATAGACCTGTTTGGGGAATATTCTGAACCTGGAAAACTCGGTTAATTTTCGGGGATTTCTGTGCAACCTCGGGGGAAAATGCAACAAGCAACATAGTGTCGCCAGATGTGGTTTCTGGAGCGTAAAATGCTCTGAAATGCATTTGCGGCGCATCTACCATTATTACCATTATTTTTTGTTACAGTAACGTACAGAAAGCCCCTCCGTGGTCAGCCACCTTGACGTGGTGGTGGGGCTTTGCACCAATGATCCAAAAGATTTCTAAAATCTGGAGGCGAGGAGCTAACTAAGAGCTGACCAAACCCGTGAGAGCAGATTGCTACATGCGACCAGTGCTTTTGTGCTGGTTTTGGCTTCTTAGCCGACTACGGCTTCATAGCCGTCTTTTTATGGCTTTACAGCCATCTATTTACGGCTTCACAGCCGTCTATTTACGGCTTCACAGCCGTCTATTTACGGCTTCACAGCCGTCTATTTACGGCTTCACAGCCGTCTATTTACGGCTTTATGGCCGCTACCTGTAACCATGTGGTTACATTCAGGGACGCGCATTGGGCCGAACTGATACGGCCTCAGCGCTGGGCAGGTGTAAGAGCCTGTCTACCCCGGAAGTAAGGTAAGGTAAGATAACATACAGAAAGTAGGTTTACAGCTCTGAAAAATCTGGAAAACTGGGGAAATTTTTTCTACTTCATGGCTAACTTTCTTTAGTGTACAATACGTGCTTGAATTGGGTGTGCTGTTAGGTGATGTTTACGGAGGAAGATGTAAAATTCTACCTGGCCGAGCTTGCATTGGCTCTCAGTCATCTACACAGGCACGGCATCATCTACCGAGACCTCAAGCCTGAGAAGTATGTCAGATTAGTGTGGTTAAGACTGCCTATTTATTTTGACCGGTTAACCGTCGCCAAAAAGACCGGTTAACTGGTTAGCTGTAGTTATAAGTGCTTACTTACTAAATAGCTTGCCATGTCGTTCCATCATACCCAACGATGTGTTCATTTTATGGCGGTGTTGTACGGTACCGAAAAATACTTTGTTATTGCGTCTAATTGGGTTCATTGCTGCTGCTTTGGTCCAGAAGTTTAAGTGAAAATTTGCGGCAGCACTATAATTATGTACCGATATTTTTGCGCAGGAGCCATTATATGCAGGTCCTGTTTATTGATTATTGCGTAGTTAATCAGACTGGCAGTTTCCGTCTCAGTTTTGCCTTTAGGACCTGTTAACCCTTAACAACCCTACGTCAGATCTTGTCAGTTTAGTGAGTGGTCTACGTTCTGCAGCTGCCAGTTTAGGGGTTAAATGGCATATAGCTTGGCGATGTAGCAATGGCATGTCGGACTTGTGATTGCAATGTTGCTGGTTTGACTCCCGCCCAGTGCACATAAAAGGTAAAAGGTAAAGGTAAAGGTCGTCAATTTGTATAGCGCATCATCGCAAACACGCCTCTAATGCGCATTCGTCACTAACCAGAGCCGCCTGCCGCACGGCCACCGTGTGCAGCCTGCAGACACAGGCTGGCGCAGCGGCCGGCTAGGCAACCCCAGTCAGCTGTACAAAGGTCCCCACCTTCCGTAACTCATGTGAATGAGTTACTACTCATTTTACCATCCCACGGAGGGTAGAAGGCTGAGCCGACCTAGCTGGCAGGCTTCGCACCAAGATGGTTTACCTGCCCGCAGGCAGTCACCCATCGCAGTACTAACCGGGCCCGGCATAGAGTAACTTCGTTTCAGCCGAAACGCGTTACCAACTACGCCAC